>JAEEGL014108396.1_pt1 | contig 11949 bp, 8 predicted proteins | sample 9134231 | NCBI WGS metagenome assembly JAEEGL01 (sample SAMN16246548, study PRJNA631951) | gut metagenome | biome: gut microbiome; feature: rumen; material: fiber-attached | host: Bos | place: Iran: Karaj | collected 2018-10 | reverse complement strand
CCGCTGGTCAATGGCAACATCGACGGCCGCATTCAGGAGGGCGACGTGATCATCTTCTTCAACTTCCGCAGCGACCGCGCCAGGGAGTTGACCACGGTGCTCACGCAGCAGGATATGCCGGAGCTGGGCATGACAACCATTCCCAATCTGCAGTACTATTGCATGACGCCCTACGACGACTCCTTCACGGGCGTGCATATCCTCTTCCCCAGGGATAACCTGACCAATACCCTCGGCGAATATATCGCCAGCAAGGGCCTGAAGCAGTTGCACATCGCCGAGACTGAAAAATACGCCCACGTCACCTCCTTCATCAACGGCGGGCGCGAGGAGCCGTTCCCGGGTGAAGACCGCATCCTGGTCGCCTCGCCCCAGGTGGCTACCTACGACCTGAAGCCCGAGATGTCGGCCTTCGAGGTGAAGGACAAGCTCGTGGCGGCCATCAACGAAAACAAGTACGATTTCATCGTTGTCAACTTTGCCAACGCCGACATGGTGGGACACACGGGCGTCTATACCGCCATCCAGACCGCAGTGAAGACCATCGACCAATGTCTGAACGAGATTGTGGAGGCGGCCAAGGCGATGGGCTACGAGACCATCATCACCGCTGACCACGGCAATGCCGACCATGCCATCAATGCCGACGGCACGCCCAACACCACGCACTCCACCAACCCCGTCCCCTTCATCTACGTGACCGCGAACAAGAACGCGACGGTGCAGAGCGGCGTCCTGGCCGACGTGGCCCCCAGCGTCCTTCACATCATGGGCCTGCATCAGCCCAAGGAGATGACGGGCCAGTGCCTGATTAAGGAATAAGCGCAGATAACAAACGAAAGTCTTAACTCCTGCCCGAAGGGCGAGCGAAGCGATAACTTCTTAACTTCTAAAAAGTTGACCAAATGCGAAACTTAAAATCCTAATTTCATCTCATGGTACAAGATCTCTATGTTTTGATGATCACAGCAGCTGTGGTCAGCATCGTGTTTAAGTTCTTGAAGCAGCCCGTCGTGCTCGGCTACATCGTCGCCGGCGTGCTCATTGGACCCAACCTCTTTGGCGAGACGCTCGTCAATGCCGACAACGTGAAGGCGTGGGGCGACATCGGCGTGCTCTTCGTCCTGTTCTGCATCGGCCTGGAGTTCCGCCTGAAGAACCTTATCAGCAGCGGAAAGATTGCAGCCATAGGTGCACTGACCATCATTTTGGGCATGATGGTTATGGGCTACCTCGTTGGTCTGGATGCCAATCTTGATATGATCAACTCGCTGTTCCTGGCAGGAATGCTCTGCATGTCAAGCACCACGATCGTGATGAAGGTCATCGACGAAGCCGGCATGAGCAAGGAGCGTTTCGTCAAGGGCGCTACCAGCATCCTCATCGTAGAGGATGTGGTGGCTGTGGTGCTGATGGTGTTGCTCTCCAGCATTGCCATCCGCCATCAGTTCGAAGGTGCAGAGCTGCTCAACAAGGTGATCGTCCTGGTTATCACGCTCGCTGTGTGGTTCATCCTCGGCATCTTGGTAATCCCCACGCTGCTGCGCAAGATCCAGAAACATCTGAATGACGAGACGCTGATCATCCTCGCTTTGGGTCTGTGTTTAGGCATGGTGCTGACGGCCGAGGAAGCTGGTTTCAGCAGCGCCCTCGGCGCTTTCGTGATGGGTTCAATCCTTGCCGAGACGGTGGAGGCAAAGCGCATCGAGCACCTGATGACACCGCTGAAGAATGTCTTCGCCGCCATCTTCTTCATCTCTGTGGGAATGCTCATCAATCCCCCCGTGTTGGTGGAGTATTGGTATAGCATCCTCTGGGTAAGCTTCGTGGTTATCGTCGGCATGATTCTCTTCGGCACCTTGGGTTGCTGGTGGGGTGGCGCTACGATGCGCGACTCCATGCTGACCAGCTTCTCGTTCGTGCAGATTGGTGAGTTCTCGTTCATCATCGCCTCGCTGGGCACCAGCTTAGGCGTTCTCGATCCTATCATCTATCCTATCATCGTGGCATCCAGTGTCGTGACCACGTTCCTCACACCCTATATCATGAAAGCCGCTCAGCCGTGCTACAAATTTCTCTACAATCACGTCTCGGCCAGCATGCGCGAGAAAATCGACCGCCGCGAGCAGGAGGTGGCAGCAGCCGACACCACTCCAGAATCCGACGGCCCGTCGATTGCCGACAAGGCACGCCGTGCCGTCCGTCATACCTATGTAACGAAGCATCTGGTGAATCTGATGATCAAGAACATGAGTGCGCACGACAAAAAAGACTGATTTAGCAACTCATTTTGAATAGAGATTGAGAAACTACGTAATAAAAATAGCCAAGACTTTAACCAAGATTCTTAATGTAAATGAACAAAATCAATAAAGAACATCTGATGCTTCGGATGATCGCCGCCAGCCGACCATGGTTACTCGCCATGGTCGTCTGCGGTGCATTAGCCTCATTGACATCCTGTTCCAACGATGACAACCAGTTGGAAGAGCCGAGTGAATACACGGGCGTGCCACTCATCATCTTGGATACAGACATCGGTTCATCGACCGATGACCTCTTCGCCTTGATGATGCTCCACCGCTATCAGGACCAGCAACGATGCCGTCTGCTGGGGGTCGTGGTAGATCGCGAAGGTGAGGATTGTGCGGCTTGCGCCGATGTGATGAATACCTATTACGGTCACGGCGACACTCGTATCGGCCTGATTCGCAACGGTATCAAAAATCCCAAAGTATGGATTGACTACAAGGCGTTCCCCACACATACCGACAGCTTAGGAAAACGGATGTTCCAACGCTCGCTTGCCGACTATTCATCGCTGCCCGACGGGTGGCAGCTGTACCGCCAGTTGTTGGCCGCCCAGCCAGATCGTAGCGTAAGCATCGTTTCCATCGGTTTTGTCACCTGCCTGTCGCAGCTTCTGCTGTCTGAACCCGACAACTATTCGTCGCTCAATGGCGTGGAGCTGGTACGACGCAAGGTGAAGTGCCTATATCTGATGGGCGGCGTGTTCGGGAAGTCCGTCGAACCCGACTTCAATCTCTCGCAGAGCATCACTTTCGCACAGGACTTCTTCCGCCTTTGGCCAGAGGATGTTGATATGGTGTTCTCGCCTCAGGAGGTGGGCGAGAATATCGAGTACAAGCCTGAGCAGGTCATCAGCGACATATCGTGGACGGATGCACACCCCATCAAGCAAGTCTATATGACCTACAATTGCAACACGGGCCAGATGATGTGGGACCCGATGACAGTCATCCAGGCCGTGGAGGGCGACGACCTCTTCACGCTCTCCACTCGCGGCACGATCAGCCTGACCCCACAGGCCGAGATTATCTTTACGCCCTTGGTCACAGGAAACAGCCGCTACCAACAGCCCGGCTCTGCCGACTGGAATGCCTCTATGCTGGAACGCATCAGAACTTTTAACAAAGCGAGAAATCCCTTGAAATAATAGACAAAAGATAAAACATCAACATAATGAAAAAAAGGATTTTATGGGCGTTCGCCGCCATTCTGACCATCTGCAGTGCAAGTGTATTAACTGCATGTTCATCGGACGATGACAAACAGACAGACCCCAAACTCGTAGATAATATTGTGGGCAAGTGGCTTTACGTCGAATACGATGAACAAACTGTCGAGACAGAAGAGTCATCAGTTACCACCTTCGTCAAGGAAGGCTCCACCCTGAAGGCCTACATCAGCCAATCGTCAAAGAAATATGATTTGTGGGTTCACAACCAGCCCGCTGAGGTGAAGATTGACGGCAACAAAATAACGATTACCATGCATTCGGGCAACGTGACAACGGTGGAAGAGATGACAGACATCACCGTCAATGACAACGACCTGCGCTATACGAGCAAGTACACCGTCTATAAGAATGATAAGGTCTTTGATGACATGATATACCAGTTGCGTTGCATCAAGGTTAAAGATGACTATTCCAAAATCTTCATCGGCCGTTGGGAGGGCACCATCACCAGCGATGAACCGGGGTACACCCCACGCCCCTTCTGTGAGGAATATCTCACCGACGGCACCAACATCGAATATGAACTCGTTGACGATCAGTGGGTGCGGGTAGAGGCCGATTACGCAGAATATTTCATTGATGGCAACCTGTTATGCACACGTTGGAAATATCCGGGCAAGGAAGAAGAGCGCGAGAACAGTATTTTCGCCTCATACGATAACGGCATCATGATTATAAAGGAAGTGGTCGTGCGCAACGATAAACTCTACACCGAAACCAGTACACTGAGAAAAGTCGTTAAGTAGGTATTCAGAATTATTTTACATTATCTTTGTCTGTAGGTGAATTCCAAAACTAATTTTGAACACCTACTTAAATAAAAGGAATCGTACAGAAACATGAAACAGGAATTATTTACAATCATTGCAACCGCAGTTCTCCTATTGGGTATAGGTGCCTGCAAAGACAAAAATGACGATACCGCACTTCCCAGCCAACAGGAGATGGAAGAGAGTCTCACCGGCCTCTGGTACGAGGAGTTCGACTATGAAGACGTGACCGAGAACGGCAAGCCCTTCAACCGCGCCTTGATTGTCGTGGAGACAAAAGCCGACCACACGGGCTACATAGCGCTGGCTGTGTTTGATGACGTATTCAACGAGCCACTCGAGATTTACGGTGGTCCGAAGGATGCTCCTTTCAAATGGCAGGTGACAGACAAAGGGCATATCACCCTGACGGATCCGGATACTGGCACGACCATCATGTCGTCCCGTACTGGTAGTAAAGGGAATCACAACAACTTTGTCGATATTGGTCAGATAGAGATGAACTGTACACAGGGGCAAATCGCCTACAGCAGTGCCTCCCACAAAGGTTCGCTCAACAAGGTTGGAAGCGATAAGAACGATTTGATTCAGGAATGGATGGCGAAGTCTACCCTCCCCCGGGCTTGTATCACCGACAGCATCCCCGTAGAGATTTTCCCCGACCTTATGAACTACGTGTTCAACTACCCATCGGTGGACCCCTTTGGCAATCCCTGCACACTCAGCGGTACCATCACGGTCGACAAGTCGCTTTTAAAGGACGATAAGCCCTACAACGGCATCCTGCTCTTCAACCATTTCACGATCTACGCCACCACGCAGGCTCCTTCGCGCGGAGCCGTCGAGTTCCCCACAGGGGCAGCCTTCACCAACTTCATCATCGTAGCCCCCGACTACTACGGCTTCGGCATCACAGAGAAAGAGCCGCAGGCCTACTGTATCTCACGGGCCAACGGACGCGCCTCGCTCGATGCTTACCTCGCTGCCAAGCGGATGATAGAGGACCTCCAAGTGAAAAAAGGCGATGACTTTGTCATTGCAGGCTATTCGGAGGGTGGACAGACCACCATGAGCGTGCTGCGCGAGATTTCGGAACGCCATCCTGAGATCAAGGTGAAACGAGCCTTCGCCGGCGATGGTCCCTACGACATCAACTCGATGTTTGACGCCGTAGCCAAAGGCAGCACCGAGATGCCCAGCACCGTCTGCAATGTACTCTGGGCCTACAACCACTTCTTCAATTTGGGTTACGACATCCACGACTATCTGAAGGATCCCGTGGCCAGCCACTTCGATGAGTGGTTCCTCAGCAAGAAGAACAAGCGCAGAGCCCTTGACGAGGAGCTTATAAAGACCAAAAAGACAAGCGACTTCTGCACAGCAGCCGTCCTCGATGCCAGCAACCCCATGTCGCGCCGATTCAGGGAAGCCTTCAGCGCCGATGCACTCACCAGCGGTTGGAAGCCCCGCAGCGACTTCGACGTGATGCTCTTCCACGATACAAAAGACGATGTCGTACCCGTGGACAACTTCTATGCCATGAGGAAGTTCCTCAAGGACAATGGTATCAAAACAGAAGAGTTTGTCGATGAGTACAGCTCCGAAACGATAAAGGAGCTCGGCGTCACCAACCATGAGGTATCGGCCCTCACTTTCTTCCTCAGGATTATCGAGTGGATAACGGCGAACTATGAATGATATGGCAAACATCTCGGGACGATGGAAAGGCTGAAAGACAAATACAGACGATTCAAGGAGTGGCAACTGCAGCCCTATCAGGTGGCACCGATCTCCGAGGAAGAGCACAAGTGCGCCACCTGCGGCACGAGCTATCAAGGTAACTACTGCCCACGTTGCGGACAGTCTGCCAAGATCGGCCGCTATTCCTTCAAGAATGCCTTCAAGCTGTTTCTTGATGTCTGGGGCATAGGCAATCGAGGCATGTTTCGCACCTGCCGCGACCTTATATTGCGCCCGGGCTACATGATTCGCGACTATCTCAGAGGAATGCAGATGGCCTACTATCCGCCCTTCAATATGTTCTTCCTTCTCATCACTTTAACACTACTGATAGATACAGGATTGAACATCAAGGGTATAAACCGTCTGGAACCACAGCAGTCATCTATTACACACGAGGATGGCAACAAGGACGAAGCTCAACTGGCTGAAGTACAAGGCGAACATATCTCACCAACGACTGGCAGTTCGCTCTCCAAAGAGGAAAAGCGAGAGCAGGCGAAAAGAAAGGTGGATGAACTCGTCGATAAAACTACGGAATTCATTGACCAGCACATGTCGGCATTTGCGCTTATCTGCCTGTTGCTCTTCTCCTGTCCGCTCTGGCTACTATTCCGCCATTGTCCAGCCATCCCCGACTTATGCCTTTCAGAGTGCTTCGTGGCAATGGTATATATCAGCAACATGCTCTCCATCTATACCATTCTCCCCGCACTGTTGTGCTTCAGCTATAAAGCAGAACTCATCTACAATATTCTGGCCCTGCTACTGGTCACCATACCCATCAAGCAGTTGTCAGGCTACGGCTATTGGGGCACGATCTGGCGATTATCCATAGCCTCCATCACTCTCATCTTCTTTCTCCTATTAGCGATTATTGCCTCTTTCTTTATTATGCTATTTCTTTGATAATACTGAAGCCTACACACTGAATATGAACTCGCCCCGTGCAAACTACTGTGCGGGGCGAATCGCTTTCTTCAGAATGAGGAACCTAAAATCTTTGTAATCCACAATATCATCAGGGCAAGACGTCATGTCGTCCACGATAGGACATAACGTTGTCCACAATAGGACGTCACGCCGACCACAATAGGACGTCACGTCCTTTGCGTATATACATATCGTCCTTTACGTATATACATATCGTCCTTTACGTATAGTTGTCTCAACGTGTCTCACCCCACACAAGGGGAAGAGCGGCCAAACTATAGTTACTTCGAAAGCAAACTATAGTTCCCTGCTCAACAAGGCTTAGATGACATTTTGCAAAAAGTTGACGCAAAAACACTCCGAACACTCCGAAACACTCCGAATGGATCCCTCAAAAATGTCAACTACAGATGGCAAACCGTCCATAAGCTTCGGAGTGTTTCGGAGTGTTCGGAGTGTTTTTGCGTCAACTTTTTGCAAGATGTTGCCTAAGCCCTGTCGGGTGGGGCTACTATACTTCGTTGTGCGACGAAGTAGTAGTTGGTCGTGCGTGGAACTATAGTTACTTGCACGAGTAACTATACTTAGTTGAGTTCCAGTAGTGGAACTCGCGAATTCCATAGGTGGAACTGACGAATTCCATAGGTGGAACTGGCCGGAACGGCTGGACGTAAGTAAACATCTGAGAAGTTATCGGATGCTTACGTTATGCATGAGAGCCGCAGTGAGCAAAGTGAGGGCGACGGCGAGGAGTTCGGTGATACGGTTGATGCAGATTGCGGTGCGCATGTCAGCGGTGGTGAGTGGACGGTCGTTGTCCCCGATATAGGGCTTTTCTATCAGTTCACCGAAGTAATAATGGGGACCGCCAAAGCGGCAATTGAGGATTCCTGCGAGGGCAGACTCAGGATAACCGCTGTTGGGGGAGGCATGGCAATGTGCGTATTTCTTTACAAAGGAGAAAAGATCCACTCTCGTCCTGAAGAGGGTGCGGAGTTGATCTGATACTATCATCAGGAGGGCTGTGAGGCGGGCAGGAATGTAGTTAGCGACATCATCCATGTGAGCGGCCCAGCAGCCGAAGTCGCGATAGCGAGCTGTGCGGTAGCCTATCATGGAATCGAGCGTGTTGATCATCTTGTAGGTCAACATTCCCGGTACTCCAAGAAGAGCGAACCAGAAGAGGGGTGCCACGACTCCGTCGCTGAGGTTCTCGGCCAGTGTCTCGAGGGCGGCGGTGCGAACCTCTTGTGCCGAAAGTTTGGAGGTATCACGCCCCACGATACGTGCCACCTGCCGACGTCCCTCGTCCAAGGAACGGTCGAGGGCAAGGAATACATCACGCACCTCACGGATGAGGGTGGTGCCGGCGAGGCAGAAGAAGATCATCACGGCGTTGAACGCAATGAATAATGTATAATAAACAATATATAATGTATAATTGATGAGAGCGGTTAGGAAGCAGACGAGGGCTATGGTAACGAGAGAGAAGAGGGCTCCCTTCAGTTTGCGGCAACGACCGTGGTTGAGACGATGCTCCCAAAAGCTTATCCATTTGCCGAAGGCCACTATGGGGTGCGGTAGCCAGGCGGGGTCGCCGAAAAGGAGGTCGAGGAGCCAACCGCAGAGGAGGGCGATTATGGAAAGATTGAAATATTGAAACATTGAAAAATTGAAGATTAGAGGAAGTGGGAAATGGCGCTGATGAGGGCGTCGTTCGCTTCAGGAGCCTGAGCTGCGATGCGGAAGTGCTGCGGGGTGAGGCCGCGGAAGTTGGAGGCATCGCGAATGAGGATACCATGTTGGGTGGCAAGGTATTCCTTGAGTGCTGCGGCGGTGCTGTGAGCAAGACAGCAAAGCATGAAGTTGGTCTGCGTGGGAGCCACGCTGATACCCGGAAGCTGTAGCAGTGCATCGCGCAGTCGCCGAGCCTCGGCGAGATTTGGTTGACATAGCAACTCCTCGTGCTGCAAAAGATATTTGCCAGCTTCCACGGCCAACGCCGACACACTCCAGGGACGCAGATAGCGACGCAGCTGTTCTGTCAGCTGCTCATGGGCTGTGATATATCCCAGTCGCAGGCCCGGCACACCGTACATTTTAGTCATGGAATGAATCTGAATAGAATCGGTCGTGCGGCATCCCCAACGTGGCGACATCACAGGGGCATCGGTGTAACCCTCGTAGCTCTGATCGAGCACCAGTAGGTCATGTTCTGCCATCATCCGATCGATGTAAAGCTGGTCATAGACTTCACCCGTGGGATTGTTGGGGTTGCACAACCACATCACCTCTCTCCCAGCCTCTTCCACGCCAGCCATCTCGCAGGCATCGGCATACTCGCTGAACGTGGGTTGCGGGATGACAGGCCGATAGCGAAAGGCATGAGCTATGAGGTAGATAGCCTCGGTGGCGCCACTGGTGACAATGACGCAGGCGGGGTCTATGTCGTGGCGCTCGGCAATCATCTGCTCCAGTGACCACGCCTCGGGTTCGGGGTAGTGGTCAAGCAGGTCGGGCCGCGCTGCCAGGTGTTTCATCAAGGCCTCGTGGCTGCCATGGGCGCAGATATTGGATGAGAAATCAATCCGAATATCTTTGTATTTATAGGCATCGTCGCCGTGTCCGTTTATCATTTCTTATCTTTTAAGATTTCATAGAGTCGGGGAATATCCACATAGCGACGGACGTGGTCAGCCAGCTTGTTGTACTGCACCTCCTTGAACTCCGCAAGACTCAGTTCTCTACATTTTTCATTTTTTACTCGTTCACTTTTTATTGTTCCTTTCAGAAGGTGCTCAATAACAGGGACATTGTCGAGAAAACCGTGGATGTAGGTGCCGATGCAGTGATCAGCCTGCAGAACGGCCTCGCTGGTGTCGCTGACGCCCTGATGGATTTCGTAGCCCTGACATATCTGCCCATTGAACTGGAAGTTCACCTGACGAGTGATTTTCTCGGGTGCCATGGTAGTATGAATGGGCAGGAGTCCGAGGCCGGGGAGGCTGGGCACAGAGCCCTCTATGCCGTCAGGATCACTGACCGTCTGCCCCAGCATCTGGTAGCCGCCACAGATGCCTACAATCATTTTGCCGTCGCGATGGGCACGCTGGATGGCTTGGGCACAGCCGTTGCGGCGCAACTCCAGGAGGTCATCCAACGTAGCTTTCGTGCCAGGCAGGATGATGATGTCGGCACTGGTGATATCATTGACATCGTTGGTATAAAAGAGGTTGACGCGCGGATCGCGCTCCAACGTGTTGAAGTCGGTGAAGTTGCTGATATGTCGCAGGAGGACAACGGCAACATTGACCTTTCCCTCTGCTGATTGCCTACGCTTTTGCTCGAGACTAACACTGTCCTCTTCTTCGATATAGATGTCCTTGAAATAAGGTACAATGCCGAGAACGGGCACACCGCAGATTTCCTCCAGCATCTTGCGCCCTTCGTCGAAGAGACGCAAGTCACCACGGAACTTATTGATGATAATGCCTTTAATGCGCTGCTGGTCCTCGGGCGTCTGCAACTTGATGCTGCCATAGCAGGAGGCAAAGACCCCACCGCGGTCTATGTCGGCCACAAGGATAACGGCAGCATCGGCATAGCGTGCCATCGGCAGGTTCACGAGATCATGATCGCGCAAGTTCAGTTCACTGATACTCCCAGCCCCCTCCATGACAATGGGGTTGTACTTGGCGGCCAAACGATCATAGGCTGCATGAACTTCCTCACGCAGGGCGGGGTCGTTGCGCCAATATTCATACGCGCTTTTATTTCCTATCGGCTTGCCATTGAGCACCACCTGACTGGTGTGGTCGGAGTTGGGTTTCAGCAGCAGGGGGTTCATGTCTGTATGACAGGGGATGCCGGCAGCCTCAGCCTGCACAGCCTGAGCACGGCCAATCTCCAGACCATCTGGCGTGGCATAGGAGTTCAACGCCATATTCTGCGCCTTAAAGGGAGCGGGATGATAGCCATCCTGAAGGAAGATACGACAGAGGCTTGTGGCAAGGATACTCTTACCTACATCGCTACCTGTGCCGGCAAGCATTACGGAACGTATATTCTTCATTCGTTTATCGTTTAGGAAGCAAGGAGTGACAATAGTTTCTGTGGGTCATCGGCCCAATACCAATGAGGATAGCCGGCCCGAATGTTTTTGTAGTGGACAAAGGGTGTGGGAACCTCGGGAATGGTGGTGGAATAGTGGAACTCATGACCGCGTAGCGTGACGCCGTTGAGAACCGTCTCGCGGTAGCCCAGATGGAGACGTGCGCCCTGCATCGTGGCACTATAGGGAAGGATGCCGCACATGGGCTGACCGTCGATATCGCGACAGAGGTACATGAAACCACCGCACTCTGCCAACACACATCCTCCCGCATCGGCATAAGCACGAATCTGCTCGCGCATCGCCATATTGCCGGCCAGTTGCTCCGCAAACAGCTCTGGATAGCCGCCAGGCAGATAGAGCAAGTTGCATTGCGGCAGGACAGCATCCTGCAAGGGAGAGAAGAAGGATACCGGGCCAAGCCTGCGAAGGGCATCGATATTGGCGCGATAGGTGAAGTTGAAAGCGGCATCGCGAGCTACAGCGATGCGGGAAAGACGAGGCACATTAGGCTTATTAGTCCTATAAATCCCATTTGCCCTATAAGTCTCATTGGTCCTATAAGTCCCCTCCAGCAGCCTGTCGAGGTCGATGTGCTTTGTCACCTCCTGTGCGGCAAGGGCTATCAGACGTTCCGTCTTCTCACATTCTTGGAGTGTGAGGCCCAGATGGCGGCTTGGAATAGCGAGCTCCGGGTTGCGCGGCAGATAACCGAGGCAGGGAACACCAGCATCCTCGCAAGCACGACGCAAAGTAGCCAGCTGGCGCTCGGAAGCGACGAAGTTGAAGACGACGCCTGCAAGACGGAGCCGGGGATTGAAATGGCGGAAGCCATAGATGAGGGGCGCCACGCT
>JAEEGL013487371.1_pt1 | contig 11949 bp, 15 predicted proteins | sample 9134231 | NCBI WGS metagenome assembly JAEEGL01 (sample SAMN16246548, study PRJNA631951) | gut metagenome | biome: gut microbiome; feature: rumen; material: fiber-attached | host: Bos | place: Iran: Karaj | collected 2018-10 | reverse complement strand
TGTATCAGGAGCGTCTTTAACAATCAGCTTGTCCTCATTAAACCATTTGTCATATCCAAATAAAGCGACCTTAAAAAGTCCCGTAGCCAGGACGGCATCATATTCTTTTTGTAAGTCTTCATCCACCTTTAAAATACTGAAAAAGCTGGATGGAAAGAGAATCATAGTAACCATACTGTTCACCTTCTTCATCTTGTCTGCTATAATCTACCAAAAAAGGTGTCCATTAAAAACGCCAGCTCAAAAGCCGCTAAGGGACACCTTTTCTATATTTGTCGATTTCTTCTGCTTTAGGCGCTTTCCTTAATAATTATATCAATTCGCGTAAAATCATAATTATCTTCACCCATAAGTCATTCTCATATTCCATCGAAAAACCTAATTCCCTGTCCCCGCAAAACAGTTCAACATTTTTAAACATTATCTGGAGCTTATCTGTTGTACGATCACAATGATAATGACCGCTGTACCACTTCTCATATGATAATTTCATTTCAATATCGCTGAGCCATCTCTCTGTAGAATTGTCAACAGTTGACTGATCCACAGAATCAAGAAATTTATCTACGGGTCTGTACTGGTACGGAGTTGTATGTGACAAAACGACATCAACTGACCAGTCCAGATACCTGTATTATTACCGTCATTGATTGCGGCTTTCAAAAGTCCCCGTATTACTTCTGTTTCATCATCTACAGTATAAGGTAGTACAAGTGATCGTTCTTTCATAATAGTTCCTATCTTCTGCAATACGCATACTCCTCTGCACCTGTTTCCAGGCAGTATGATGCCAGATTTGCTTTCATAGCTGTCGGATAGTATTTCTTATCAAAAAAGTAATAAACCATACCGCAGTCAACATTAATATTGTTCCTTGCGTAAAATATCTTTCCCGGCTCTGCTCCGGCACTCAACATCATAAATGTCACGGTAGGTTTATGGCCGTTGATTACATATGTATTGTCAAGTCCCCGATATCCATCGGTATTAAGACTCCACAACAGTATTTCTCTACCGGTCCTCATTCTGAGACTGTATCCCTCACGACAGTTATACAGTTTGTCGAATGTTTCAGGCATGATACAGTCATTCCTATCAAGCATGCTTTCCTGAATACCTGCATGAACTATTATAAATTTCTTTTTTATCCCATCTGTTGCCTCCACTTCAATCTCTTTATATAGTGGAAGTTTCTCAAAAAAAGACAGGTATTCTTTCAGTTCATCAAGTCCAATATCTTCAAAAATTATGTTATCTAAAAAGTCATAATTGTCAGGAATAGCTTCCTTCAATACTTTTTTATAGTTATCTTTGTCTGCTCTTTTTAAGATTAAGATATTCCTGATCCACCTGATTTTTTCAGATTCATGATTACCCATAATCATCTGATACTTTCCGTCCCAGGTTATATTCTTAACAGCCCACCTGAGAGTCTTTATAACCTGTGGGCCTCTGTCGATAATATCTCCCACAAGTATAAATCTTGCATCCGAATCATTTTTCTCTATTCTGTTTTTTAGTCTTATCCATGCCTGATAACAGCCATGAATATCACCAATCACATAATGCATATCATTCCTCTCACTCCTTAAATATAATTATAAAGTCCCAGTTCATCCAAGTCACTCAACCGGTAGTTGAACAGAAGTTTTTATCTTTATCTTGAATAATCCTCGTTCAGCTCCTGTAATTCTTTATTTAAACGCATTTTACTGAATGCTTTTGCTTCAATCTGTCTGATGCACTCTTTTGATGTATTAAATTCAGGCAGCTTTGCAATGTAGCCGAGCCGTTCATCCCGCCGCTGATTAAAGTGTATAAAATCATTAAATCACTTCCTTTACGAGATTCTTATCATATGCTCGTAAATAAGAATCTCCTTATCAAATATGTTTCTGTTGTCATGGTAGTGCCCGAAGAACCACTTTTTGTAATTTGCGTAGTTCTTAATAAATTCAAGGTAATCCGTCTCCCGATCCGGCTTGTATAAGGATCCCCCGATCAGCACCTGCGTACTGCTGGAGTAGCAATGTGTAATGATATAATCTACTGTATAATCATTCTTGCGAAGGTTGTCTCTGCCTTCCTGCATCTCTTCTTCATTAGCAAGTTCCTGCTCCCACCAAGAGAGACGATTGATACGATATGGTTCATATCCTTTATCGAGTTTTTTCTTCTTTTCCTTAAAGCTCGGATCATCAGTCTCCAGGATTCCTCCCGCTATATCATGACTGCTCGCACCACCAAAGGTAAAAATCTTCTTTCCGTCTATTTCAAAGACCTGCCCACGCATCAAATGGAGTACATGTGGTCTGAGCTCGTGTACCTTTCCTCCATGCCACTCTTTTTCGGAATATCCATTCAGTCTATCAAAGTTCTCGTGATTGCCATCCACAAACAAAAGCGTGTAGGCGCGCTCTTCAAACCAGTCGAGCCAGTACTTCTCATTCTTACTTTCCCAGCCCACATCCCAAACTCCGCCAAAATCACCACAGATGATCACATAATCATCTTTAGTCATTTCCTTTTGTTCGGGAAAATTCTCCATATTAAATCTATGCTTAAACTCTCCGTGAGTATCTCCAGTAATGTAAATCATCAAAATCCCTCCACACTACAATTTTATCCGTGGTTACGGGCTTTGTCATTCAACGTATGGTTGAATAAGCAAAACTCCCAACATTTCTGTCGGGAGTGATCTGTCAAAACTGATTAACAAATTTTTTAAACTCTTCAAAGTCTGCTTTGTCATAATATGTATCCAAAAACAAAAATACAGGTAAAAATATGTCATATTTTAGGACTTCAGTCTATTATCACTTAATAAATCCATCAAATGAAATAATTCAAAAAGGGTCCCGATTTCTCGGAACCCTTCGATTTGCTAAAAGATATTTGGCTACCGTCGCCTCTGTAGCATCTCTTTTGACCCGAAGGTGCGTGGTTGCAACGAAATTTACCACCTCAAATATCTTTTATATCTAAAGTTATAATATCAATTTTCATCTTTTTTGTAAAGGACATGCTTATTTCTCAAATAACTGTTTAAACGCCTTCCACCTATTTTCCATCCAGAAATAATCGAATTTGCAAGTTGATTATTTTGTGAATCAATACATATTTTCAAAACAACAAAAGTATGTTCATCTTTACCTTCAGAATTTAAGATTTTCTTAATTATTAAGCCTGTATCATCATGTTTATCATCTTTGATAATATAATCAGGATTATTGATAGTATCTTTTAGTTCGATAAGCACATCCTCATAGGCTTCCGGATGATGATCAGCAATATGAATTACAGATTTATTTGTAATAACCACTCTGTCTGTGTCTATTTGCTCCGAAACGCACTTATATAGATTAATATCCAATCTGCATAATTCTTTCACTTCCATATTCAAAAATCCATTTTTCCCTTTTATTACACATATACTTCAAAAATCTTGAAAAACTTAGGCGATACACCCGAAATAATCTGAATAACTTACATGTATAAGATAACACATCTAATAAAATATTTAAAGATATTCACTATATTTTTAATTTACATTTGAAGATTTGATTGTAATCACATTTTAACAATTTACAAATAGTAGCAAGAAATGAAACTGTAGGATTTTGGGTACCTTTTTCTATACGATTATATGAATAAACAGAAATATCTATTCCCTCAATCTGAAGCCGCTTAACAATATCCGTTTGCTTTAAACCGGCTTTTTCACGAATAGAACGAATATTTTCCCCGATATTAATATCATTTACTTGAATTACTCTGTCAGCCTCTCGATTCATATATTGCACTCCAATGCAATTATTTTAAAATAGGGCATCCACAAAATAATTGCACGAGAGTGCAATGAATGGTACAATGACTTATATCAAAAATCATTGTAGGAGGTACATATTTTTATGAAAGTATGGAAATTGGTTTCCGGAATATTAAACATTATTCTTTTTGTATTTGTTACATTTCAGTCATGTGCTGCTGGAGTAGCAAATGCACTACAAGAAAATGGTGAATCAAGCGGAAGCGCAGGACTGATTGTTGCAATTATGCTTTTAGCGGGTGGAATTGTAGCAATCGCAACCAGAAAATCTGAGGGGAAAGGTGGAAATATCGCACTAGTCGTTCTTCATGGAATTGCATCTTTGACAGGTTTTGCTTTAGCCGGCAGCTATAAAGATTTAAATATATGGGCAGGATGGTCTCTGATTTGCCTTATACTCGCTGTCATCAGTATTATTTCTGGTAAAAAAAATAAAGAGCAAGCCGAATAAAAAAATAAAAATAAAACTAATATAACGCAAAAGGTCATGAACAAAAAATCATGACCTTTTGCGTTATATCCGAACTACGACCTTAAATCAAAATTGTAATCATACATCCATTGATCAAACCAACCTAATGGATTTTTATTCTCCCATTCATTATCCCAAACACAGTAATCTAGTATCTCCCACTCGGCAGCCCTTAACTCCTCTTTTGCCCCTTTCGATAACTTTGGATCTGTTAAAACAGCATTAACCGTATCCACGAATACCGAAACCTGTCTTTCAAGTTGCTGCTGTTCACCGTTATTTTTCAAAGATATGCATTTTTCGGCTTCCCCCCACACATCACTCATTTGCTGAATAAAAGAAAACTGATGTCTTTTTCTCCAAACTGACACTGTTTCCTGATCAAAATTGTTAATGTCTGGGAATGTCTTTATAAAATCTTCAAATTCAACTTTTTCCATAAGGTTTTCCTTTATCTATTGCTCAAAGCATTATATTAAGGACAAATAATCCGAAAATAAACTATATGGATAAGGCGTTTATTGTTACTATAATAGCATTTCCTACGGCACCCACCGTCCGCTTGCGCCGCAGGGGAGGATGAGTCCGTTTTCTTCGCGGAGACCTATCTCGCTGCTCTCTGCCCTGCCACCAAACTTACTGATTATGGCAGTCTCTATCATGTGAGTAAGCACTGCAGGCTGGAGTCCTGTTGTATATGAATTAATGAGGAGAAACAATGGTGTATCTGATATAAGCTGTGAGCAAAGCTCCACAAATGGATATACCGATTCCTCTATCTTCCAGATTTCACCCTTTGGTCCTCTTCCGTATGAGGGAGGGTCCATGATGATGGCATCGTATTTATTGCCACGGCGTATCTCACGCTCCACGAATTTCACGCAGTCATCAACCAGCCATCTTATCCTGTCTCCCGGTATATTCGATGATGCTGCATTTTCCTTGGCCCATCCGACCATACCTTTTGACGCGTCCACATGAGTTACGAACGCACCTGCTGCCGCTGCTGATACCGTCGCTCCGCCTGTATATGCAAAGAGGTTCAGGACCTTTATCTGCCTGTCAGGATTCTCCTTGTGGGCATCGCTTATTACCTTGGAGAACCAGTCCCAGTTTACTGCCTGCTCAGGAAAGAGTCCTGTGTGCTTAAATGAAAATGGCTTTAAATGAAAACAAAGGGGGCTATCCGCCACGCCTTCCGGAAGCTCGTAGTGAATATCCCACTCCTGCGGGAGATTAAAGAATTCCCATTCGCCACCGCCTTTTGCAGAACGGTGATAATGACCGTTCTTTTTCTTCCATGCCCTGTGGTCATGGGGCGTATTCCATATGACCTGGGGATCGGGACGAACCAGGATATATCCACCCCAGTCCTCACACTTTTCTCCGTTTGATGTATCGAGTACCTTGTATTCTTTCCAGTTATCGGCTACCCACATATTGCTGTCTCCTAAATCATTTTCCTACAGTTTTGCATACCAGTCCTTGAGGATCTTCTCTGCTTTCTTAAGATGTATGTTGAAGCCTACATCCTTTGATGCAGTCTCTTCATCATCGTATATGAATGTGCTCCAGTCCCACCAGAACATTCCGCCGAACCATTCCTTGCCTGAGAATGTCTCAAGGCATGTGTCATAAAATGCAGCCTGCTCATCCTGATTAACAGGCAGATCTTTATGAGAAAAATCCCACGGCATTGATGAGCATGTATCTGCGCTCCTGCAGCCTATCTCGATAAATACTATCTTCTTGTTCCACTGCTTTGATACTTCCTCAAGTTCTGATGCTACATGGCTCCAGCCTTTAAGCATGTTCTCTTTGTCAGCACCGTTTGCACCAACTGGGAAGTACGCACTCGTTCCAACATAGTCAACCATATCAAACCACTTCACATCTTTCTCATGACCGTGGTTTGTATTATATATAAGCTTTCCACTATATACAGACTTTATCTCATTTAGGAGTTTTCTCCAGTGCTTTTCTTTTCTCTCTGTACCGCACATCTCACAGCCTACGCACAGCATCTCTGCGCCGCATTCCTCGCCAAGCTCTGCATAATATTTCATGAAGCCTTCATATGCGTCAAACCATTTATTCCAGTAGATATCCTCAGGTCCCTCATTTTCATCAAGGTCAGGGAAATCAATTCTCGCTCTCCATGTGAAATCAAGGCAGTTAACCATAGGCTTTAAGCATACCTTCACACCGTGGTCATGGGCTCTCTTAATTGCAGCCATCACATCTCTGTCTGTGTTGCTCTGTTTGAAATTAAATGCGATATCCGTGCTTACCGCATCTGTCTGGTTGAGCACTACGCACAGGCATACCCAGTTCACGCCTGTCTTGTAGAGGAGCTCCTGGGATTCAATGCCTTCCTTTGATCTCCAGTCTCCGTGGTTGCCGTCGTAACCGTAAGTAAATCCTTTAAATTCCATATGTAACCTCCGTTTTATAAATTACTTACAAATATTTCTATTCCTATTCCGATGAGAATCAGTCCGCCCACAAGATACGCCTTTGACGCAATCTTCGTACCGATTTTTTTACCGAGAGTGAGTCCCACCATACATATCACAAATGTGACAAGTCCTATTATAGCCGCGCTTGCGAACGCTGACAAAAAGGTATATGACGCAATTGCAAATCCTACCGAGAGCGCGTCTATCGATGTGGCAACACCCTGCATTATCAGTGTCCCGTGTCCCATCGTCTTATCCTCTGTCTCATCAGCTCCCGTTTTATTCTTTATACCATCGATAATCATCTTGATGCCGATGTATGATAACAGTATCAACGCTATCCACGGGATAAATGTCTGAAATTTCTCAAAATAAATCACTATGGTATGGACGCACACCCATCCAATCAGTGGCATTGCCAGCTGGAATCCGCCAAATGTTCCGGCTATCCGGCACATCCGTCCTTTCTTCATGTTCACATCGGCAAATCCGTCTGCCAGCGACACAGAAAAGGCATCCATTGCAAGGCCAGCCCCGAGCAGTACGGAGTTGACCAGAAACATAATTATTTCCTTCACCTTTTTATTCCTTAATCCTTCTTATCGTAAAGAAAAAGAGCTTCGCAGTCGAAACTCTTTATTCTTTTCAAACATTATTATATCAAAATATTTTTAAACTTCTTCATATATATCAAAATCTTCGAGCTCGTGAGGATCAAGTCCTGCCTTCTTAAGTGCATCAACTTTTTCAGATGTACTCATGCCCTCGAAATCATCGGGGTCAATGTGATTCTTAAGCAGGTCATAGAGAAGTATACCGTCAATGTACTCGTCAAATATACTGTCGAGGTAAAGCGGGTCGCATCCTTTATCCTCAAGGACATGTACTCTCTGTCTGCACCACATGTTCTCAAAATCATCAGGTTCAATATCTGCCTCAAGCAGTACATAGAGAGGTACGCCGTCGATAGCTTCGTCCCATGTGCTGAGGAGCTCCTTGGCATCGAGTGACTTGTATTTAAAAAGTCTTACCTTGTCTCTGGTTGCCATTGATGTGAATTCATCTGCATCGATGTTTGCTTCATAAAGCTCATATACAGGGATACCGTCTATTATCCTGCCTGCACTCTCAAGCTGCCAAAGCGGTATATCCGCGCGCTCAAGTGTATCGAGTCTCTCGGTTAAGCTCATCGCTTCGAACTCTTCCGGCTCAATCTCGAGATTCTTAAGGTCCCAGACATCTATGCCGTCGATTCTCTCTATTTTTACATTATCCTTTTTTTCCTGCATCCGATACTCCCCTTTAGTTGTATACTGCTTTCTCAAGCACCTCAAACTTAGGATATACTTTAAAATCCGATTTGCCTATTATCTTCTCTTTAGCCACAAACTTGTTTACCCAGTACCTTGAATCAAGGGAATTGCCCCTGTTATCTCCCATCATGAAATACATTCCGTCAGGTATCTCATACGGTCCGAAATCAGCTGTGTACGCTCCGTCCGTATAGGGCTCTTCGAGTTTGTTGCCATTTATATATACATCACCATCAATACCCTGAATCACTTCTCCGGGCAGTCCGATGATGCGCTTTATAAATATCTCACTCTCGTCATCGGGATAGTAAAACGATACGATGTCGCCACGCTTCGGATCTGAAAATGCATACGCAAGTCTGAATATGGTCACCCTGTCATCTTCCGAAATCGTGTCATACATGGAACTAGATGGCACATGACCGAGTACAAATACATATGACCGAAGTATCAGTGCTATGCCGACCGCGATGGCAATACATATACCGTAGTCGAGGAAAATCTTAAGGACATCTGTCTTTTCTTCCTCTTCCTGTTTTTCCGTATCATTTGTTAATTCATTTATCTCATCTGTATCTACAGACTCATCAAAATTTTCCATCAGATCAATTAATAATTACGCATCTGCCATGTCGCTCTTGATATGCTCAAGCAGTGTGGCATCAGCCGATACCCAGTCAACACTGTCCAGCTCATTTTTAGTGAGCCATCTGGCACCCATGTGCTCCTTGAGGACCATGTTGCCCGATTCCACATAGGCGTAATAACATTTGAGGACCATATGGAATTTGTCATAATCCTTCTCTATGGTACCTACATACTTGCCAACCATGAGCTTAATGCCAAGCTCCTCCCTGACTTCACGGACAAGGGTATGCTCTGCAGTCTCGCCTTTCTCAACTATACCGCCGGGAAATTCCCACTTGCCTTTCATGTGGCCTATACCGCGCTGGGTGGCCAGTATCTTTGTTTTTTCTTTGCTGTCGCATATTACGGCGGCGGCTACATTAACTACGGGGAGTCCGTTTTGTTCGCTCATATTAACCCCTTTCGCCTTTCAAATGAAGGCGGCGCAAATTAAAAAACCTTCTTAAAATATGATACCACTTTTGGTGCAATTATCAATTAAGCTTTCTTGCCTTTATAAGCAGGGTCAGGACACCTGCAAGGCACAATACAAATACTGCCCAGGCCGCTACGCCCATGTCTTTTATATTATAGCAGCGGACATTAATCCACATCTGATTGATTCTGGCATTGGCCTCCGGATCGAAATACTCCATGATGGCGCTACGCTCTATTACATCGCTTGTGGGATACTGGGCAAAAAGCTGTCTGTTGCTCTGCTCCGAGCATGCTGTGATGACATAGTCTTCATCATCCTCATCTCCTGAGAAGAAATATCCGACAGGATAATCTATCACATCTTCCTCATCCTCTTCTGCACCGTAGCACCAGTCGAGATACTCAAATACTGTATCATCGTCTCCGCCTGCAATTACAGATGTATATCCGATGTAGTACATATTTCTGACTACATTCTCAGGCATTGAGAGGAAGTTTACAAAAGCCTCGGCTGCTGCCTGCTTCTGCTCATCTTCTCCTATACCGTCCTTAAGCATTACCCATCCGTCAAACCAGAGGTTTGTACATTCCTCAGGTACAGCATATGCGAGGTAGAGGCCTTCTTCTTCAGCCTGATCCATGGCATACACACCGTCACCTGACCACTGGTAGTTGGCTACAACCTTGCCTGTGACCATGTCTGCCTTACCTGAGTCACTCTCGAATGAATATACATTATTCTGGGTATCCTGAAGGTAATCCTGGGCTTTCGCAATCGTACCTTCCGATACATCGTTCATGATGGTAGCAAGTTTTGCCTGATAATCATCGGCAGACTTAAAGCTGTCTGAAAGGAGAATGTCACTGTTGATTGCGCCGATGGCAGCAAAAAGTGAATCTCTTACATTATCCTTAATGGTAATCTGTCTGTTGTATTTCTCATTATTGATGATGGCCCATGTAGATGCGTCCTCTTCAGATACATACTCGGGATTGTAGAGTATGCCCGTCACGCCCCACATATATCCGGCTGCGTACTTGCTCCAGGGCTCACCGCCTATCTCGTTTTCATCAAATACCTGCTTAATATAAGGAGATACGCCTTTTGCGTAATAGTTCTCCTCGTTATCTGTATCAAAGAAATCATCTGAATAAGGGAGCAGCTCATCCTCTGCCATCAGCTTCATTATCATATAGTCTGACGGACATACGAGATCAAACTCTGTACCGAGTGTGAGCATGTTGTAGAGCTCCTCGTTTGAGCCAAAGCAGCTGTACTCTACGGAAACTCTGATTCCTGTCTCCTCGTAGTACCACTCTTCAAAATCCTCTACCATTGATGACTCTGAGAAAATATCTCCGCTCTCGAGGTCGATGAGTTCTTCCTCATCCCACTCGCCCTCGTCGATATACTCTTCCCAGTTGCATATACGCAGGACTACCACATTGTCCTCTGCGCTTGCCTGCATACCGTTCATGTCAAGGGCCGGGAAAGATGCCGCGAGAATCAGTGACAAAAATATAACCGGCATCATCAGTGCGATTACCTTATATAAAGCATTTGCTTTTTTCTTATTTATATTTCTTTTTTTCATGCCTTCTGCATTCTCTCCTTTCCCTCTTTATTGTCAGAGAAAAGATTCATACCTATCACTATCAGTACAACGAGTACGAATATGACAGTGGACAGAGCCCAGAGCGCTGTCTTAATCTCTGTATGAGAACCTCTCGTGGCATTAACCACATAGGTTGAGATTGTATCAAATGTAGCCGGCTTGGTATATGTTGCGATGAAATAATCATCAAGTGAAAGTGTGACAGCCAGCATGAATCCGGAAATAATACCACCGGCAAGCTGAGGGATAACTACTGACATGAGGGCATGAGCCGGAGACGCACCAAGGTCAAGGGCTGCCTCATACACACTCTGATCCATCTGCTTTAATTTAGGCAGTACAGAAAGGTATACAAACGGAGTACACATGGTCACATGGCCGACAACGAGAGGAAAAAATGTCTCCTTGCTCATTCCAAATAAGATAACGAGCAGAATACAGATTGAAAATCCCGTCACGACATCGGCATTAACTACAGGCACCTGATTAACGGTATTAACAAACGCCAGAGTTCTCCGCCTTGAATAATATGTTCCGATTGCACCGATAGTACCGAGGAATGTTGAAATAATCGCGCTGACAAGGGCCAGTATAACAGTACCCCAGATCATCGATGAGAGTTCCTCAGTAGTAAACAATGTAATGTAATTATCAAGTGTAAAGTTTCCGGTTGCGCCGATATTAGGTGTATCAAGGAAGCTGTACACAGCAAGTATTACGATAGGCGCGTAGATAAAGACAAGGCCAAATACTATTACGATAAAACCAAGGAGTTTTTTCAAAGCAGTGCACCTCCTCTTTTATTATCCTCTCCGCCTTCTGACAAAAGCGTGAATATACATATGATTACGAGAAGCACGAGGGCTATCATTGAACCGTTGTGCCAGTCATATGCAGAGAAGTAGCTTCCGATAAGGCTGCCCATGATATATGTACTGTTGTAAAGCATATCAAGAACTACATAGTTGGTCATTGCCGGCAGAAATACCATTGATATACCTGCGATAATGCCCGGTACAGAGAGGGGCAGAGTTACCTTAAGGAAAGCGTGAAGCTCTGACGAGCCAAGGTCAGATGCTGCTTCAAGCAGACTCCTGTCCATACGGCTGATTGAGTTGTATAAAGGCAGAATCATAAACGGCAGGAAATCATATGTCATACCGATTACTGTATTAAACAGCGGGTGATATGCCAG
>JAEEGL012094812.1_pt1 | contig 11949 bp, 8 predicted proteins | sample 9134231 | NCBI WGS metagenome assembly JAEEGL01 (sample SAMN16246548, study PRJNA631951) | gut metagenome | biome: gut microbiome; feature: rumen; material: fiber-attached | host: Bos | place: Iran: Karaj | collected 2018-10 | reverse complement strand
GAGTTACTGGGAGTATATGCTATAAATCCCTTTGTGACAGCTGTTTCAAACCCGGAACAGCTTGAGTCGAAGGACAGTCTTATCGGAACTATGTATATTATTTTGGGTAAGCCTGAATATATAAACTTCCTGATATTTATGGTAGTCGGACTCATTATTATATATATTGCGAAGAATGCATACCTTGTATTCTTATATAATTATCAGTTTAAGTTTGCATACGAGAATCAAAGGATACTGGAGACAGAGCTACTAAAGAGCTATCTTCAGAGAGAATATGCATTTCACCTGAAACATAACTCAGCAGAGCTTCAAAGGAATATTCTTCAGGATGTAATGGGGATGTACCAGACCATATCCTCATGGCTTCTCATGATTACCGAAAGCGGTGTGTGCCTGGCACTCTTCGTATATCTTATATATCTTGACAAGACCATCACTCTAGGTGTTGTGCTGTTCCTTGGTATTGTATTTGGAGTATACAGTAAGCTCTTCGCCAAGCGCAATGACAGAATCGGAGTTGAAAGCCGTGGAGCCTCGGCCAAGAGAGTTCAGTGGGTTCAACAGTCTTTGGGCGGGATTAAGGAGATTAAGATACTGGGAAGAGAGAAATTCTTCTTAAACAGCTACGATAGAAATGCAGCCATTTATTCCAGGAAACAGCGACAGTACCAGATGTCGATATTTATACCTAGGCCCCTTATGGAGGCGGCGGGAATATCCGCTTTGATGGGAATAATCGGAATCAAATTGTATATGGGAGTTGACCCCGCATATTTCCTCCCGACTCTGTCAACCTTTGCAGTTGCGGCATTCAGAGTATTGCCTTCATTTGGACGAATTACAGGCTCGTATGGAGCTATTTCATTTCAGAAATCCGCAGTTCTTGAAGTATGCAATGGTATAAATGAAGCAAGAGAGATTAAAGCCGGGGACAAGACAGACGAAGGCGATAAGAGTAGAATCGACGTCCGGAAGGGAATAGCATGTAGGGATTTATCCTTCACCTACCCTGAATCCGACAAGGTTATCCTTAAAAATGTCAATATTGAAATACCCTACAGGAAATCTGTTGCCTTCATTGGCCCATCAGGCGCCGGAAAGACAACTCTGGTAGATATAATTCTTGGAATCCTTTCTCCTACCGAAGGAGAGGTTACTGTGGGGGATTCGGACATTTCCGGCCATCTTGATGCCTGGCATAAGATGATAGGATACATTCCTCAGAATATATACCTGATGGACGATTCCATCAGGAAGAATATAGCCTTCGGAATCGATGATGATGAAATAGACGATGACAGGATCTGGGAGGTATTAAAAGAGGTTCAGCTTTATGATTTCGTCAGGGATCTTCCCGATGGACTGGATACCTATATCGGCGAAGGTGGAGCAAGAATTTCCGGTGGACAGAGGCAGAGGATAGGAATAGCAAGGGCTCTTTACACCAACCCCGAAATTCTGGTTCTTGATGAGGCAACTTCGGCCCTTGATACCGAAACAGAGGCTGCGATTATGGATGCCATCAATTCGTTGATGGGAAGCCGCACAATGATTATAATTGCACATAGGTTAACTACAGTGGAAAACTGCGATATAATATATCAGGTAAAGAACAAGAAGGTTACAAAGACTACATTAAAGAGCGAACAATGACCGTAAAAGACTTTATCGTATCCAAAGATGCTTCTCTAAGGGAGGCAATGAACTTAATAAATCAAAATGCAGTGGGAATACTATTCATTTGTGAGGATGGCAGGCTTACTGCTGCTATTTCAGATGGTGATATCAGAAGAGCTATTATTAAGGGCGCAGAGTTGTCTGATCCCATAGAAAATTTCGCCAATCACAACCCCATTTCACTTTCTGAAGAAGACAAGGCTGATGCTGAGAAAGTAATGCGTGACCATGAGATAGTGGCTATTCCTGTCGTGAATGTTAATGGGGCGATTACAGATATCAAGTTCCTGCTTAAGGAGGAACTTAAGAAGTCAGGCAAAGTAGACGTACCTGTAGCAATAATGGCAGGGGGAAGAGGGACCAGACTTAAACCTTATACCGATATACTTCCAAAGCCTTTAATCCCAATTGGAGAGAAGACCATAACAGAGCACATTATTGACAGGTTCAGTGATTTTGGCTGCTGGGATTTCTACATGATTGTGAATTACAAGAAGGAGTTTATCAAGGCTTATTTTACTGATAAGACCGAGGAGCATTTTAAAAGCACACCAAAGTTCGTCGATGAAACAGAATTCCTTGGAACCGGCGGAGGACTGTCTCTTCTTAAGGGGCTTATTAACTCCACATTCTTCCTTACAAATTGCGATATCTTAATTGATATGGATTATAAGGAGGCCCTTGAGAAGCACAAGAGAATGAAGAATATCATCACCATGGTCTGTGCCGATAAAAAACTGACAATACCTTACGGAACAGTTATCACGGATGAAGACGGATACATCAAAGAATTAAAGGAGAAACCTACATACAGACTCCAGACAAATACCGGATTCTACATAATTGAGCCGGAATTCCTTCAAATGGTGCCTGATAAGACCCGTATCGATATCACTGATCTTATAGAGCAATGCATTAAGGCCGGGAAGAGGGTAGGAAGCTTCCTCATTAACGATTCCGACTGGATGGACATGGGCCAGCTTGAAGAAATGGAGAAAATGAAAGAGAAGCTTGGGATAAACTAGATGGAAGCAAAGACATGGAAAGAGATAGAGAATGAAATAAGAAATGATACTTCCATTAATTTCATTGGAAGAGCTATCAGTCCACTTCATGTTCTTGGAATAGAATCATATGTATTACATCTAAGAGATCAGGGCATAACCCCTAGAGGTTTTATCCTCGTGGTGCCTCATGACGAAACCGGCATAGGAATATCTGAGGACTGCTTCCACAAGGAACTTTACGAAGGAGTGACACCGGTCATCCTTACAGATGGAGGCAGTATCGGGAATAAGTGGTTTACCCTGTTAAAGGTACTGTTTGGTCATAAACAAAAGAATGAAATATACTTTGCCAATCCATACCGTGTGGAGTTTAATTATGTTTCCGCTATAGCAGATATAAGAAAAGATACCGGAGTACATATAGTCCTTACGGATGAGGGCGGAGGAAGTTATCTTAATAACCCTTACAGTTTCAGAACCAATCGTGTTCCAAGCTGGGGATTTATTGACAATCTTAGATATATTCTCTACGCCACTTTCAGGGATAATGCATTAAATCACATTTTTAAGTCCAGAAACCTTATCGAGTACTTTCTTATGCTTAAGAAAGTCGGAAACAGATGGCTAAGAAACGATCGATGCAGTGACCAGATACTTAAAATCCTTAGATCTCGCAAAGTCGCTGAGGACTATTCCGAATTCGAAAACGCTGTACTGATTTGCCCTGGGCTTATATATGAAGCCGGATACCTTACAGTGGGGCAGGATGTAGAAATATATAAAGAGATTCTTGAGAAATTGGGGAATGTCAAGTGTGTTGTCAAACCTCATCCCAGGGAAAAAAATCTGGAGCGTTATAAGGCCATGAATTGTTTTATAGAGCAAAGGCACTCAATCACCACAGAGGAGATCCTTGCAAGCCTTAAGAACCTCCCAAAATGTATTATCGGAGACTCCAGTACCACACTGTTTAGTGCTGCAGCATTACTAGGGGTCAGGACCATATCTATCAATAAGTTGATAAACAGGGAATACATGACCAATAAGAAGTACTTCGACAGTTTCAATGACAATTTTGATGGTCTGGTTTCAATTCCGAAAACCAAGGAAGAACTTACTGAAATTATGGAGAATATATGACGTCGGTTCGATTCAGGAAATACGCATGGGTTATTCCATATGCAATAGCCTATGTCATATGGGCGCTCTTTTACAGAGTTAGCCCATTATTCTATGATATGTATGTGATGAAGGTTGATTATCTTGTGAGAAATTCAACCTTTATTGGCGTACTTAAAGCAGTCTTTTTCACCGGTGGATGCTGGAGAAACGCAAGATATTTCGAGAATATTGTATCAATCTATTTTGCCAGCTATGAATGGATTTCTGATTTTTTAATGCCCTTTGTGTTTATACTGGGGGTTTACTATACACAGAAGATTGTGACGAAAAAGAAGAGTTGGTACGTAACTCTTGCAGGCCTTGGATTACTGCTTTGTGTTTCAAACGGCATCGTCAATCAGTGTTATAGTTATTTCTACTGCTTGTTTACATTCCCGATTTTCATGATGCCCATGTTTGTTTATCTTATAAACAGATATATAGATGGAGTTCTTAAACTTGATAAGTGGTACAAGAAAATCCTGGTTCTCATCCTTATTTATGCCAATGCAAGTTTTGGGGAACAGATAAGCTGTGCCTTCTCAGTTATGATGATCTGGTATCTTGTTAAGGGCAGGATTACTAAGAAACGATTTGATTCATTCCTGCTTACTGCGACGATTATCTCTTTCCTGCAGACTGTTTACATGAACATGTATCTGATAATCAAGAAGACCAGACCTTTAGCTGAAGACTCCACAAGCTTCTTTGTTACACTTAAGAAGAATTTCGGCGTCATTGTAATAGAGACATGGCTTACCAATCCCATTATAATAATTTCTTTCCTTCTGGTTCTGATACTGTGCATCAGGAAGAATAAAGCATTTCTTATAGCTGACATTATAATTGCGGCCTCTTATATTACCTGGATGGCACTCATATGGAATAAGGGTGGCGTGGATATCGGAAGGAATCTTACAGGTCAGGATATGGCTATTCCTTATATGAACCGTGACCTTTGGTGGTTGTGGGCGATTCTGTATGTCGGAATTAACCTTTTTATTTTATACCAGCTTTACACCATATCCGAAAAGGTTGCCGCATTATTTTTCGCAGGAGGATGCAGTACCGTTCCCATTCTAATGACACCAACAACCGGATGGAGAATCACCGCATTCTATATCTTTATGATTGTCATGACAACAGTGGCACTTATGAGTTTTGAGGATGATAAGAAGACCGTTACTGCACTTCATATTTCTTTGGCTATAATCGTTGGGGCAATAGGTTTATATACTTTTATTCCAAGGATTATAAGAATCAATGACAGCACTAAGAAGGTTGAAACTGCAGTATCTAAGGTGAGAGACCTTCAACAATCCGGCAGCTGGGATATGGACAAGGATATCCTTTACATGCCGATGTATGACGAAAGAGATGTAATTCACGCCGGTACATTTGGAGACAATACATATTACATGTGGAATTTCAGCTATGTTAACGGGCTTGACAAGGCGACAATTATAGTTGATATGGACGAATAATCTGCGCTTGAGGCGAGAAAGGGCAAATAAGTGGGAGTCTCATTATATTTGGTTGTTCCTTGCTATAACGAGGAAGAAGTTCTTAATGATACTGCAGCTAAACTGAAACAGAAGTTCGCAGAACTTGAGAGCAAAGAAATAATAAATAATGACAGTCGAATTGTATTCGTGAATGACGGATCAACGGATGCAACAGGAGATATCATTCATAAACTTCACGAGAGTAACCCTGTGTTCTCAGGAATTTCCTTCTCCAGGAACTTCGGCCATCAGAACGCAGTTATGGCAGGATATCTGTTCGCTATGGACAAATGCGATGCAGTTATCTCAATAGATGCAGACCTTCAGCAGGATATAAATGCAATAGATGCATTTCTTGAGAAGTATAATGAGGGTAACGATATTGTATACGGTGTCAGGAATTCCAGAGATACAGATGGATTCTTTAAGAAGGCTACAAGTCAGATGTTTTACGGACTGATGAAAGTGCTCGGCTGTAAAACCATGCCTAATCATGCAGATTACAGGCTTTTATCCAATAAGGTGTTAAAGGTTCTTGGAGAATATAAAGAAACCAATGTTTTCCTTCGCGGTTTAATTCCGGAGCTGGGATTTAAATCAGCGATTGTACACTTTGATGTCAGTGAGAGAACAGCCGGGAAATCAAAATACTCCCTGGCTAAGATGATGAACCTTGCTCTCGACGGCATAACTTCTCACAGCATAAAGCCCATGCACATTATTTTCTGGATGGGCTGGATTATATTAATCCCTGTTATTATTTGTCTAATCTATACCCTTATTGTTTATCTCAGGGGTGAAGGAGTTCCCGGATGGACCACAATAGTAATGTCTATTTGGGGATTCGGTGGAATACAGCTAATTGCCATTGGATGCGTTGGCGAGTATGTTGGTAAGGGCTATTTAGAAAGCAAGAAGCGTCCAAGATATCTTATCGACGGGATAGAACATAAGTAATCTATGAAGAAGAAAGAATACTTAATTTATTCAATTATAATATTGCTTCAAATCCTGGTTGTAATATTCTGGGCTGGGCAGAAGATAAATTACTTTTCGGATGAGTTCATGACAATGGGATACACACGTGGACTCACCGAAATGGAACCAACTGCGAGGTATGTTACTCTAAGCCCTGAGTGGACCTATAATGAGTGGCACTCCAACAGTGAGTTCAAATCTCAGTTTCTTATGACTGAGAGGACCGCTCTTTGGAAAATGCCTTTTTTTGAGTGCTTTAAACTCCTTATTAAGGGCCGTAATTATTTTTGGCTTCTCAATATTGTCGAATCTATTGTGGGATTCAGCGCCATATCAAATGTTCCCGCAGTTATTCTTAATTCAATTCTTTTTATATTGGCAGAACTGGCGCTTCTTTCTTTACTTAAGAAATTGTCTGTTTCGTTTGTGCCAAAGTGTCTGGCTTTATCGCTGTTTGGCTTTTCATCATACTTTATCAGTATGACAATATATGTGAGGTTCTATATACTTGTGACCTTATTTTATATACTCGTGCTTAACCTGATATGGAAATTCTGGGAGGATGAGCGGATCAATCAAATGATTTGCCATGGCGTAGGAATATTTGCACTTGCATATTTCTCCTTTAAGAATTCTGAGCTTGTGGGGCCATATTTCGGATGTATATCGTTATTCTTCCTGCTTGCATTGTTAATCACTAAAAGATGGAAACAGTTGTTAATCTACAGCTCCATGTGCGTGGGTGGAGTATTATATGTCTATTTCTTCACAGGTTTTATTCAGACAATCTTGCAGCCTGAGGGCAGAGGAGGAATGGATGCAATAATAGTATCAAGTATCACCTCTGATACCCTTGAGTTCATGGCCAGCTACAAGGAATGGGCTTTGGAACTTGTCTCAGATCAGCTGTTTGGATTTACGAGAATTATCCTTGGATGCCTGATTGTGCTGACGGGCTACACGTTAGTAAGATTACGTATCAGGAAAGAGAGTCAGGCTGCGGTCGGTAAAATTGAAGTCAGTAGAACAGCGGTGGCATTTCTGACGCTTTGGATTTTGCTTCTTTGGATTGCGGTTTATAGGAACCAGGGAATACTATTATCCAAGGCAGGTCTTATTCTGACAGCGCTTTGGATAGTTTATGAGATGCTGACCAATAATGGAATAAGCTTCAAGGTCAGGATAAGCAGGGCGACAGGCTTTGCCTTAATTCTTGTGGGTGCTTCCCTTGCCTACTCGGTTTTCACATCCCTTCCCCATCTTCGAATATGGAGATATTACTGCTTTGTAATGGTTAACATAGTTATAGCTTTGTGGTATCTCATTGACAGACTCTTAAAGAGGGAACCCATCAAATCGGTTTCAAAGGGGTGGCAGATAATATTGACCGTATCCGTTGTTGCAACAGCTATCACACCATTTTTCGCCGACAGAATCTATTATATCTATGATGATGACAAGGCCTATATAGATACTGTCAGAAAACATGGAAGCACAGATGTGATTCTCCTATGCAGACCTGAGCACGGGCAATATGAACAGTACGTATACGATTGCATTAACATAATGCCCGAAGATTCTTCGATGTATTTGGTGGATGAAAGAGAGTATACACCGGCTGATATAGAATATACTGATGAGTTTATCTTATGGGATCATAGGGAAGAAGATAGTTCAGATATTCTTGCGGAAATTAGAAGTCTAGGGTATAACGTGGAAGAACTTGGAAGCGACCATGTATCCAAAGCATATCTGTGTCGGATGGATTACTAGAAAAATGTAAGAGAACATGCAGCCATGAAGGAAATTTCAACGGTGAAACGTGGATGTGCCCCGGTATATATTCACAGTTCCCTTATACTGGTATCTACCATATCAATAATTGCTTATTTTGCTGCCATCTAGTAAAATTAAAAGATGGGAATTCAAATAACAAGTGAAATTTCGGAGCATGAAAATGAGTGAGAAAACGTCAATATCGGTGGTTGTACCGGTTTTTAATGAAGAGGGAAATGTAGCAAATCTTCACAGAGAGATAGTAGATGTTTGCACATCAAACAACTATGATTATGAAATAATCTTTATAGATGATGGCTCAACGGATAAAACTGCAGAAATCTGCAAAACGTTAAGACCGCTTAAACTTATCAGAATGCGTAAGAACTTCGGTCAGACTGCTGCTATGGATGCCGGAATTAAAGCAGCGAAGAATGATTATGTAATTACCATGGATGGTGATGGTCAGAATGATCCTGCGGACATTCCACAGATGATTGCGTATCTTGAAGAGAAGGAACTCGACGTTGTCTCAGGCTGGAGGAAGAATCGTAAGGATACGGTTATGAAGCGCTTCACCAGCAGAGGCGCCAATCTTCTCAGACACATGATTGTTCACGACGGAATTCATGATTCCGGATGCTCCCTTAAAGTTTACAAAAGAGAATGTTTTAAAGGTGTTAATCTTTATGGAGAACAGCATCGATTTATACCTGCGTTGTTAAAGATAAAGGGCTTTAAGATTGGTGAGGTAGTTGTTAACCACAGGCCAAGAACAGCCGGAAGGACCAAATATAACTGGAAGAGAACCATAAAGGGATTTGTAGATATGATTTCTGTATGGTTCTGGAATAAGTTCGCAAGCAGACCATTACATCTCCTTGGAGGAGCAGGGCTTGGCTTTATTGGACTTGGTTTTATCTGTGGAGTATGGTCACTTGTATTATTCATTAGAGGCGCTAAGATGTCTAACAATATGATGCCTCCGCTCCTTACTATATTTTTTGTTATTATTGGAATACTTTTATTTGTATTTGGACTAATGAGTGAGATGATGATGAAGACCTATTATGGTGTTCATGTCGATGCACCATACTGCATAAAGTCAGTGGAAGATTTAACAGATTGAAAAGGATATGAATTATAAGTATAAGTATAAGGTTTATGTTGGTACTTCTGCAAATGAGACCATGTGGGGGAGTTCGTTTTCGAATGAATGTGAAATAATGAATGTATTTCGCGGCTCAACGTCCTATTTGTTTTCGTTTATTAGACAGTACATAACCGCTTTGCCCCCAAAGATTTGGATACGTAATAAATCCAAGAACGATCTGAATATTCCGCTTATTGTGATGATTGATTCAGGACACACGCTTGAAAGCCTGGCATATCACATAAAGGATAAGGCGAGTCATCAAAGATATGTTTTTTATTACTGGAATACAGTAGCAAAAAGTCCAATCAAACCAGAAGATTTACGAAATATGGGCTATGAGGTTTGGAGTTTTGATAAAGGTGATTGCATAAAATATGATTTGCTGTATAATCCAACGTTTTATTTTGATAGTTGGTACGTTGGTTTAAATCATAAAAGAGATGTGGCCTATGACGTGTATTATATTGGCAGAGATAAGAATCATAGAGCAGACAAAGTTGATGAAATTAAGAGTGTGTTAACCAAACATAATATGAGCGTGTTTGCATACCACACTGCTGCTAAATGGTACAAGAGGTTTTCTGACAAGCGATATAAGAAATATGTGAACTTTCAAAAGATGCTGTCTATGGAATTACAGGGGAAAGCTATTCTTGATATTGTAATTGACAATCAATTTGGACCGACATTAAGGGTTTTCGATGCTCTTTGCAATGGAAGAAAGCTGATTACAAACAATTTATCGATAAAGGATATGAGATGCTATTCTCCACAAAACGTGTTTATCTGGGGTGAAGACAGTGAAGACAGGCTTAAACAGTTCGTCGATTCGCCATTTGACGCCGGTGTCAATGTAGATTATTACAGGTTTGAAGAGTGGCTGAAAAGATTTAGCGAACCAACGGAACAGTAAATCATGAATCATAATAAGAGAGATATAAATATTGAACTAATACGTATAGCTGCCTGCATTTCGGTTATTGCCTTACACACGTGGAAAGGTAGCGGGATTGACGAAGTATCTGTGGTAGTGAAGGGTATAATTAGAAGCTTTGAGAAATGGGGCGTTCCTTGCTTCCTGATTATCATGGGATTCTTTCTGTTTAGAGAGGGCAAAACTTATGTGTGCCGCCTAAAAGACACATTTAAAAAGGTTTTTATTCCATTTGCCATAGCATATATTTGGTATGAATTAGCTGGAAAATGGATTTTAGGTGAGCAAACTTTAAAAGAGTGCTTTGTATACTCATCTGTAAGTGTTAGAGACATTGTATTAAGATTCATTAGCGGGGACACTTCACAGAATGCTTCTTTTTGGTATTTGTACGAGTATATTAAGATAATTGTAATGGCTCCTTTATTGGGCCTCCTATGCAAACAAGATGAAGTAACCACCAAAATAAGAAGAGGATATGAGGTGCTGTGCCTCATTATGACTGTAATCTTAAATATTTTCCGATTTGTACAGAACATTGATATTGCACATATCACAGTTATAAACGTTTCACCAATAAATATTTACGTGCTATATGTTTTAATTGGCTATGAACTTAGCATTTTTGATGACCAACTATGGACTCGAATTAGAGAACGCAGAATAGCGCTTTTAGGTGCGTTTGTTGGTGGAAATCTGTTTGTTTGTTTTGAAGAGTTTATTAATATAAAACTTGGTGGAATTAATACGGCATTTTTTTCTGAAAACAGTGTCATATTTGTACTTTCTTCCACAGCAATGTTTTTGCTTTTAAGAACTTTTGATGAGATAAATGGGGCGGCAGGTAGTGCTGTTTCGTTTGTGGGAAGTTGTACGTATGGGATATATTTAATTCACTGGACATTTATAAAAATGGTGGAATCCTACGGATTACCATGGACATTCGATTCCTTACCCAGACTAGTCAAGTATTTACTGACAGTATTATTAATATTTGTAATATCTTTAGTCTTGATAAGCATAATTAAATGCTTGCTCAAAGGGGTAAGTTATATCTTGAAGCCTGTGAGAAAGAGGTTTAGAAATGATAATAACCAAAACACCGTTTAGGGTAAGTTTTTGTGGCGGAGGAAGCGATATACCGGCGTTTTACAAGGAAAATGGCGGATGTGTAATTAGCACCTCCATAAATAAATACATGTATATCCTTATCCATCCTTATTTTGATGAAAAGGTAACATTGCTCAAATATTCCCAAAATGAGAGAGTGGATGATATCAAAGATATTCAACACTCTATTTTGCGTTGTGTCCTTAACGAAAAACAAATAAGTGGTGTGGAAATAACAAGTACAGCCGATGTTCCTAGTGGAACAGGTCTTGGGTCCTCGAGTGCATTTACTGTAGGCCTGCTCCACACACTTGCATGTTATGAGGGCAAATACATGTCCAAGGGCAAGCTGGCTGAGGAAGCATGCAGAATAGAAATCGAGGAACTTGGGAATCCTATAGGAAAGCAAGATCAATATGCAGCATCATTTGGCGGGCTAAATTTTCTTTCATTTCATCATGATGGAACCGTATCCGTAGAACCCATCATCATGAATGGTGATAAAATGCGGGAACTGCAGGACAATCTTGTAATGTTTTATACAGGGTTAACCCATGATGCCAATAAGATTCTGTCAGAGCAGAAAAAAAACATATCTTCTGACGAGCAAAAGACTCAGAACCTTAGGGACATGTGTGGCTT
>JAEEGL011849696.1_pt1 | contig 11949 bp, 15 predicted proteins | sample 9134231 | NCBI WGS metagenome assembly JAEEGL01 (sample SAMN16246548, study PRJNA631951) | gut metagenome | biome: gut microbiome; feature: rumen; material: fiber-attached | host: Bos | place: Iran: Karaj | collected 2018-10 | reverse complement strand
TACGACTTCGAACTTCTCGCCAATGTCGTCAACACCCCCCTCGCGAGCCTCCTTGGCCACACGATCATACATGCCCGTCCACTCGAACTTCTCGCCATTGGCAGCATCCGCCAGATTCGCCTTGGTGTCACTCACGCTACCACCATTCAGGTATGTATACCACATCTTGGCGTGCTCCTTCTCGTTAGCCGCCGTCTCCTCGAAAATCGAGGCAATCTGTACAAACCCGTCCTTCTTGGCACGCGAAGCAAAATACGTGTACTTGTTTCTCGCCATACTCTCGCCCGCAAAAGCCTCCTTGAGGTTCTGCTCAGTCTTCGTTCCTTTCAGTTCTTTCATAAGTCTTATTAGTTTTAGATGAATATCGAGCGCAAATATAATGATTTTATTCGATAAAACCAAATTTTCCTCCTGTTTTCCGTAAAAATTATCCTCCAAGGCCTCTTGGGGCGACATCTGTGCTGCCTAGGATTATCTCTTTAATCCTTCAGAAAGATTCCATTTCATCCCTTCCTCTATTCTCTTGGAAAACATGCCAAGTTCTTTTCTGTTCAGTCCGCATTGTATCGCTGTTGACTCCCAGTATTTCATATTACAAGTAACATCCTTTATAATACCCCATGCTGTTCTTTCATCCAATTTATACAACGCATGTGCTTTATATAGTAAATCGAGGCTTGATTCATTTGAATATTCGTTTATAAGTAGACAATGGTTGGTGTAAACTGACGGGTTTATATCGTATACCGGAGACAACTCCCATCCTTTTTTTGTGAGTAAGAACGAATGATTCTTTAAATGATCATCGGAATTTCCTATACATATTGTAAATGCCACCCGCCGATATAACTCTTGAAGGGATTTTTCAATATTCGCTCCACTCGAAACTATTAAATCTGCGATTTCAGAATAACTGTGATTTTCTTTTTGGTAAGTGTTCAATGTTAATCCAAGCAAATTTAATGCAGATGACATGTGTATACGTTTACCTTCATTGGTCCTATCAAAGCGTTTTGAAAGAAAAATATCATGGCCTGTTCTGAATGGGATGATTTTTGTTTCTGTAGTATTAATGCCGCATTGTTTGGCCATTATATTGGCAAAATACTCCCACCTTCCTTCATTCCATTTATCTATTGTAGAGGGGAATTTTGCTATATAAAGACAATTGTTATCATATACACAAGCCTTTGGCCTTGCGCCGCCAACAGAAGTTCCCGGTTTAATAAGTCTCTCTATCCATCTGCTTTCCGGGTCTTCTTTCATAAATTCTCCTTCCTCAACTCTCTGCGCTGCTTCTGCAAGTTCATTTAAACTTAATAAAGGTGGAACTTGATAATTCTCAGAGTAATTCAGATAATCCCCTGTTGCTGGAATTTTATATCGAAAACCTCCTACACGCAATATATCCTCTACACCTTTCAGATAATCCCAGTCTGAGAGTTTTTGTATTACTCTATCATGATTGGATCGTTTTGCTTTAAGGTCAATAAGCAGCCTTCCCCAATAATCCGGCAAACTGTCGGAAAAGCATCCGAAGATTTCATTCTCAGGTGCATATTGCTTTCCCACAAAAGGTTGTATGTCTCTTCCTAAAATAACGTCAGGATGGTCTTTTATCCATTTTTTTGAATATTCAAATGAAAAAAGATGCTTCCCTCCCAAATTATCATAGTAAAGGAAGCCTATAGTTTCTTCTTTCTCAAGCCAGTCAAAGTTGGCAATAACTTCAAGTTTCTCCATACACTATTTTTTCGATGCCCTTTTTCTGTTTTTAATCTCCATATCCTGAATAATACGTCCCAGTTTGTCATCGCGTGCAAGCATAAGAATGTCGCCGTCAAGTTGTAGTGCATAGAGTACCCTTAACAAAACGCCTATGGAAACTGTTGGTAGTCCTTTTTCAAGTTTTGCCACCGTCAGTCGGCTACATTGTGCCCTTTCTGCAATTTGTTCGACACTAAGGTCTCTACGTAAACGAGCCAAGCGTATTTGTTCTCCTACGATGGACAGGTTTTCTTGCAATTGATTTGGTAGCCAAGTTGCTTTACTAAATTTTGTCATAATGTATATTTTAGTACGCAAAGATACTAATAAAATCTATTATATAATACATTATGCTTTGATTTTTTTATTTTTTTAGCATCAGGGAGGCGTAATTCCCTGATTCGTCGGCTTTAAGTGCCGCCTCTGATGGTTTGCCGTATGGGAAGTTTGTCTTTGCAATCTAATTTACTTTGCGTTGCAATCTAATTTAGTTTGTGTTGCAATCTAATTTACTTTGCGTTGCAATCTAATTTAGTTTGCGATGCAATCTAATTTAGTTTGTTAAGTGATGATGAAAAGAATTTGGGACAATTGTTATGGAACACAAAGACACGGAAACACAAAGATTGTTTTTGATGATTACATAATCTTACGTGAACTCGGGGCGGCAGCCGTGCTGTCGCCCCGAGTTGAGATTACATTTTTAGTCATCGTAATTTTCTTCCTCGCTTGAATAAAGAGTTCGAAACATTCGGAGCGTATCCTTGTATGGTTTACGTACCTCATTGGCAGTGAAACCACAACGGCTATATGATGCTACTTCGTTTCCCATACAATCTTCCATTTCTTACGCGCATTGTGACTTCTACGGCATGCTGCCTTTTCGGCCGCATTAAGATTACCAGTTGTAGCACGCCACAAAGCAGCCCGAATCTCTCTTGAAAATTCGGGTGTTATCGGTTCTCTGGGTGAATTAACTCCTAACATACTGTAGTCCTCCTTAATTGTTTTTGCAAAGTTACAAACTTTCTCAGAAACCACCAAGAAAAACAATAAAAAAATGAAGGAATAAGATTGAACTCTCAGAAATCTCTATACTCTTTTCTAACGCGAACTCGGGGCAGCAGCCGTGCTGTCGCCCCGAGTATTTAGGATTCCGCTCGTTGCGGAGTTTAAGTTCGATGCTTACGGAACAGGAGTTAGTGGATTTTCCCTATTTCTTGTTCACAACCAATTCCAGACCCTGGCTGCGGTAGAAGTCAAACTTGCCGTCATCGGAAATGAGAGGTATGCGGTTGGTGATAGCGTGAGCAATGATGACGTGGTCGGAAGGGTCAAGCAGGTATCTCATGGCTTCATGTAGACCCCATACTTTTCACATGTGATACTACCTTGATACTTTTTCATCGCTTCTCTTCTTTTCTGCGCAATGGCCTTTTTTATCTCTACGGGGAGGGCCATCCACCAATCGTCTTCCATCGTCTTTGTATGTTTTGGTTCTTTTTTCTTCTGCAAAGGTAATGTTTATTTTCCACATAACCAAATGTCTTGGACTTTTTTTGCTGTCTTTTTTCTAACGCGAACTCGGGGCGGCAGCCGTGCTGTCGCCCCGAGTATTTTGGGTTCCGCTTGTTGCGGAGTGTTAATACCACAGAAAAGTTTGGAGGTGTCAGGAAAAAGTGCTACCTTTGCAGCAAACAAAAAATAGAACGACATGAGCAAGTTCATCAACCCTTTTACAGACGTCGGCTTCAAGCGTATCTTCGGACAGGAGATTTCCAAGCCGATACTCATCACTTTCCTTAACTCACTGCTGGAAGGTGAGCGGAGGATTGTGGACCTGAAATATCTGGATAAGGAGAAAATAGGTCTTTCTGACGGCGACCGTTCACTGATATACGACATCCTGTGCAAGACAGACAGCGACGAGTATATCATCGTTGAGATGCAGAATAAGAGTCAGCCGTTCTTCAAGAACCGTGCCATCTACTACATGTCGCGCTCCATTGTGGAGCAGGGCGAGCGTGGCAGCGAATGGGAGTACGACATCAAGGCAGTTTACCTTGTGGCATTTCTGAACTTCAAACTTGGCGACATCTCGCAGGAGTTCCGTACGGACGTTGCGCTCATGGATATGAAGACTCTCAAGCCGTTCTCTGATAAGGAACGCATGATATTCCTGCAGTTGCCTTATTTCACGAAGGATCTGGATGACTGCACAGACATTTTTGAAAAACTCATTTACGTATTGAAGCACATGGAGATATTACAGAGAATGCCATTTTTGGCTCAGGATGCCGTATTCAAGCGTCTGTCGGAGATAGCCGAGGTGGCCGCATTGTCTAAGGAGGAACGCCGCCAATATGACGAGAGCCTCCGCCACTACCGCGACACCATAGCCGTGATGCACGGCCAGTATTTGGAGGGTGAGAGCAAGGGACGGGCAGAAGGACGTGCAGAGGGTCGTGACGAGCGAACCCTAGAGATAGCCCGCAAGCTGAAGGCCGATGGTATGCCTGTGGAACAGATTACTAAGTACACAGGACTTACTGCCGAAGAGATAGAATGTTTGTAGTCCCACAAAGCAAAATTGCAGTTTGAATAATCCATGAATAAAGAAGAACTGTCAAAGATTTATGCCAAACGTGTTAGTGATCATGTTTCAGACTATATCAAAGTCTGTTGGCTGGATTTTGAATACGAGAACAAACCCATGATAGAAAAGGAACGCCGGAAATATAGAAATTCTTTCGACAAGTACAGGGATAATTTCATGTTCGACGTTGAGATTTTTCAGAACTTCTTAGGTAATACCATTTATCAGGCATATTCCAATGCGTTCAAGACTCTGTTTAATGGGGGAAAGATGCAAGCATGTAAAGAAAATGCCATGCGCATGAAAGCAAAGGGCTATGGCACTGAGGACATTGCTGACATTACAGGCCTCACCTCTGAGCAGATCAATAGTCTATAGGGGCACTTCAACACTGACTAGCATGAGTGAGTGCAACCAAACAGTACCCTAAGGTTACCGCAAGGTTACCCTGAGGTTATAGAATTCATGGTAACCGCTGTCTGACTTTGTTTGATTTTTTCAGAGATATTTACGCAAGCGAGGCGGCAGCCGTTGCTGTCGCCTCGCGTTAGTTAGGGAGTTTTTACCCCCTATTTCTTATTCAATATCAGTTCCAGACCTTGGTTGCGGTAGAACTCAAACTTGCCGTCATCGGAAATGAGGGGAATGCGGTTGGTAATAGCGTGAGAGATGATGACGTGGTCGGAAGTGTCAAGCAGGTATCTCATGGCTTCATGTAGACCCCATACTTTTCACATGTGATACTACCTTGATACTTTTTCATCGCTTCTCTTCTTTTCTGCGCAATGGCCTTTTTTATCTCTACTGGGAGGGCCATCCACCAATCGTCTTCCATTGTCTTTGTATGTTTTGGTTTTTTTTCTCCTGCAAAGGTAATGTTTATTTTCTACACAACCAAATATCTTGGGCTTTTTTTCTTTCTTTTTTCTAACGCGAACTCGGGGCGGCAGCCGTGCTGCCGCCCCGAGTATTTAGTGTTCCGCTCGTTGCGAAGTGTTAATACTACAGAAAAGTTTGGATGTTTCAGAAATAATGCGTAACTTTGTACCGACAAAGGATTATCAGACATGAGCAAGTTCATCAACCCATTCAGTGACGAGGGCTTCAAGCGTCTGTTCGGACAGGAGATTTCCAAGCCCGTGCTACTGACGTTCCTCAACGCATTGCTTGAGGGCGAGCAGAGGATTGTCGACCTGGACTATCAGGACAAGGAACAGCTGGGCATCCGCAACGACGAAGACCGTTCGGCCATCTACGACATCTACTGCCAGGTGGAAGGTGGCGACCACATCATCGTGGAGATGCAGAACAAGCCTCAGCCCTATTTCAAGGAACGCAGCATTTTCTATTCCTCATACGCCATTGCCAAGCAGGGCGAACCGGGCGAGGAATGGAAGTATAACCTTAAAGCGGTTTACACGGTATGCTTCCTTAATTTCCGCCGCCGCGATATCTCCACCGAGTTCCGCACCGACGTGGCCCTGATGGACATGCGCTACAACACACTCTTCAGCAATAAGCTGCGCCTCATCTACCTCCAATTGCCTTTATTCCAAAAGGAGCCGGAGGAATGTACTACTATTTTCGAGCAAATCATTTACACACTGAAGAACATGGACATACTACAGAGAAGACCCGACCTGTTTCAGGGCCCCGTATTCAAGAAAATAGCCAGCATAGCCGACGTGGCCTCGATGACGAAGGAGGAACGTGCCCGCTACGACATCAGCCTGCGCCAGTACCGCGACACCATCGCAGTGTTGGAAGGCCAGTATATGGAGGGTGAGAGCAAGGGACGGGCAGAAGAAAAACTTGCTAACGCCCGCAGCTTGAAGGAGAACGGCGTGCCGACAGATGTCATAGCGAAGAGCCTTGGACTTACTGCCGAAGAGATTGAAAGGCTGTGATGCGACTTATGCAATGCCAATGCCTGAACTGGCAGACCTACGAATAGAGATAAGGCAATGAAGGCTTCGCTGCGGCTGCAGCGGAGCCTTCATTGCCTTTATCATCTAACGCGAACTCGGGGCGGCAGCCATGCTGTCGCCCCGAGTATTTAGGGTTCCGCTCGTTGCGGAGAATGTTAAGTTCGATGCTTGCGGAACAGGAGTTCGATCCTTACGGACTGATTACTCAGCGGTGTTCTGAGGCAGGTTCACCTCCGTAAACGCCATGGAGTCTATAACTTATCGTCCCTCGATTTCCTCACGGCTCAGACCAGTAATCCTACAGATTTCGTCGGTGTCGTAGCCACGTTTCTTCATTCGTTCGGCTGTCTGCATCATGTTCTTGTGGACGGCGGTTTCTTTCACCACAACGACATTTCTCTCCCATTCGTCCCAGTCAATGTCGGCCAAGTAGTGATTGACCTGCGCACGGAGAGGCTTCAAGTCATTGCGGATAACCGACCAGACGATGTCGGGGTCAACCTGATAGTAGCCGTGAGCAAGGTTATGGCGCATCTTGGCAATCATAACCCATGGCGTTTGAGGGTGCTCCTTGCAGAAAGCCTTGGTGAGGTTATAGGCCGCTTCGCCGATAATCATCGTGTGATAGACGATACCGCCAAACAATACCTTATCAGCAGTCAGGTCTTCGCGCGTCATCCCTTCACAACGGCCAAGAATGGTGTCGATAGCATCAAGAATATGTTCTAGTCGGTTGCGGTCTTTAGGCAGATCTCTCATAAATCAGTATTTTATCGCGTTCAACACTCTCGCGGGCGAAGTCTGCCAGCGATCCATCTGTCACTAAGTCTACGCTGCGGTCGAGCAGTTGCTCTAAATCAGTCCACATACCGTAGAACTTCAAGCCGATGGGCTGTGAGCGATCGAGTACGACGAGAATGTCAACATCACTCAGCGGCGTTTCCTCACCACGGGCGAAAGACCCAAAGAGCCATGCCCGTACAACAGGCTGGGTTTTGAAGTACTCGGCTATTCGCTGGTTCATTAACTGGGTGCTCATAATCACATGGGGTTTTCAAATACGGGGACAAAGTTACAAAATCTTTTTGATATTCTTGCAATTATTTAGTGAAAAGATGTACCGATACAGAAATAATATAACTCGGGGCGGCAGCCATGCTGTCGCCCCGAGTATTTAGGGTTCCGCTCGTTGCGGAGTTTTAAGTTCGATGCTTGCGGAACAAGAGTTCAATCCTTACGGACTGATTACTCATTGTTACGAGGCAGGTCAACAGGTATTGCACCCTGAATCACCCAGTCAGCTACCTCTGCATCAAGTTTAACAGAAGTCAGACCAAGAATCACCTTCAAGTTGTAGGCCTTGTTGTTGGTGAGTTTTGGAATGGTGATGGTCTTGTCAATGACATTCTTGGTGATAGCATATCCACCAGAGACCTTATCATCTTTGGTGAACACATGATAAGTAATAGTCACCTTCAGGTCTGTATCTTCGTGAGATGGAATGACCATGAAGTATGCTACGTCTTTAGTTTGATCGCCATCTGTTCTAATGGCATAACGCTCGGTTTTATCAACACCTTTGAATTTCGCATCTGCCACTGTCGCTGAGGCACTAGATAGCCATTTGATTTCATCAGAAAGTTCATAACTGCTATTAACAGTTAAAGTGACAGGAGCACCACTTGTTTCTTCCCATAAAGAGGTGCCTGCTGTAGTGTTCTTCAAATTAAGACGACCTACGGTGAAGAGTCTTGAAGTGGCTGTAACATCCTCGATAGTGATTGACTCCACTGCAATTTTAGTATTAGCATCAAGTTCACCACCAGGAGCAATCTGGTCAATTGCAGCAACTACAGTTACGCCCAAACGAGCCAAAGAGTGTTTGAAAAGGAACCTAATCTTCTGGTCTTTAGAAGGCTTGATAAGATCTACCAGAGGCATGCCTTCAGCTACTGTGACAACACCACCGGCAATTTGTGCCACACCAGCAGTGTTGTTCAATCCAGAGGCGACAGAAGTATAACTTAGATCACCAGCAGGTGCAACACCCCAAAGGAGGTCAACACTATTAGAAGGCATAAGTGCGGATTTATACCACACAAATGGGTCTACCGTCGCCTCGTTATTTGCAGAAACACCTAGAATACCATCTCCAGAAGATGCGTTGTGTGCACTTTTTGTTGGCGTTAGACCAGCTGAATAAGCAACGCCATCCAAACTACCATCATATGTACTAGTTTTTTCAGCAACATATGGTGCATAGGCAAAGAATGACAAACGGTCGATGTTGCCACTTTGAGCATTAGCAGCATTGGGAGTCTGGCTGTCGTTGTCAGTTTCATTCGGCCAATACTTCAATGGACTGTAGGTCCATGCACTGCTTGAATAGGTGACATGTTCGTTCCACATGAAATTAGTTGTTTGTGTAGGAGCATAAACATTGTTGTCAGATTGTACTGCGAACACACCAAAGCCCTTGCCACTAGCTTGCAGGGTAGAAGTTGTTTGAATACCAGCATCACCAGCACGTGTAGTACCAGAAGTGTAGATGTCAAACGCCACGGCCTGCGGGGCGGCAGTAGCCTGCGCCTGCTGTGTGGCGTCGTCGTTAGAACATGCAGTGAGCGCGAGGGCTGCGGCTGCAAAGAAAAATAAACTCTTTTTCATAATTGTAAAGTTTTAAAAAGTTAATAAAAAAACAAATAAAAATTCTCGAATATATAGTGGGGTTAAAATGATTAGTTGTGGGGGCTATTGTCTCTTTATTCTCCTTGTTAGCGTCTCTGGGTTGCGGCGGGTGTCCCAGATGTCTTCAATGTTTACAATGTCCTTCTTCTCATCGTACCAATATATTAGTTTAAATCGGTGGTTGATATGCCAGGCACGGTATAAATGATTTGTTTTGTCAGCGAGCAGCAGTTCGATAAAGCCCATGGTCGGATACTTTTCCAAATCGTCAGCAATAGAGTTTATTTTTTTCGCTGTTTTTAACGCAGTAAAAGTGCCAAACTCTAAGACTCCGTTTTTGTAGAGTTGTATTCGTTGAGCCAATGCTCGTTTCGACCAAATTACTGTAGCCATAGAAATTCTTCTTTCAGCATTTTTCTACATTCTGCTTCTGTATAATACTCACCTCGTTCTATTTCTGCCTCCGATTCCTCAATACGTGCATAGAGTTCGTCGAGAGTATAGGGTTCCAGGTCAGAGGTGTCCTGTCGGTCCCATTCGTCCTCTTCCAGGTCTTCCACTTCCACCTCTTCAGAGATGTAGCGTATCAGGCACTGCTTGTCGCGTGTGCTGAGGTCGCTGATTTGCGTGAGCAGTCCGCTGTTCACCAGGTAGTCGCTCATGCCGTATGTCATGGCGACGGGTTCTGCTGCGTATGTTCCTTTTTCTTTCATTTCTTCAATCTTCAATTTTCAATCTTCAATGTCGTTACATCGGGACATCTATTATCTCGTCGTCGCCCCAGGGGGCTACCTCGGCATCGAAGGCCCCAGTGCCTGAGGGCTGCGCGTAGGGCAGGTTGGGTATGACGTCGTCGGGGAAGAAGGGTGCTTCGAGCAGTAGGTCGAGTTCGAGTGTGACATCAGCCTTGCTGAAGTATCCTCCTATGTTCTCGTCAATATCTATGGTCCGGTAGTGTATATACTTTCCGACGGGGTATCTGAACACTATCTGCCTGTTGTCGATAAGCGTGAAGCAGAGCGAGAGCATGTTGCTTGTGGAGTCTCGCTGGCTGCTGAGTTCGCGTCCGTGTGGTAGTCCGAATGTGCGTATGGTTGTGGCAATATAGCCTACGCTCTTGGTGCTGTCGTCTGAGGCTCTGGTGGTTCGTGATGTCCAGGCGGTAGGCGGTGTCGGCGCCCTTCCCCTTGTGGCTGAAGGTTTGACTACTGACCAGTTGTCGAGTAGATGGTAGCCTGCCTGCTGTCGCCTCCACTGCTGTGAGAGCAGGAATCCGTCGGCCATGCCTGAGATGCTGCCAATGACAGCGGCCATATACTTGAATCCGATGATCTTTACACGAATATACATTTCGGTGGTCATGGGTTCTACTACCTCTTTCAGTTGTAGTCCCTCGAACTCGTTGGGTATTTTGTCCTTGTAGTAGACGAATCTGAACTCTCCGTCTGTCATCTCCGGCAGTACGGTGAATGTGTCGGTTACGCATCCAATGGCTTCGGGCTCTCTCATGTATGCCACGTTGACGTCCCAGAAGTCGGTAGTGCGCTGCAATTGGTTGGCGTATGCATAGATTTCGTTGTAACTCTTTGTCTTTGCGAAGCGCATGGATCCGAACTCACCAGTGGTGAGGTTGAAGATAAGCATCTTGTATGTGCCTGGTTCCAGTTCCATTTCGTAGCGGTCTACGTCGTTTGTTACGTCGGTATAGGTGATGCTGTCTCCGTCCTTGGCCAGCATGATGGTCATGCCGGTGGGCTTTTCTCCGAATTGGCTTTCCCAGTCCACGTCAACGATGACGGAAGCCTTGCCGGTGTAGTAGAGTTCCAGCGGCTCTCGCTCGCAGGCGGTTGTAAGGGTAAGGAGAAGGGTGAAAAGTGAGAAATATGCAACTGCAATGAGGGAAGGGCAGACAAACAGTGAAGCGAGATGCCGGCTTGCCGTCTGCATCTTTCTGCTCACACTCATTATCATTCTTCTCGTCTTCATTTTTTCATTATTTCATTCTTTTTCCCATGATCCATACCAGCGAGACCTTTAGCTTGGTGGGGCCGGCATAGAAGAGGTTCTTGGTATATTTATATATAAGGTGTGTACTCTCGAACTCTGCGTTGTAGTGTCGTCGTTCGCCGGCCACGATGCCTGCCGAGAGGCTCAGTTCGAGGTTCCAGTGTGGGCTCAACGGCCATGAGTGGCCGTAGGTGAGTCCGCCGGAGAAGACCTCGCCCTGGTCGCCTACCTGTTTGTACTCCAGGTCGTATTTCGCCACGGCACCATAGATGCCCCAGAAATGTCCGGAGAGCCAGGGGCGTCCTCCGTTGCATCGTGGTGAGAACCAGTTGCGCAGTTCCAGTCCGCCCTCTTGTATCTCGTAGGCATAGTCCAGTTTCTTCCACCTCCACCAGGGGTTGCAGTATTCTGCCATGAGGCTCCATCGTGCGTTGCGGCCCAGAGCGATTTCCACCTCGATGTTTGGTGCCACGGCCAGGTCGTAGAGCAGGTTGGTCTTCAGTGCCAGCAGTGGCTGGTATGTCTTGGGTGCATGGCTGAAGGCAGGTAGCAGGGGCTCTTCATGTATTTTCAGTGTGTTGACGTATGTGGTGTCGATGAGCGTCTGCGTCTCGTTGCGGTCCTCGCCCCGCTTGATGCTGTAGTCGATGCTGTAGTCGGTATGTCGCAGCAGGGGGAAGGCGTCGTTGCTCAGCTTCCTGTAGGAAGTGGGATGGCGCCAGCCTATGCGTGCCAGCTTCTTGTCGGGATCTTCGTCGGTGTCGATGATAGCGAGTATCTGGTCGCGGTCAGGCAGGTTGGATGCAGCCACATATTCGCGCAGTCCCTGCCAGTCCTCGGGCTCGTTGGCCGTGCTGATGAGGCCTGGGTCGATGTTATATTGGCTCACGAGATTGTGTCGCAGGCTCTCCACGCGGCCTCTTGACAGTTGGTCGTTGAGGCTGTAGTAGCCCTTTGGCGAAG
>JAEEGL011730968.1_pt1 | contig 11949 bp, 11 predicted proteins | sample 9134231 | NCBI WGS metagenome assembly JAEEGL01 (sample SAMN16246548, study PRJNA631951) | gut metagenome | biome: gut microbiome; feature: rumen; material: fiber-attached | host: Bos | place: Iran: Karaj | collected 2018-10 | reverse complement strand
CATCATGGGCAACATAATAAGGATAGGTCTTCCGAGCGGCATAGAGAACGGCATGTTCTATCTCGGAAGGCTGATAATCTTCAGCATAATCTCGCTAATGGGCACCTCCTCGATCACGGCCCATTCCATAGGAAATACGCTGAGCGGCCTTCACTGCGGCATAGGCCAGGGCGTAGTCCTGGGCCTCACGACGGTGATCTCGCAGTGCGTCGGAGCCAGGGAATTCGAGCAGGCGAAATATTATATGAGAAAGATCACCCTGGCGACCTGGGTCGCGATGGCGGTCCTGAACATCATACTTGCCCTGACGGCGGACATGACGCTGGACATCTACAGCAAGATCTCGCCGGAGTCGCACAGGCTCGCGCTCCAGGTCTGCCTGATCCACGGCATAGCCTCGATATTCATGTGGACGCCGGCCTTCCTCTATCCGGCCTTCCTCAAATCAGCCGGAGACGCCGGCTATACCATGGTGGTCTCGACAGTGACTATGTGGGGCTGCAGAGTGCTTCTGTCCTACGTTTTCGGCATAGTGCTCGGATACGGAGTAGCCGGAGCGTGGGTAGCCCACTCCGTGCTCGACTGGATAATAAGGATAATATTCTTCTACTGGAGATACCGCTCCGGAAAGTGGATGGAAAAGGCTGTAAGACGGTGAGGCTGAAATGCATATAGACTTCGAGAACATACTGAATACGAGAGATCTGGGCGGCCTTCCCGCGGCGGACGGCCGCAGGATAAAGCCCGGCATGCTCTTCAGGAGCGGAAAGCCCTCCGACGCGACCGAGGCCGACATAGAGAAGCTCAAAAGCCTCGGCATAACGAAGATCGTAGATTTCCGCACGGAGGACGAGGTGAAGGAAGCCCCGGATCCCGAAGTCGAAGGGATAGAGATCATCCACCTCGACGTGCTGCCCTTCATAGCGGCCGGAGTCACCCGCGACAGGGAATCCAACGGCAGGATGCAGAAGCTCTTCGACGGCACGCACAAGCCCGAGGACGGGCTCGAGATGATGCTGCTCACGTATAAATACATACTCACGGAGGAGCATCCCAAGAGGGCGTACAGAAGATTCCTTGAGGAGGTGCTCGGAAACGACAGCGGAGCGACGCTCTGGCACTGCACCGCGGGCAAGGACAGAGCGGGCCTGGGAACGGTGCTGGTGCAGGAGTGCCTCGGCGTGCCAAGAGACTTCATAAGGCTCGAATACATGATCACGAACATCTATCTCAAGGAGGACGTCGACCGCAAGGCCGGCAGGATACGCGAGAGGGGCGGAAGCGAGACCGACGCCGAGATACTAAGGCATCTGTGGCTGGCGAGAAAGCCCTACATAGACTGGGTGTACGAATACGTGGACGAAAACTACGGCGGCTTCGCGGGCTACCTCGAAAGAGAGCTCGGAGCGGGTCCGGGTTTCATCGCGGCGATGAGGGAGAAGTTCCTGGAATAAAGACCTCAGGCCCTTTCCCTTCTTCCGGCCCAGAGCTGGGCGAGAACGACCGCGGCGAAGACCATGGCCGCGCCGGCGATCTCCCTCGGGGTCATGGCCTGCCTCAGTATGAGCCAGCCCGCGAGGGCCGCGAATACGGATTCGAGGCTCATTATAAGAGTCGCTACGGCAGGCTCGGTCCTCTGCTGGCCGAGTATCTGAAGAGTATAGGCGACGCCGCTCGACAGCACGCCGCTGTAGAGTATGGTATATCTCGCCCCGTATATCGCGGGAAGAGAGGGCTCCTCGAAGATCAGCATCAGGACGAAGCTCACGGCTCCGGAAAAAAGGAACTGCACGCAGGACATCAGCACCCCGTCCACGTCCCTGCCCAGATACCTGTCTATGGCGAGTATCTGCAGAGAAAAGAACACGGCGCAGAAAAACGTGAGCACGTCGCCTTTCCCTATGGAAAAGCCGCTCTTTATGCTCAGAAGATAGAAGCCGGCTATCGCGAGCGCAACGCAGGCCCAGACGCGCGGGTCGATTTTTTTATGCAGAAATACCGACATCAGAGGCACGAAGACCACGTACATCGCCGTGATGAAGCCCGATTTTCCCACCGTCGTATAAAGAAGCCCGTACTGCTGAAAGAGATTCGCCGTGCAGAGGAACACGCCGATCTCAATGCCGCCGCGCACAGAGGTCCGGAATATGTCTCTCCTCCCCTTCCTTATCCGCAGGTGCTCCGGCTTTCTGCCGTCGAAGAATATGACGGCGGGTATCAGCACCAGGCCTCCGAGCAGCATCCTTACCGCCGCGAAGGTCAGAGGCCCGATGTATTTCATGCTCTCGCTCTGGGCAACGAAAGCAGCGCCCCAGATCATGGCTGTGAGCGTGAGCATAAGATATCCTGTTAACGGGCTTTTCGAATTCATGTTAAGTAGTATAACCCACCGGGACCGAACTTGCCACTTTATAATTGTCCGGGCTTATCATATAATATAATGACAGTTAAAATATCAAGCATTCCGCTTTGCGCTCCATGGAGGAAAGACATGAAAACAGGACAGGAATACAAAGACAGTCTGCGCGAAAGAAATATCACCGTTTATTTCAAGGGTGAGAAGCTCGACCCGAAGACTCTGGTCGACAATCCGTACATCCGCGGACACGTCAACTCTGCGGCAGTGACCTACGATATGGCCAACGATCCGAAGTACGAGGATCTCTGCACCGCGACATCCCATCTTACGGGAAAGAAGATCAACCGCTTCACCCACATCCATCAGAGCACCGAGGATCTGATCAAGAAGGTCCAGATGCTCAGGGCCATCTCGCTCAACACCGGCACCTGCTATCAGCGCTGCGTCGGCCTCGACGCCGTAAACGCCGCCTACATAGTGACCTACAGCATCGACAAGGCCCACGGCACAAAGTATCACGAGAACCTCAAGAACTTCCTCCTCGACTGGCAGGAGAACGACTGGATGGTAGCCGGCGCGATGACCGACGTCAAGGGCGACAGAAGCCTCAAGATGAGCCTCCAGCCCGATCCCGACATGTTCGTGCACGTCGTGAAGAAGGATGACAAGGGCATCTGGCTCAAGGGCTGCAAGGCTCACATGACCGGCATGGTCAACTCCCACTGGATGCTGATAATGCCGACCGCGAACTGCACCGAAGACGACAAGGACTACGCGGTATCCTGCGCTATCCCCGTCGACGCCGAGGGCGTCATCCACATCTTCGGCCGTCAGACCAACGACGACAGAAAGCTCCAGGGCGAGATCGATCAGGGCAACGCCCGCTACGGCGTCGTAGGCGGCGAGTGCCTCACCATTCTCGACAACGTATTCGTACCCTGGGACAAGGTCTTCATGTGCGGCGAATATGAGTTCTCCGGCGAGTTCGTGGAGAGATTCGCGGGCTATCACAGGCAGAACTACGGCGGCTGCAAGGGCGGCGTCTCCGACATCGTCATAGGCACCGCGGCCACCATCGCGGAGATGAGCGGCTACGACAAGGCCTCCCACATCAAGGACAAGCTCAACGAGATGATCCACCTCACCGAGACCCTCTACTGCTGCTCCATCGCCTGCTCCGCAATGGGCACCAAGACCGACGCGGGAAGCTACTACATCAACACCCTGATGGCGAACGTCGACAAGCACAACGTCACCAGGTTCATCTACGAGATCGACAGGCTCGCTCAGGACATCGGCGGCGGCATCATGGCCACCATGCCCTCCGAGGCCGATTACAGGAACCCCGAGACCCACGACTATATCGAAAAGTATATGAAGGGCGTAGCGAGATTCTCCACCGAGGACAGGATGAGGATGCTCAGACTGCTCGAGGTCATGACCGGCGGCGTGGCTCTGATCGAGTCCATGCACGGCGCGGGCTCCCCGCAGGCACAGAGAGTCATGTACTCCAGGCTCGCGAACCTCGAGGCCAAGAAGCAGGCCGCCATGAAGATCGCAGGCGTCGATCCCGCGAAGTATCCCAAGGTAAAGAAGTGATCTGAGGCCGGAGACTGACCGGATGATCGGCAAGGTCGGAATAAAATACTGCGGCCACTGCATGCCGCTTCAGAGCATGTACGATCTCGGAGACGAGCTCGCCGAGCTTGCCCCCGGGATCGGGTTTGTCCCTTTTTTCAGGGACCCGGATGTCGACCTGCTGCTGATACTCTGCGCCTGTCCGGCCGAGTGCGTGAGCGCGCGCTTCGGAGGGCCGGTCATGATGGTATCCCCAGGATACATAGATCATGAAAAGGTCGACCCCGACAGCATGGCCGAAGAGATTCTCAGAAGGCTTACAAGCGAAGAGAGGGAAAGCAAATGAACGAAGCATTAAGAAAAGACGGTCTTCGCATCGCCGGCGAGGCGATCAAGGCCGTAAGGCCCGACGAGGCTGTTAAGAGGACCCTCGAGGGGAAAAACTTCCCCGGGAAAGTGGTGCTCGTGGCAGCCGGAAAGGCCGCCTGGCAGATGGCGAAGACCGCGATGGACGTAGCCGGAGACAAGGTCGACTGCGGCATAGTGATAACCAAGCACGGCCACAGCATGGGAGACATACCCGGACTTGAGATCAGAGAGGCCGGCCATCCCGTTCCCGACGCGGATTCCTTCAGCGCTACCGAAAGAGCCCTTGAGCTGGTCAGCGGACTCGGCGAAAAGGACACGGTGCTCTTCCTTCTCTCAGGAGGAGGCTCGGCTCTGTTCGAGAAGCCTCTGATCCCCGAGGAGGAGCTTCAGGATATCACGAACCAGCTCATGGCCTGCGGCGCGGACATAGTCGAGATCAACACCCTCAGAAAGCGCCTCTCGGCCGTAAAGGGCGGCAAGTTCGCAAGCGCCTGCCTTCCCGCGAAGATCTTCTCGATAATCCTCAGCGACATACTCGGAGACCCGCTCGACATGATCGCCTCCGGACCGGCTGTGCCCGATTCCTCTTCGTGCGAGCAGGCCTGGAAGATCATAAAGAAGTACGATCTTAAGCTCTCCGACGAGGCCAAGCGCCTGATGGACATCGAGACCCCGAAGGAGGTCACCAACGCCGAGAACATCATAAGCGGAAGCGTCAAGGAGCTCTGCAGGGCGGCATCTGACGTCTGCAGAGAGCTCGGATACGAACCGGTATTCCTCACCGACCAGCTCTGCTGCGACGCCAGAGACGCGGGATCCTTCCTCGCCTCCATCGTCAAATCCCACGCGGGCGAGAAGAAGTCCGTGGCCTACATAGCGGGCGGCGAGACCATAGTCAGGATCACCGGCACCGGCAAGGGCGGAAGGAACCAGGAGATCGCTCTTGCAGCGGCCGAGGGCATTTCGGGCATAAAGGACAGCCTCGTGCTCTCCGTCGGCTCCGACGGCACCGACGGTCCGACGGACGCTGCGGGCGGACTCGTGGACAGCGACACCGCGGCCGAGCTCAAGGCCATGGGCGTCAGCATCTACGACACCCTGATGGACAACGACTCCTATCACGCGCTTCAGAAGACAGACGGCCTGATCAAGACCGGCCCGACAGGGACCAACGTGAACGACCTCTCCATCGCCCTGATAAAGAGGTGATCGGAAGATACGAATTAAAGATAAAAGAGACCGGATCCGCTCCGGTCTCTTTTTTTCTGCTCTTTTCGCCGCGCGGTCAGCCTCTGATCACGTAGCCTTCCTTTCTGGGGATGGGCGGCTTTATGCTGCCCTCCTTGCCGTAGCCGAGTATGGCGTTTCCTATGCCGACGTAATTGTCGGGGATGCCCCACTCCTTCTTCATCTTCTTGCCCTCTTCGGTCTCGAAGCACTCTCTGGCGCGCCAGATGTAGCAGGAGTCGACTCCCACGGCCCAGGCGGCGTTGAGGATGTTGCCGAGGACGAGGTTGGCGTCGGCATCGCAGAACGGGACAGAGGTATCGCCGAACACTATCACCACGGTCGGAGCGCCGTAGAAGGTGCCGGTGCGGCCGGCAACGTCTCCGTTGATCTTTTCGATAGCCCTGACCTTGTCGGGATCCTGTACCACGACGATGAGAGGCGACTGGCCGCCCTTGCCCGTCGGGGCGTAGGTGCCGGCCTTGAGTATAGTCTCGAGCGCCTCGGGATCCACCTGCCTGCTTTCAAAGTCCCTGCACGATCTTCTTTCGAGAAGATCCTTTATGGTTTCCTTCATGATATGATCACCTCCTGATCCAAGAGAAAAAACGACAGATCTGTGAGCAATCGTTGCTTACACTTTCACTTACCATTATACATAAAAAGCGGCGCGCGGGGCGCCGCTTTTTTATGAATTATTCTCGGATGATCCTACTTGTTCACGAAGGGTGCGTGGGGCCTCTTCTCGACGAAGGCCTTCATCGCCTCGCGCTGGTCTTCCGTGCCTACGCAGGCGGAGAAGAGTCTGGACTCGTACTCGAGACCCTGCTCGATGGTCATGTTGAGACCGCCGTTGATGGCGAGCTTGGACATCCTGACGCCGATCGGGGACTGGTCGCAGATGGACTGGGCAAGCTTAAGAGCCTCATCCCAGAGCTGCTCGGTCGGATAGACCGCCTGCACGAGACCGATGTCAAAGGCCTCCTGAGCCTTGATCTTTCTCTGAGTATAGATCAGCTCCTTGGCCCTTCCGGCTCCGCAGAGCCTCGCGAGACGCTGGGTTCCGCCGCCGCCCGGGATTATGCCGAGGCCGACCTCAGGCTGACCGAAGACCGATCTCTCGGAGCAGATCCTGATGTCGCAGCACATCGAGAGCTCCATGCCGCCGCCGAGCGCGTAGCCGTTGATCACGGCGATGACCGGGCAGGGGAAGGTCTCGAGCATGGACGTGACGTCGTTTTCGAGCTTGCTGGAAAGGTATCCCTCGGAAGGAGTCATGGTGCTCATCGCGGCGATGTCCGCGCCGGCCACGAAAGCCTTCTCTCCGGCGCCCTTTACGAGGACGCAGCGGATCTTGTCTTCGAATACCATGGGCCTCATCTCGTCGATGACCTCGCCGAGGACCCTGATGACCTCGGGAGAAAGAGCGTTCAGCTTCTCGGGACGGTTCATAGTGATGATGCCGATCTGGCCCTGAACTTCATACTCAACAAATGCCATAAACAACCTCCGTTAATAATTTAGATATAGCCCTGTGCCGTCATTGCGGCGGCGACTCTGAGGAAGCCCGCGATGTTCGCGCCGGCGACGAGATTGTATCCGTAGCCGTATTCTTCGGAAGCCGCTGCGGCGCTGTCGTGGATGTTCTTCATGATGCCCTCAAGCATCCTGTAGACCTCTGCCCTCTCCATCGGGAGCTTTCTGGAATTCTGGCTCATCTCGATGGCGGAGCATGCCACGCCGCCCGCGTTGGCAGCCTTTGCCGGACCTACGTTCACGCCGTGCTCGAGCATGTACGCGATAGCTTCGTTGGTCGCGGGCATATTGGCTCCCTCCGCATAGTATTTTACACCATTTGCGACGATAAGTTTAGCCTGTTCGAGATCGACTTCGTTCTGCACCGCGCAGGGAAGAGCGAAATCCGCCTTGACCTCCCAGGGCTTCTTTCCCGGGAAGAACTTCGCGTTGGGATATTTCTCCGCGTAGCGGGCGCAGCCGCGCTCCTTTGCGGCTCTCATTTCGAGCAGGAAATCGATCTTGTCGCCGGTGACGCCCTCCTCGTCGAGGATGTAGCCGTCGGAGGCGGAGAAGGCTATGACCTTGGCTCCGAGCTCGTCGAGCTTCTGGATGGCGCCCCAGGCCACGTTGCCGTAGCCGGATACGACGGCCGTCTTGCCCTCGATGGTGTCTCCGCCGTGCTTGAGCATGTTCTGGAGGAAGAATACCAGGCCGTAGCCGGTAGCCTCGGAGCGTCCGGGGAGTCCCCAGGTCGAAAGGGCCTTGCCGGTGAGAACGCCGGCGTCGTAGTTTCCGCGTATCCTTCTGTACTGTCCGAAGAGATAGCCGACTTCTCTCGCGCCTACGCCGAGGTCGCCCGCGGGGACGTCGGTCTCGGGACCGATGTGCCTGTAGAGCTCGGTCATGAAGGCCTGGCAGAATCTCATGATCTCAGCGTCGGACTTGCCCTTGGGGTCGAAGTCGGAGCCGCCCTTGCCTCCTCCGATGGGAAGGCCGGTGAGGGCGTTCTTGAAGGTCTGCTCAAATGCGAGGAACTTGAGAGTTCCGAGGTTTACGTTGGGAGCGAAGCGAAGGCCTCCCTTATAGGGGCCGAGAGCTCCGTTGAACTGGATCCTGAAGCCTCTGTTGACCTGGACCTTGCCGCTGTCGTCCTGCCAGGTGACCTTGAACATGATCACCCTTTCAGGCTCTATGAGCCTTTCCATCAGGCCGGTCTCCTCGAATTCGGGATGCGCGGCGACGACCGGATCGATCGAGCTGAGGACCTCTTCCACAGTCTGGAGGAACAGAGGTTCGTCCGGATTCCTTCTCCTCGCGATCTCGAGATACTTGTCTGTAACTTTTGCCATAATCTCACCTTCCAATCAATGATTCGTGATATTAGCCACGGCATTCCCGGGATGGGGATGCCGACATTTCCTAATTCTGAGAGCCTGCCTGTATCTTGTAATGAGAGGCCCAGCCGTTTACGAAGGCGTCCTCGACCACGCTCCAGTCAGCGCCGGAGGTATACTCTCCGAGAGCCCGGGCGAGCTCCGACCTCCATGCCGCGGTGTCCGGTGTGAGCTTGAAGGCCCAGGTGACCGGATACTTCCCGGCGGCCATGAGGTCCGCCGCGTCCTGCCTGAAGACGTTCTCGCTGCCCACGTTCTTCTTATAGGGTATTATCCCGTAGAACTCGGAGAGGATCTTGGTGCCCTCCTCCGAGGTGACTATCCAGTACATAAAGTCGAGCGACGCCTGAATGTCCGCCTGCGAGGCCTGCGAATTCACCGCCCAGCAGTTCTCCGTGTCGCAGCAAAGTCCGACGTTGTCCTCGCCGGCCACTCCGCAGTACATCGGTATCATCGCGAGCTCCGAATCGTCGAAGACCTGCTTGAAGGCCTCGTATTCCCAGGCTCCGCTCTGGTAGAACACGGCCCTGCGGCTCATGAACTCCACGCCGGGATCGAAGCCGCCGGCTGCGAGCCTTGAGGGATCCGTCTGAGAGTTCTCAACGTAAAGATCGAACAGCAGTTTGAAGTTGTCGAGGTAGGTGCCCATGATCTCCTCGGGGCACTCCGTCCAGACTCCGCTGTCCTCGCTCTCGTAGTAAAGCGGAATGTTCGCGAGTTCTCCGGTGAACCTCCACGCGAAGGCGTCGTCGAGACCCGACGACGTGAAAGCGTCGAAGCCGAGGGAATCCGCCCTTTCGTGTATGTCGCGGGCCACGTCGCGAAGCCCCGCGAAATTCTTTATCTCGGACAGCCTGTGTCCGGCATAGTTCAGCAGCTCGACGTCGACTATTATTCCGAAGCAGTCGTACGAGACCGGAATTGACGCGGCCTTTCCGTCGGAGGTATATCTCGTGAAGGCATCGGTCTGAAGCTCCCCGTATACGGGCGTGCCCTTCAGGTCGAGGCAGCTTTCCGAAAGAGACTCCGCGGCCGCCGCCGTCCCGGCCATGAATATGGTCGGAGCGTCCTCGCTTTTGAGCTGGGACGAGAGCCTGTAAAAGTATGTATCTGCGGGCACGGTCTCGACCCTGACGTCGACTCCCGTGTTTGCCTTGTATACGGACGCGAGCATCTCAAGGCTCTGCTGCGCGGCCTCGTTGTTGTTGAGCCAGTAAACGGAGCCGGTATCGGCCTCCTCGGTCTTTGTCTCTCCGCAGCCGGATAAGCTCAGGACCATGCAGAGCGCGAGAACGGCAGCCGTCAGTTTCTTTATCAAATCACTATCCTCCGTCGCGGCGACTCCCTTACGCCGCAAATAAAAAATATTAAGATATTTTATCAAATCTGCGGCAAATAAAAAAGACCGGCAGGGGCCGGTCTTTAAAAAAACACAATAAAAACAGAGAAAAATTGTCGCCGCAGAACATTAAAATCCCGGCGCGGGGATGTCAGCCGGCGAAATATACCTTGCCGTCCTCTATCCTGCTTATTACGGCGAGGGACTTTACGTCCACGCCTTTGGCCCTGAGCCTTTCGCTTCCGCCCTGATACTGCTTTTCTATTACGGCCGCGAAGCCGACGCATTCGGCGCCGGCCTGCTCGATCAGAGAGAGCATGCCCATTCCGGCCTCCCCGGCGGCGAGGAAGTCGTCGACTATGAGGACCTTATCGCCCTTTCCCAGGTAGCTTTTGGATATCCTGATGCTCGAGACGGTACCCTTTGTGAACGACTTCACGGGGGCTTCGTAGGCTCCGTCCACCATGGTGCTGGGCGCGGCCTTTTTGGCGAAGATCACCGGGATGCCGCCGAGGGCTCTCGCGGCGGCGACGGCGGGCGGTATTCCGGACGCCTCCACGGTCATCACCTTGTTCGCTCCGCAGCCCGCGAAAAGCCTTGCTATCTCCTCGCCTATCTCGTCTATAAGGACGACGTCCAGCTGATGATTAAGGAAGGAATCGACCTTTAAGATGTCGTTTCCTATTGCCCTGCCGTCCCTGAGTATCCTCTCTTCCAGTTTCTTCATTCCAGCCGCCTAAGCCTCCGCTCCGGATCTCTCGATACATTTGAAAACGAAATTCTTTATATCCTCGTAGGGCTCCTCTTTGCCTATCTCGTTGAGGATCTCGTGCCTCATGCCGTCGTACAGCTTCAGCTTCGCGTCGCAGCCGCTCTCCATGAGCTTCTTGGCGACGGTCTTGGGACCTTCTCCGTAGGCTCCGACGGGGTCTTCCCCTCCGGATACGAGAAGCAGAGGCACATTCTTCGGGACCCTGCTGTACCAGCTGTCCTTGTTTATGAACACGAGCATCTTCTGAAGATCCTCGTAGCCCGCGAGGGTGAATTCAAAGCCGCAGCCGGGATCGGCCACGTAGGCGTCGACTATACTGTCGTCCCTCGACAGCCAGTCGTAGGGAGTCCTGGAGTTGCTTATTCTCTTGTTGTAGGAGCCGAAGGCCGCCGCGGTCATCATTCCGCTGTGTCCCCTGCCTCCCTTGAAGGTTCGCAGGACCGCGAGCAGCGGCAGCCCCGCCGAGGCCATCGGATTCGGTCCGCTGGTGCCCATTATGACGGCTCCCGCGAGATCCTTTCCGTATCTCGACAGATAGGCCCTCAGCACGAAGGAGCCCATGCTGTGCCCCATTATGATATAAGGAAGCCCGGGATATTCCTCATTCACGAGCTTGTGGAGCAGCTCCACGTCGTCGGCAAGCCTCTTCCAGCCGTCGTGCTCTCCGAAGTAGCCGTAATCCTTGGGCTCCGCGCTCTTTCCGTGGCCGGCGTGATCGTGGCCGCAGACCAGGATGCCGAAGGAATTCAGGTATTCGGCGAAGGGCTCGTAGCGGTCTATGTACTCGCTCATCCCGTGAACTATCTGAAATACGGCCTTAGGCTCCCCTTCCGGAGCCCATTTGACCCAGTGTATGGTGCTCGTGCCGTTTGAGCTCTTAAAGCTGCTGTCGGTTCTCATAGTTTTCTCCTTTTTCAGAGTTCGATACCGAGTTCCTTTCTCAGATAGGCCCCGGTGTAGGATTTCTTCGATCTGGCGACGTCCTCGGGAGTTCCGCTGGCGATGACCGTGCCGCCTCTGTTGCCCCCGTCGGGTCCGAGATCGATTATGTGATCGGCCGTCTTTATGACGTCCAGATTGTGCTCAATGACGACGACGGTGTTTCCGGCGTCCGTGAGCGCCTGAAGAACGCTTATCAGCTTGTCCACGTCGGCGAAGTGAAGTCCGGTCGTGGGCTCGTCGAGAATGTAAAGGGTCTTGCCCGTGCTGCGCTTGGAAAGCTCCGACGCGAGCTTTATCCTCTGTGCCTCGCCTCCGGAGAGCTGCGTCGAGGGCTGGCCGAGCTTTATATAGCCCAGGCCTACCTTGTGCAGGGTCTCCATGTAGCGCCTTATGGCGGGTATGGCCCCGAAGAAATCGAGAGCCTCGTCCACGCTCATCTCGAGCACCTCGT
>JAEEGL010255720.1_pt1 | contig 11949 bp, 5 predicted proteins | sample 9134231 | NCBI WGS metagenome assembly JAEEGL01 (sample SAMN16246548, study PRJNA631951) | gut metagenome | biome: gut microbiome; feature: rumen; material: fiber-attached | host: Bos | place: Iran: Karaj | collected 2018-10 | reverse complement strand
TCTGGCCTGCGGACAAGGTGACCGCATGCCCCTGTTTGTCCGAATATGAGTAATTCCAATTGCTGTTGGTGATGGCTTTTCCGGCGGCGTTGACCACCTGGATGCCGCAGGAATATCCTTCCGGGAGCCCCGACACCCCGAAACAGTATGTGCCGCTGACCTTTGGGACAAAGGTATACCCGTTCTGCTGATGAACGAATTCAAAGCTGTCGTAGATGGCCGTATAGTCGCCCACTTCCAGATATTCCTTCTGGACGCCCACGTTGATGGTATACTCGCCGTAATAGTCGCCCTTCTGACGCACGGACAGCGTATAGGTCTGGCCCTTCTTCAGCGTAAGATCGGCGGATTCATCCAGTCCATACGTATAGTTATAGTTTCCGTTGAACACGGCGTTCCCCGCGGCATTGGTGAGCCGGATGGCGTATTCCTGCCCATCCAGGATGTCCGTAAAGAAGAAGCAGTACACCCCGGCTCGCTCCGTGGTGAAGGTATAGCTGTCGATCTGTTCTTTCTTCTTAAAGCTGCCGGACCAGCTGAGGATCGTCGCCTCAGGCACATGGGTCTCCATGGGCTCGATCTCGTTGGCTATCAGCACACCATTTACAATGACGGGCGCCTGAGACGAGGGCTCCGCCGCAGGCTCGGGTGTCGGCTCTTGGGTAGGTTCCGGCGTCGGTTCCTGAGTGGGCTCGAGCGTCGGCTCCGTCGTAGACTCTGCCGTCACTTCCGCCATAGGTTCCTCTATAGTTTCCGGTGTGGGCTCCGGGGTCGGCTCCGGCGAAACGGGCACATGGGTCTCCTTTCCCCGCTCATCTGTTTCCGCCAGATGGTCGAAGACGTCCTCTTTCTTCTCGCGCTTGTTCGCCGTCCTGCAGCCTCCCAAGATCATCAGCAGGGCCAAGGTGAAAACCAGGATCCGTTTCATAACTTGCATTCCTTTCTGATGCGTCGGACGGTTTGCTTTAGCTCAACCGTTCGCCACAATACTGGCAATAGAGGTAATCGGCGGGGTTGTCCTTTTTGCACTGGGGGCAGACCTTGTTGCGGACCACGGGCGTCGGGGGAGCCGGTTCCACAGGCGCATCGACCTGGGAGGACAGGATGAGGGGCAGATATTTCCCGCATTTTGCGCATGTTTTGTTGGATTTGGGATTCACTTGACCGCAATACGGACAGAGCACCGTATTTCCTTCCGGCAGCGGGGTTTTACAAACCTTGCAATAGTGGTACTGCCTGGGATTTGCGGTATGACACTTGGGACAAAAAACAAATTCATCCGCAAGGGGCGACTGCTGGTTGGACGCGGCGGCAGCCCGATCCTTCAGGAGCATGTCCAGCTTTTTGTCGATTTTCTCCTGCTTTTCCACGGCTTTCGATGTGTTCTCCACCATCTCCCCTAAAGCATGGATGATAAGGCAGCTGATCCATGCGGAAAGGGAACCAACGCCGACGATAAGCAGAAAGGACAGAAATCCCATTCCTGGGATTTTTTTGCCGCTCATGGCGCTGAAGGATCGACAGGAGACCACGCCGCAGACGAACAGGCAGATCAGCAGCAACACAAAGAGCACCTTGGCCACCGACTTGATTTTACTTCCAGAATCTTCAAACATTTTTTGTCCTCCTATACGAAAAGCCGAGTTATTTGGTTCAAACCGGTATCGTCTTACCTGTTCCTGTACTTTTTGGAATTGATCCGCCGGCGGTGGATGAGGATGGCGGCGACGCCGCCCAGGCTGGCCACCAGCATGCCTCCGATGCCGATAAGGGCGATGCCCAGCCGGACATCGGATTTCGGATCGTCATCCTCCTCCGTGGAGGCGGTCCTTCCCGACTTAGGCCGCTTCGTGACGGTCGCCTCCGCGTCCTTCCTCGCTTTCGGGGACGGCTCCGTCTCAGCCCCGCCAGTGTCGGCGGATTCGGTCGGCATATTCGCCGCAGAAAGCGTGGGCAAGAGAACATCAGATTCCGGGGACGGCGTCTGCTGTGGCGGTTCCGTGATGACGCTTTGGGCAGGGCCCTCCGTGACAGGCGGCTGAGTGATATACACCTCGGGTGGCGGCTCTGTGACGAAAGCAGGAGGCTCCGTGACATAGACTTCTCTGGTCGGCGTGGGCTTGGGCGTGGGTTTCGGCGTCGGTTTCGGGGTATACGTCCACCAGTTCTTGTCCGTATGCGGAACGAGAGCTTCATTCGTCGCATACACATGATCGCCGGTCACATATCCGGTCATACCGTTATATCGGATCTCATACCATTCCCCTATGACCGACAGCAGATCGAACTCATCGCCGTTATAGGCGTATCCCAGTCGGCCCGATTCATTGTTCGCTTCCTTCCAAACGCTCAGCTTGTTCTTCAGCCCGTTGATCGTCACGTATGCGCGGGGCGTCGGGGTGGGGTCTGACTTATAATGAGGCACCAGATCGGCATTGGTCGCGAACACATGCTCGCCGGTGACATACGCTATTTTGCCGTTGTAGCGGATCATGTACCAATCCCCCTTGAGCGCCAGCAGCTCAAACACGTCGCCGTTATACGCGTATCCAAGGCGCCCTCCCTGATTGTTTGCCTCCTTCCAAACGCTCAGCTTGTTCTTCAAGCCGCTGATCGTCACATAAGCGCGCTCGGTCGTCGCTGGGGACGGCGTCACCGGGCGTGGCGAAGGAGTCGGCGTCACCGTGACCGGTTCATCGGTCGGAAGGTCTTTAGACTTCTCCTCCTCCGTATCCGGAAGGATCTTGGATAACCTTGCGCCGGTTTCGTCGGTGGTATACAGCTCGACGCTGTTTTCCGACACCTCTATAGGTACGATCCCCTCAAAACTCTTGCCAGCTTGAAGCGGGATGTCGGAAAACACTACGGGGATGGCTGATCCGGCCTCTGTGCTTTGGACGAGGCAATCCATGGTCCCATCCGCCGTGGCCTCGATCACCGTGCGATACTCCTTGCCTGCCGGCAGTACGATTATCTTTCTGTCGCCGCTGATACCCGCCGTTACAGATCGAGCGGTGGAGACAACCTCGTTGTTCTGTATTTTGCATACAGATGTATCGCCTTCAAATATCTCCACATCCACCGGGCAGCAGATCATCACCCGGATCTTTCCATCGTCCTTCGCACCGCCGATCATGTTTTTTCTGATCGCCTGCAGATATCCGGACATTTCATGATTTGACCATTTGGAATCCACCACGTATCGATTGTTCATGGATACGGAGAAGGTATAGAACTCGCCGAACTTTCCGTAGATTGTCTGATCCTTCAACGGCACCCATCCATTCGGACCGATATCGTCCAGCAGATTATAAATGTTTATGATGTTTTCAAAACCGTCTGTCACGGGCGTTTCTTTGTAATAGAAAAGATCACCCGATTTTCTGCCGGAAATCGCATCTATGGCGCCGAAGGTATACGCATAGATATCGTCTGTATCCACAGCATCGGAATACCATTCATTTTTTTCACAAAACATATTCAGCCGCGCGGCTACCAAGCTTCCTGTAGCCCCGCCCAAACTATGTCCGGTAACAAGGATCTTCATGGGCCGCTTGCCAAGGTTGGGATGTTCCGAACGGTAATCCTCCAAGCCAGCAAACACATCTTCCTCAAAATCATATACCCAGTCCCATGCATAATAGCCATAGAAATTCTTATTCAGCAGCATGGTCCCATCTTTCACGATCTCCCACGGATAATGTGTGCCAACAAGTGTGATAACCAGCAAATCCTGGGCCTTGCCTTGTATGATCATTTCCCGGCTGGCGATGGAAAAAGCAAGGTCACCATCATTGGCGAACTGCTTTCCGTTTCGCTTTGCATTGGATCGATTGTGCTTGGAGTTTGGATAGCTGTACAGGAATACGTCCTTATCAACATCGAATCCAAGATCCATAAAATCCTGCAGCAAATACTCTTCTCGATATGACGCCAGGCTCAAGCTTCCAGAGAGCATGGCCAGATTGTAATTCACTGAATCATTGGCAGACAGATCGGATCGGACCAAAGAGGTAGATGGCAATTCAAACAATGCCGGCCCCCATAATACTTCTTCATAATGTCCGCCCATGCCCAGGGAACCGCCCGCACTGTCCCAGTTGACAGCCTTATCCTTGTAGGTCAGGGAATCATTATAAAGCCGGATGAGCTTGCTGCCAGTTAGGTCGTCCTGCAGCTCACCAAAGTAGAATTCCAGCTGACTTGAATCGTCCGCTGAATAGAAAGTATCCTCGGCAGACGCCAGGTCCTTGGCCGTTTGCCGAAAAAACCGGGCGACATCCTTGATCGCGCCGCTGGGCATGTTTTTTTCAATGGGATCGAACAGCCCCAGAACATAGATGGTAATGCCGGCTTCTTTGAGCGCGTCCGCACGGGCGATGGCTGCGTTGGCATAGGCATAGAGCCGGATCTCTGTTCCCTTGTTCTGCCAGCTTGATGCAGTCGTATGTTCGCTGTCATACAGCCCCTCATACTGATATTCTCCTTCATCGGTCAATCCGGTCGTGCAGAGAAGCAGATTCTTTATGGCTTCGGTTCCCTTCACTTTGCTTAACAGCTCCTGCGCACAGGCAAGGCCGGCGGCTATGCTCCGGTTCTCATTTACATACTCTATGGTCTCCAGGGCCCTTTGCAGAGAATCGATATCGTCTGTAAAGTCGCAGACCACGTGTGCTTCCTCAGCATAGGCGACGATGGCGATATAGTTTTTGCCGATGGCCTTTCGCGCATCCTCGAGAAATCGTTGGGCAGCGGCTTTCACCGCGTCAATGGAGCTGTCGGAAGTATAGGTGGTGCCCCACAGATTCATCCAGTTAGGCGGTTCTTCAAACACTTGCGGACCAGAAACGTCCATTACGATCACCGTGTATCTGGTCTCTCCTTTGGTGGAGCCCTTCTTATCCGCCCGCGTTGGCATCGGCGCCAGCAGTACACAAAAACACAGTGTCAGGATCGCCGCGATAATTCTCTTCTTCATGACTCTACCTCTCAAAACGTTTGCGCTCTGCTCGGTCAGTCGTCCAGTTCTACGAACTTGCTGTGGATATAGGCGATGCCGTTCTTGTAGACGATCATGGCCCAGTCGCCGTCGATCTCGATGACCTCCACAGCGTTGCCCTTGTTGATGGCGCCCAGCCGCTCGCTGTTCTCGTCCGGCGCCACCCGCACGGTGACCCGGTTGTTCACCTTGACTACGGTGCCCATATGATGGATGGCCACGTACTCGCTGAACACGTAGGCCACGCCGCCCTTATACTCGATCATGGTCCACTCGCCCACCTGGCCCAGCACCGTCACGGATTTGCCCCAGGCAATCGTTCCCAGCTTCGTGCTGCCGGAATTTGGCTCCTCCCGCACGTTGGCCGCTCTGTTGCAATGAAGGATCGTGGCCTTCTTGGGCGCTTCCGCCGTGGGCGTGGGCGTAGGCGTCGCCGTGGGCGTCGGCGTCGCTGTGGGCGTGGCGGTGGGCGTAGCGGTGGGGGTGGGCGTAACATCTGCGGTTGAGGGAACGGTCCCCGGTTCCGCCGAAGCACCGGTCTCCTGCTTCTCCGCGGCGGGAAGAGCAGGAGCAGGGTCTTCTGTTAGGGCAGGGACGGGGTCTGCTTTTTGATATGACGGCCATTCGTCCGTGCTTTGCTTCAGCGCCTGGGAAAGCGGCGCGTATTCCGTAATTGATTGGAAACCGATCCGACCGTCAGATACATAGGATGCACTGACGACACGAATCACTCTGCCTTTCTCAAAGAACGTCTGTTGGGACGGCTCCGAATGGATCAGATCGAACCGTTCCTCCGCAGTCATCTCTCCTTTATCAGTATAGGTATATCGGAGCAGGATGCCGCCAAGCACCGTTTCGGTCCCGGTCAGTACAGAAGCGGCGCCTTTACAGCGGACGATCATCCCGTGTTCTACATATCCTTCGCCATTTTCCTTCTCTTCGCGGAAGTATTGCAGCTCGAGCGCGCCCGATTCCTCGCCCTGCTGCCAGCTCATTCTCAGCAGGCGTCCAGCGGCGTCATACTCCGATACGGTCACGGTCTCTTCGCCATTGTTGTAAGCGGTGGTATTCCGCACCGTTTTGCTGCCGTCGTCATGGGCTTTCGTTTCGTTTGAAACGATAAAGGTATCATAGACATTACGGCTCAAAACCGTCTCTCCGTCCCGGATCTGCACAAGAGTATTGCCGTCCGTCAGATCGGCGTTTCGATATAAGGGGGATGCCGCAAGCAGGTTCAAAAAAGACTGAGAAACGTCGCCGTTCATCCCTTCGAATGTGACTTGTACGATCCCGTTTTTCTGATGCTCCGTTTGGATGGTCACCTCATCCCAACGCTCATCCTCACCATCCATGCCATATCGCATTTTGCACGGATAATCGGCATCATCGTATTCATATTCAATACGATACGCTTCACCGTCTGCATATCCGCCGCGTACAAGTCCGTTCGGGTAGTACGATATATGCGTAGTTGCTGAGAATCGTTCGGTGCCATCTGTATCGTATTGCTTTGACGTCAACGATACCAGGACATACGGTTCCTCCGCTTGCTCGGCAGTCTTTTCCGCGAACAGGCCGAAGGTCACCTTGTGAAAGGTTTCCGGGGCGAAATGATGCAGGCCGATGACGCCCAACGCCGTCAAGGACAGCAGGATGAAGCAGATCAGCAGCACCAGCAGCCCGCCGAAGGTCCTTTTCCTGCGGTGCTTCACGGGATATACGGGGGCCTTGGGCACGCTCTTTTTGACCGGCTGGGCCTTTTGCGGCGCAGGCGCCGCCTTTCTGGTGTACAGCTTGCCGCAGCCGGGGCAGCGCACGTTCTCGCCCGGCTGGATCATGCTGGTATCAAACTCGGTTTGACAATTTTTGCAGATCATAGTTCATCCTCCGCCAGTTCCGGCACATCGTCCTCTTTGGCCTCGTCGTCATCCGCCTCCGCGTCTTCCGTCTTCCGCAAGAGATACACGATCCACAGGATCATGCCAATCACGCCCAGCAGCGCCATGAGGCCGCCAAGTATGAGCAGCAGCCAGAAGCCAAGTTTCGTCGTCACATAGAAGGTATCCGCCATGGCCTTATTTTGGGCGATGGCGTTCTGGACCCATTTGACAATGATCCCATTCATGCTGACAACCTGTTTTTCAAAGGTGTCCAGGGACAGTCCCTCCACCGCGCTCTGAATGGTCCGCAGCGTCCGAATGTTCAGTATCAACACCGCCGCCCCGTCGGCCTGCAGCATCAGGGAAGCGATGGGCAGCTTTGCCCTGGTCCTTCTGAAGCAGGAGATCAGCACCGCCAGCAGGGGAAGCGCCAGCAGGGCAATCAGAATGGGATGAGCTTTCAGGGTAAAAGCCAGAGGATTGGAAGCGCCCATGGTGTACGTTCCGCCCAGGATCAGCTTCCACAGGGGCATATCGGCCGTCCGTTCCGCGGAATAGGCGATCTGGCAATAGGGCACGTAGGCGGCGAGCGGGATCAGGAGCAGAGCCAATTTGGAAAAGAGGGACAGAAGGAAGAACGATCTATCCTCCCTCTTGCCGGCTGTCTTCCTGCGTTTGCTGTTTCCGGCCGCCCCTTGCCGGGCGGCATCCCTTCCGCTTTTTCCGGCTGCAGCGGCTTGCTCATTCCTTCGGCCTGCCTCGCGCGCGCTCTCCGCCGGACGGGTTGGCCGGGGGCGCCGCTCCTGGCCGCCGACGGCAGGAGCCTTTTGATTCATATCCGGCGCAACAACACGATTCGCCCGATCCCCCTTCTCTTGGGGCGTAAAAGCTGCCGGCTGCTTCGCAACAGGCTTACGAATCCCATCCTTATCGACCGGTTCGGTGGATGGCATGGGCGGCGAGACCCGTGCGGAAGCGTTTCTCGCTTTCACCGGTTTTCCACAGAACGGGCAGAAGGTGGCTTCGTCCCGTATCATCTTTCCGCAATTACCGCAAAACATTGTCTTCGACTCCTTTACTGCTGTTCATCTTGTCGCATCCCGCTTTCTCAGAATGCTTTTTGTTCTGGCTGTTTTCGTTTACAGCATATAGACGCAGGATCCCTCTTTCAGGTTTGATGTTTCTTGTATTATTTTTCAGAAAAATACCAAATGTTCGCTTCTTCGCTATACATACCGTAAAATGGCAATGTTGTGTTTTTGTCGAGATCAGGTGCCCAACCTTCGCAGTTTTCCACATACCCCTCCGGCAGCTTGGCGATCGGCGCGGCGTCGGTGTACAGTTCAAATGGCCATCCTTCAACAACGCCATAACACTCCGTGAAAACGTACAGCGTCCGCTCGCGGCCTTCTTTTCGGATCTCTTCATCTCCGGGACGTCCGCCAACATAGGAGACGTCCGCAAAGCGAAACTCGTAGGTATAGGAATTGATCTTCTTCAATCCGACGATCCAACAGACAAAGTTGCTGTAATACAGCGTTCCGTCATATCCGTTCCCAGCGCTGCCCGCATCCGCATCGTGATAGTATCCGATCACTCTGCCGTTCGGCTGAATCGTCAGTTCCGTCGCCCACGCCCCGACGCCGGAAGCGAACCAGAATTTTGTCGGCATCCGCTGCAGGATGAGATCATGATCCGCAAGAAAACCGATATGCATGTCCAGCCACGCTGTCGCCGTCCCTAAGGTCATGGCCCGGCTGTTTGTGATCTGATCGGCGGCAGGCGTCCCGCAGTAAGCAACCAGATCGCCGCACTGCGCTTTCAGCACGGAAAGCCGCTGCGTATAGGTTGCAGAATCAATCTCCCCTTCCGTACCGGTGTAGGAATCAACAGCCTCATCATCCTCTCCGTCGGCTTCGAGATGATACTCTTCCAAATAATCGGTCTTGCGCAACAACCCGTCCGGTCCTTCGGTAAACACGCTGTAATGATCCTCACTGTACAAGGTCATCCCGTCTCCCCAATGCGCAATCAATTTGTTCTTGCCGGAACCGGCGAATAACTGCGATTCAAACGAACCTTCGTATTCGTTCAGGGTTCCCCAATCATCATCATATAGCGTAAGAAGCGTTCCGTTCCGATATGTCAGCACAACGAGCCGCGCCATCGTCTTATAATTCAAACGAGATATATCGTCCACCTGGACGCAAATCAATTCCGGGATGGCGTCGCCGACGATATCGCACAGTGCCACGGCACGCGGGGCGGGAAGATCTCCGCCATGAATCGCTTCCACCGGGACCATATAGTTTTGATCCGGATCATCCTCGGAATTCCAGACCCATTCATATCCGTCCGTCCAATCCTCGGATTGCCACACAAAATTGTTGATTGCATCTCTATTTTTCGTCAGATACTGTTTATATGCCTCATAGGCTGACTGCAATGTATCCGTGTCAGCTTCTTTTTTTTCTTCTTGGAGCAGTTTTTTTAGATACGTGATCGCCTCATCCGCGGTCATGGCGATGGAGCCGTGGCGATCCGCGGCGTCACGGAACTCGTCTATATGATAATAGCTGTACATCAGGACCGTGTCGGTATCGTCGTCGAGAGAACGAAGAATCCGGTGATACTCCTCCGGGGAGATCTTGAGGCCCTCGCTGTAATAGCTGTCCTGCTCTTCTCCATCGTCGAGCTCATCCTCTTCGCCTTCATAATAGTGGTAACATACCGTTTGTATTTGCAGGCGATCCTCCGCCCCCGGCGTGAAGCGATACACATAGTCCCATTCGGATATATCTCCGTTGGAGGAAGTGGCGTACAGGTCCTTGCTGTCCCGGAGCCGAAAGAGGTGATAGGCGTTGGATGAATCGCCCCAGCCGTCCCATACATCCTCATACAGCGTGATGAGCCTGCCGTCCCGATAGGTAACGATATGGAGGGTTGCGTCGTAGTCGTTGTCATATTCCCCCCGGTCGTTCCACTGTCCTTCATCCGCGTCCCCCACATAGATGAGCTCCGGAAGATCGTCCCCATACACGTCGCACAGGGCTACGGGCCGTGATCGGTTTGCATCCGTCAGAGGGATCAGCTCATATTCGTCGTCATAAAACAGCGTATATCCCCTCTGCCAGATATAATTGTCGATGCCCGCCTTCTCCCGCTCCAGCAGCTCCAGGTATGCCCGATAGGCTTCCCGCTCCGTCTGGGAAAGTTGGGGGGTCCTGTCATGGGGCAGTACGATATCGTCATCATGAGGTTTTTCCGGCGCTTTCGACGCATATGCCGTCGAGCCGCTCTTTTTCGGCGGTTTCGACGCATATGCCGTCGAGACGCTCTCTCTGGGCGCTTCCTCTTTCGTCTGATTGACCGCGTGAACCGCAGCCACAGTGCCGCCGGTGACGGCGCCGGCTGCCAGCACCGTCGCCACTATGCCCGTCATGATCTTTTTGCTCACTGCGCCGGTCACGGCTTTGACGGCCGTCTTTGCTCCGACCTTTGCCGCCGTATCGACCCCGGCTTTCGCTGCTTCCCTGGCGGCAATATGACCAACGGCCTCCCCGGCGACAGCTTCCTTTGCCGCGGTGCTGCCGATCTGCGCCGCAATGCCTTTCAGCAGCGCCGCCGCAGCTGACTTGGACAAGGCGGCCGCTTCCACCTGCTCCCCAAAGAGTGTTCCGAAAGGCACCAGACCCAGGCCCGTGACGCCATAGAATACTTGGCCGGACTTACGCTCTTGCTCCTCGATCTCCGTTTTGATGGACTTGCGGGCCAGAAAGAGCCTGGATTTGACCGTGTTCACCCCGCAATCCATGATCCAGGCGATGTTTTCCACGGGAAGCTCGTCATAATAATACAGGGTGATGGTCTGCTGCTGCACGGCGCTCAACTCCCGGATGATCTTGCCGAGCCGCGCCTTCAAATCGCTGCGCTCCGCATACACCTCCGGCAGCATCAGATCGGATTGGAGCTGAATGGGCTCATTTTCTTCGTCATCCTCGTCGATGGAGACGTCGATATGCCTTTTCCGCAGGAGGCTGTAACACTGGTTCAGGGTGATCCGCTGGATCCAGGTCGAAAACGCAGCGGGATTTTTAAGTTTGTCCAAATTGTCCCACGCCTTCAGAAACGTCATTTGCAGCACGTCTTCCGCATCCGCTTCCGATTTGACCGTTACCTTAGCCAGGGCAAAAACCTTTGGATAGTAGAGGCGATACAGCTCTGTGAAGCTATTCCCGTCTCCTCCTTGCGCAGCCCGAACCAGCTCCTCCGTCCGAACCCTCAACCGGGCTTTTTCCTCCGTTCCCTTCTCTGCGGCATCGGCGGTGGGGGCCGAACCGCGGCCGCGTTTGGCCAAGGTGGCTCGGCCGCATTTGAAACAGAAAGAAGCTCCTTCTTCCAATTGCGCGCCGCAATAGCCGCAGTGCCGCTGTGGTTTGTCCTCTATAGCGTTTCCGCATCTATAGCAGAATTGCTCTCCCATCTGCAATTCCGCCCCGCAATTTCTGCATTTCATATGCCTACTCCTCTACTGTATTGGCTGCTTTTCACGCTGCCTATACCATAGACGCAAGTTTCCCTCGTTTGGTTTGAAACATAGCATGTCAATTACACACACTACACCCCATTATTTTACATTCTATTCAAAGTATAGCAACAAACTGTTCAAATAGCAAGGAATGAATACGAGATTACCTGACAGCGCGTTGTGTTGTTTCCCACTATGCTCACCATCGCAAAGCGGTCGCCCCTCACCATGAGGTGTGCCGGTGGCGGGACTCTGCCCTTGCCGCTGAAAAAGCCCCACTGGGGCTTTCTCTTAACGCGGCTTCGAGTCCCGCTTTCATAGATCAATAAAGGGGCCCCTATTGGGGCCCCTTTGGTGCCGGTGGCGGGACTCTGCCCTTGCCGCTGAAAAAGCCCCACTGGGGCTTTTTCTTAACGCGGCTTCGAGTCCCGCTTTCATACATCAATAAAGGGGCCCCTATTGGGGCCCCTTTGGTGCCGGTGGCGGGACTCTGCCCTTGCCGCTGAAAAAGCCCCACTGGGGCTTTTTCTTAACGCGGCTTC
>JAEEGL017365405.1_pt1 | contig 11950 bp, 8 predicted proteins | sample 9134231 | NCBI WGS metagenome assembly JAEEGL01 (sample SAMN16246548, study PRJNA631951) | gut metagenome | biome: gut microbiome; feature: rumen; material: fiber-attached | host: Bos | place: Iran: Karaj | collected 2018-10 | reverse complement strand
TCCTTCTTCAGTGCATTCCTGACATCCTTGGCGGTGTATCTGGACGGGTCGAATTTCCTGGATTCCTCGAGCACCGTATCCAGCATGTCCGAATCGATGACCTCCATGCCTTCCTGGTACTGCATATGGTCCGTGGATTCGGTTATCTCTATCAATTCAATCCCTCAGGAATCCTGTCAGCGGGGACGATGCGGATGCCCCTTTCTCCAATACCCTTCCCAATCCGGAGAGGTACGCCTTCCTTCCTGCGATGATCGCATCCCTGAAGGCTTCTGCCATCTGGGGGATGTTGCCTGCGGTAGCTATAGCGGTATTGGCCATGACAGCGGCACAGCCCATCTCCATCGCTTCGCATGCCTGCGACGGCCTTCCGATGCCTGCATCCACTATTATCGGCAGATCGATCTCGTCGATCAGTATCTTGATGAATTCCTTGGTGCACAATCCCTTGTTCGTACCGATGGGTGCACCCAGAGGCATGATGCATGCGGCCCCCGCATCCCTCAGGTCCCTCGCGACGTTGAGGTCAGGATACATATACGGCATGACCACGAATCCTTCCTTCGAAAGTATCCTGGTAGCTTCGATGGTGGCCTGGTTGTCAGGCAGGAGGTACTTGCTGTCCCTCATGATCTCTATCTTGACGAAATCGCCGCATCCGCATTCCCTTGCCAACCTTGCGATCCTCACGGCCTCGTCGGCATCCCTCGCTCCGGAGGTGTTCGGAAGGAGCGTCACACCCTTCGGGATGTAATCTAGGATGTTCTCCGTATTTGCCTGTGCTCTGCGAAGTGCCAGAGTGATGATCTGTGCGCCTGCGTTCTTGACCGCGGCGTTGATAAGATCCAATGAATACTTCCCGGAACCGAGGATGAATCTCGATTCGAACTCATGTCCGCCGATGACCAGTTTGTCTTCCATACGCCCACCTTATGGTTCCATGCCCAATATGATTCTTATGACTGCATTCGCCTGGTGCGCCGCGCACACCATGACACGTGACGGCATCAGACTGCCGTCCGTTTTAACATCCGACAGACCGTCGCCGCAGATGTAGATCCTGTCCCCCACCTTCCTGGTGATGATGGAATTGGCGGGACCTTTGCCTGCCATCCCGTTGCCGGAGACGATCGTCTTACCCATTGCCGACAGCGATTCGATCAGCATTATCTTCGCCTGTGCGTCATCGAACGCTTCGCAGACGATGTCGCATCCGGAGAATATCGATGTATTCGACCCATCGAGTCTGATGTCATGCTTCTCGACCGTGCACCAGGGATTGATCCTGGCGATCTCATCCGCCACGGCATCCGTCTTCTTCTTTCCGACCGCATCCAGGGGATATGACTGCCTGTGGATGTTGGACAATTCAACGACGTCATCGTCGGCTATCACGAGTTTTCCGACACCGGTCCTGGCGAGAAGCACAGCTATGTTGGATCCCAGCCCTCCGAGGCCTGCCACTCCCACAGCGGAGCTTCTCAGTTTCTTCACATCCGATGCGCCGAGTCTTCCTTCCAACGCATCGAAGAATTCCTTCTCGGAGACCATCATCCGCCTCCGACGAAATGTACGATCTCCAGGGAATCGCCGTTCTTGACAGCGGTATCCTTGAACTCCGCTCTCGGGACGATACTGCCGTTGAGTTCCGCGGCGACGCGTGTCGGATCGAATCCCATCGATACTATCAATTCGTACAATGAAGAAGCATCCGTCGCAATGACCTCGCCGTTGACCCTTATCTCCATGGAAATGCGCTAGACGTGTAATGCAGGTCAATGATTAAGGATTTGTCCTGTGAGAAAACGTAAGAGGTTGTGAAGGCGGACTTGCGTCCGCCGTTAATGTTTTCAGAAGTATCTCTTGAGGAGACCTTCGAGGGCCTTTCCGTGCCTTGCCTCATCCCTTGCCATCTCGTGGACGGTGTCGTGGATCGCGTCAAGGCCTTCTTCCTTGGCTCTCTTTGCGAGCATGGTCTTTCCGGCTGTTGCTCCGTACTCGGCCTCGACTCTCATCTCGAGGTTCTTCTTGGTGCTGTCGGTGACGACCTCTCCGAGCATCTCCGCGAACTTGGCCGCGTGCTCTGCCTCCTCGAATGCCGCCTTCTCCCAGTAGAGTCCGATCTCGGGGTATCCCTCGCGGAATGCGACCCTCGACATGGCAAGATACATTCCCACCTCGGTGCACTCTCCGTTGAAGTTGGCCCTGAGTCCGTCAACGATGTCCTTGGGGACGCCGTCGATGATTCCGACCTTGTGCTCTGCAGCCCAAGCCCTGTCCTCATCGATGACCTCTTCGAATTTCTCTCCGGGTGCGTTGCAGACGGGGCACTTGTCGGGGCGCCTGTCGCTCATGACGATCTCTCCGCAGACCAAACATCTCCATTTCTTCATCTTGAATCACCTGTTTTCTTCACCGAATGGTGCTGAGCGATATATCGAGCATTGAGTATTTATTAACAATGTTAACAGCGATTAACAGACGGAATGAGGCCCGTCATTGTCAGGGCCGTTCTTCATTGGAAAGATGTGAGAATAAAAAGGGAAAGGGATGCCCCGAAGGGCATCGTTTTCATTCTTCTTTGTTGCACTGGCACTCTTCATCGTGGCAGTGGCACTCGCCGTCGTGACAGTCGCATTCCTCATCGTCACAGCAGCAGTCGTCATCGCAGCAGCACTCATCGTCGCCGAACATCTCGTCGACGTAGTCCTTGGCGATGTCCTGGAAGAGCATCCAGTCGCTGAGGCAGAGGTATCCTGCGATGCCTGCACCGATCAGGAAAACGATACCTGCGATGACGGGGTTGTCCGCAAGGAAATCAGCCTTTGCGGTGAAAGCGACGAGTATCATCGCGACTGCGAAGACTGCGTTCAGGGCGAGGGCGAACATGTCGCCGACCCTGTATGTCATGAATGCGGTAACGAGCGCGGCGATCGCAAGGGCGATCAGGAACATGGGGACGTTGGCAACGAATGCATATGCGCCCAGTCCGATGATCATGAAGGTCACACCGTCGGTGATGTATGCCTTCCAGATCGCGATGGCACCTGCGATGACCAGGAACAGCGCAAGAGTCCTGAAGGGTATCGTCAGCGATTCTGTGAACAGGTCGAACTGTCCGTTGAACTCCTGGAGCGCAGCGAAGATCAGCATCACCGCGGACAGCAGGTATCCGGCGATGGTCGATCCGTAATCCGATCTCTCTGTTGAGAACATGCCGTTCCATCGACGTTCAGTATTTAAAGTTACGTTCTTATGAGCAGCATCCTCATCCTGCTGCGCCTGTGCGTGTGCGTTTAGTTTATATGGGTTGCGTTTCTACCGCTACCTATGTCGCAATATGATTCCGCTGTCATCGAGAAGCGCTGGCAGGAGATGTGGAAGAAAGAGGAGGTCTATCGTTTCGACCCCAAGTCAGATAAACCCGTCTACAGCATCGATAACCCGCCCAGATATGCTTCCGGAACGCTTCACCTCGGCCACGCCACAGGTTACTCACTGATCGATTTCGCCGCCCGTTACAGAAGGATGAAGGGATGCAACGTGTTCTTCCCTCTCTGCTTCGATGTGAACGGTACGCCCATCGAGGTCAGGGTGGAGAAGAAGCACGGTATCAACAAGCTGAACACTCCCAGGAAGAAGTACAGGGAACTGTGCGAGGAATTCGCCAACGAGAAGATCGGCCAGATGACCCATGAGTTCGAGATGCTCGGAGAGAGCATGGACCCCAGCATCTACTACCAGACCGATGCCCCGTACTACAGGAGGATCACGCAGTTATCATTCGTAGAGCTGTTCAACAGGGGACTCGTCTACAAAGGCAACTACCCCGTGAACTGGTGTCCCAGCTGTATGACCGCACTGGCGGATGCGGAAGTGGAGTACAAGGACAACGTCAACAAGCTCAACTACATCAAATTCCAGATCGCCGGCGGCAAACCCGAGGACTACGTCTTGATCGCGACAACAAGACCCGAGCTCCTCTGCACATGCAAGGCCGTCGCGGTACACCCCGATGACAAGGAGAAGCAGCACCTCATCGGAAAGGAACTGATCACACCTCTCTTCGGAAGGAAGGTGAAAGTGATATCCGACCCCAAGGTCAAGATGGAGTACGGTACCGGGAACGTCATGATCTGTACCATCGGTGACAAGGACGATCTCGAGTGGGTCATGAAGTACCACTTCGAGCTGGAGAAGGGAATCGACGAGCAGGGAAGGATGACCGAGCTCGCAGGCAAATATGCAGGGATGACCGTTCTCGAAGCACGTGAGGCAGCGATCAACGACCTCAGGGATGCAGGTATCCTCGTCAAGCAGGAGGATAACCCCCAGCAGGTCTCCATCTGCTGGAGATGCCACTCGCCCATCGAATATCTGCAGGTGCCCCAGTGGTTCCTCAAGACCCTCGAGTTTAGGAAACAGGTCCTGGAGAGGGCCAACCAGATCAAATGGTTCCCCGAGTTCATGAAGGTCAGGTTAGAGGACTGGACCAATTCCCTGCAGTGGGACTGGGTCCTGGGGAGGCAGAGGATATTCGCCACACCCGTTCCTATCTGGGAATGCAAGAAGTGCGGACACGCGGTCTGCGCGACTAAGGAGATGTGCTACTGCGACCCTACTGAGGATAAGCCTCCGGTGGACAAGTGTCCCGAGTGCGGATGCACCGAGTTCGAGGGATGCACCGATGTGTTCGACACATGGATGGATTCATCAGGTTCGGCATTGTATAACACCTTCTGGGGAAGGGACGAGGAGATGCACAAGAAGCTCTGGCCGATGTCGATGAGGCCCCAGTCGCACGATATCATCAGGACATGGGCATTCTACACAATCCTCAGGAGCGAGCAGATCAAGAACGAGATCCCGTGGAAGGACATCATGATCCACGGATTCATCATGGCGCCCGACGGTACACCGATGCACACATCCATCGGTAACGTCATCGACCCCATACCGATCCTCGAGAAGTACGGTGCGGATGCGCTGAGGTACTACGCGGCAACATGTTCGCTGGGAATCGACCACGCCTTCAGGGAGAAGGACGTCATCCGCGGAAGCAAGATCTGCAACAAGGTCTTCAACATCGGACAGTTCGTCGGACGCTTCTTCGACGGAAAGCCTGCGGACGTTCCCAAGGAGAAGCTCATGCCCTCCGACAGATGGATCATCAGCAGATACTCCAAGACCGTCAAGTCGGTGTCGGAGTACCTTGAGAACTACACGTTCGATAAAGCGATGAGGGATGTGGAGGAATTCATCTGGCATGAGTTCGCCGACCACTACGTGGAGATGGTGAAGCACAGGAGGGACGATGCGGTCAAGTACACGCTGTACAACGTGTTCCTCGGTTCGCTGAAGCTCCTCGCGCCGTTCATGCCTCACGTCACCGAAGATGTCTACCAGGAACACTTCGCCAAGTACGACAAGGCGAAGAGTCTGCACCTGACATCATGGCCCGAGCCTCTCTTCATCGATGAGGATGCGGAGAAGGCCGGAGAGATGCTGAAGGACATCATCGCATCGATCCGCGGATGGAAATCCGAGAAGAAGGTCCCGCTCAACGCCGAGCTCACTTCCGTCGAGCTGATCGGCAAGGCAGCGAAGATCCTCATGGATGCAAAGACCGATATCGGTGAGACCGTGAAGGCGAAGTCCATAGAGATCCTGGAGAGTGCGAATCTCACTGAGGATTACACAGCGGTGAAACCGGTCCATGCGAAGCTCGGACCTGCATTCAAGGCGGATGCGAAGGCGATCGTCGCAGAGATCGCGAAGCTCGACCCCAAGGCAGCTGCCAACGACATCGCCAAGGACGGTAAGGTCAAGATCACCGTCAACGGCAATGACATCGATCTCGGTTCCGAGTATCTGGCACTTGAGAAGCGCCTGATGCTTGACGGTAAGGCAGTCGACACCATCCAGGTTGGCGAAGTCCTCATTGCCATCGAGATGTAAGAAACGGTGCGGGTCCGCCCGCACCTCTTTCTCTTTTCTTAAATGAACATTTAGATATATGCGTCAGACATCATCCTGAAACAGATATGGCCAGCATCGTGACTTTCAAGGATATCGATCCCAGAACGAGGAAACTCTGCATGCTCGGGCTCGCCCTGGGCATGATGATGGCCTGTATGGACGGTACCATCGTCGGTACGTGCGGAGCGGAGATTGCCAAGGACCTGGGTGGGATGGAACTCTATTCCTGGCTGGTCACTGCGTATCTGTTGTGCGAGACGGGTATGGTGCCAATCGCCGGCAAGATGTCCGACCGTTTCGGAAGGAAACCTCTGTTCATTGCAGGATTGATATTGTTCATAGGCGGCTCGGTGGTTGCCGGGCTCTCGACGAACATGACGATGATGATCGTCTGCCGTTCGGTACAGGGCCTCGGAGGCGGAATACTCATGCCCGTGGCCATGGCATCCGTCGCCGACTTCTACGCTCCGGAGGAAAGAGGGAAGATGCAGGGCATGCTGGGTGCCGTATTCGGTGTCGGAAGCGGTATCGGACCCCTTGTCGGAGGATTCATCTGCACGTACATCTCGTGGCATTGGGTCTTCTACATCAATGTACCAATCGCAGTCGTCTGTTTCCTGCTGACGTTAAAACAGTTCCCGATGGCACAGGTGGACAGCCTCAAGAGGATAGACTTCCCGGGGATGGTCGTTCTGACAGTATTGATACTGGATGTGCTGCTCTTCTTCCAGAGACTCGGTGAGGAAGTCCCGGTCACGGAGCCGCTGATGATTGCGATGATAGTCGCCGCCCCCGTCCTTCTTGCGATATTCATCCGTTTGGAGAAGAGGGCCGAGGATCCGATCATCGCGCCGAAGCTCGTCCATAAGAAGATCGTCGTATTGGGTGCGATCTATTTGTTCATCCTCGGATTGGCCATGATAGGTGTTCTCACCTATGTTGCGCTGTACATCATCACCATCTACGATTATGATACCCTGCAGTGCGGTTTCGCCATGCTGCCGATGGTCTTCGGTATGATGATCACGGCCATGGGCAGCGGTATGATGGTCCACAGGACCGGATATAGAATCTGGGTGATCATCGGTTCCGTGATAATGGTGGCTTCACTTTTACTCATGTCCACCATGGGTTCCACGGCCGATATCATGATACTTTACGTGTACACGTTCCTGTTCGGAATGGGATTGGGATGTACCAACTCCACGGTCATGATCGCGGTCCAAAACGCCACCCCTTCCGATGAGATGGGAATGACCACATCGGCCGTAACGGTGATGAGGAACATCGGTTCCACGGTCGGTACGGCAACGTTCGCACTGATCATCTCCGCATTGATGAATGAGAAGTTCGCTTCCACCATCTATTACAACAATCCCATGGTACAGGCGTTGGACCTGAGCGGTACCGGGCTGATAGCATTGAAGCACATCCCCCTGCCGTTGCCCGGATTGGCGGACACGATCACGCAGATATTCGGCGACAGCGTATGCACGGCATTCCTGTTCGCAGGATTATTGTACATACTGGCACTTGTGATATCATTCTTCATCGACAAGAAGACCGATGTCAATGAATGATGTAAAAACAAGAAAGGGGAGACCTTGCGGTCTCATTCCTGGATGACCTTGACGGTGATGTGCTTGCCCTTGTGCTTGCACTTGGTCAGGTCCATGGTCATCCTGTTACCGAAGTCCCTGTGGACCTCGACGATGGATGAATCGGCTCCGAGCTGTATCTTTCCGATGGCAGCATCGCGGACCCTTGCGTTGCGGATGATGAAATCCGCAAGCGAGACCTTTCCGTAACCGTCGTTCTTTCCGAGATTCACTTCGAACTTGACCATTCCGAAGACATCGGAGATCTGGTCGTAGTCGATGACCTTCTTGACGGTATCCTTCATTCCCTCTTCCTCGGGAACGTCGCGCTTCTCGATGGTCATCTCGGTACGGAGCTCGAACTCCCTGACGAGGTGCTGTTCCTCGGATGTGACGAATGAGACGGCGGTACCTTCCTTTCCGGCACGTCCGGTCCTTCCGATCCTGTGAACGTATGTGTCCACATCCTCGGGCATGTCGTAGTTGATGACGTAGGTGATATCATCGATATCGAGTCCTCTTGCCGCGACATCCGTTGCGATGAGGATATCGGTCTTGTCGTCCCTGACATCCTGGATCACTCTTTCCCTCTTGGACTGGGGGAGGTCCCCGTGGATCGCTTCGACCTTGTAGTTCAATCCCTTGAGCCTCTCTTCGAGGATGTCGACCATCTTCTTCGTCTGACAGAAGATGATGGCCTTGGGCTTGTCAATGTCCAGGATCCTGCAGAGCGCCCAGGTCTTGTTCCTCCTTCCGACGGAGATGTAGTACTGCTTGGTGAGATCGAGGACCAGCTCATCCTGTGAGACGGTGATCTCCTTGGGCTTCTGCATGTAATCGTATGCCAATGCCTTGACGCCCTCGGGCATGGTGGCCGAGAACAGGAGGATCTGCTTCTCCTTGGGCATGGCCTTCATGATGAACTCGATGTCATCGATGAATCCCATGTCGAGCATCCTGTCCGCCTCATCGAGGACGAGTTCCTTGATGTCGGTGAGGTTCAGTGCACCCCTGATCATCATGTCCTTGACCCTTCCGGGCGTTCCTGCGATGATATCGGAACCGTTGTTCAGTTCCTTGATCTGTACGTCGATGTCCGCCTTCTTTCCGGAACCGCCGTAGACGGGTACGATCTTGTGTCCTGTGTATTTGGAAAGCTTCTCAAGTTCGCCTGCCACCTGAAGTGCCAGCTCCCTTGTGGGTACGAGTACGATGGCGGTGGGGATCTTCTGTCCGGAAGGGATCCTTCCGAGGACGATCGAACCGTACGCTCCGGTCTTACCGGTACCTGTCTGTGCCTGTCCGAACAGGTCTATTCCTTCGAGACCCATCGGGATCGATTCTTTCTGGATCGGGGTCGGTTCTTCCCATCCGATGTCATCCATTGCCTTAGCGACATCCTCCGGGATGCCGATCTCTGTGAAGTTTGAAATCATTATATCGAATCCTGCCTGGGACCGTCCCAGACACCTTACTTTTTCAATCCGTTATCGGCGCATTATTTAAATATATATTGGGAAAACGTCCGTTTATCATATCGTCTGGATTTTTCAGAAAAATATGTGTGCCCGTCCCTTGCGGGACGGGAATGGGGTTTAACACGCGAAGTATCCGTGGGTCTTCAGCATGCGCTTCTTCACCAGGTGCGAACCGAAGAAGTACACGCACGCGATGAATGGCATCCAGATCATCGCAAGTCCCGCGATGTTCAGGAAGTCCTCTCTGAACAGGTCCATCGGGAAGTCCGAGATCGCTTCCCACAATCCGCCGGTGAACGGCAGTGCGGTACCGATGGCCAGTGCCATGAGGGCGGTCACCACGAGGATGGGTGCGGACCAGGCCTTGAAGAAAGGCAGCTTGTTGGTACGCACGATGTGGATGGACCATACCTGCATCCAATACTGTTCTATGACCCAGATGGCCTGGAACAGCGCTTCGACATTCGTGCCCGTCAGGTCCCTCCTTCCAATGATCAGGTCTTTGACGGAGCCGTATTCCTCCTTTGCGATCAACAGACCGTCCGTGGTCCACACATCTATGTTCATGCTTCCGAACACGACGAATATCATGAACGCCCATGTCATGATATCGGTGATGGGGCACATGGGTCCGTACCTGAACATGACGTTCTTGAGATTGATCGCATCCCACTTCCTGGGTTCGCGGACGAATTCGTCCTCGACCCTGTCCCACGGGATGATCAGGCATGCGAAGTCGTTGATCAGGTTGAAGATCAGGATCATCATCGCGCCCATCGGGTTGAAGTTGAAGAACAGCGAAGCGAGGATCAGCGAGAACACGTAACCGAAGTTGATCGAACCGATCATCTTGACGTACTTGATCGTGTTCACGTAGACCTTCCTTCCTTCGATCACGCCGGCCTTCAGGATGTTCAGATCCTTCTCCAGAAGGATCATGCTCGCAGTGTCCTTAGCGATGTCCGTTCCCGTGTCGACGGATATGCTGACATCCGCCGCCTTCATGGCGAGGACATCGTTGATACCGTCACCCATGAGACCGACGGTGTGTCCGTTCTCACGGAGCGCCTTTACTATGCGCATCTTGTTGTCGGGCGTGAGCCTTACGAAGATGTCCGATTCTTCCACGGTCGTTCTGAGCTCATCATCGGACATCTTGTCGATCTGGGGTCCGACTATGATCTTGTCGGTGCTGATGCCTATCTCTCCGCCGATGTAGCGCGATACATATTCATTGTCGCCGGTGAGGACCTTGGTGGTGACACCGTAGTCCCTGAGGTCCGCTATGGCAGCTTTCGCGGTCTCCTTGACGGGGTCCGTGAACACCACGAATCCCGTGAAGATCAGTTCGCATTCATCCTTCTCGGAAAGATCCGTCTTGCTGCTGGGTATGTACTTGTATCCTATACCGAGGACACGCATGCCCTTCTCGCTGTACCATTCGACGAGACCCATTATGTTGTCCCATGTGGTCTGGTCCATGGGCTGGATGTTCCTGTCCTCGTCCAGGTAAGCGGTAGAAATCGACAGTATCTCGGGCGTCGCACCCTTGGTAATCATGACGTTGACGTCGTTATCCTGTTTGACGACGACGGTAGCCCTCCTCCTTATGAAATCGAACGGGATGTCGGCGACGTACGGATATTGATCAAGTTCCTGGGTGAATCCGTACTCCTCGGCATACTCGTCGATGGCCCAGTCGATCTGGTTTGTCGACGATTTCAGGTTCCTGCTGTTCAGGCAGGTGAACACCTCCACCATGTGGCTGCTGTTGCCGTGTATGTCGTTGCAGTCCTTGACCGAGATCCTGTTCTGTGTGAGCGTTCCCGTCTTATCGGAACACAGCACATCCATGGCACCGAGGTTCTGGATGGACGTCGCTTCCTTGACGATGACCTTCTTCTTGGACATGTCTATGGAACCTTTTGCAAGATTCGTCGAGACTATGGTGGCGAGCATCTCGGGCATCAGCCCTATGGCGAGGGTGATGGCGAAGATGATGGCATCCTTGACGAAGTCGAACTCCCATTGCTGTCCGGCGTTGAAGAATCCCTTCACCAGCATGATTATGAACACCGGAGGGATCAGCCAGACCATCAGTTTGACGAGGACGGCGGTGATGGCCTTGGATCCCTTGTCGTAGGTGGTGGCATCCTTCTTCATGGTCAGTTTCTCTGCCATGGAACCGAACAATGTGTCATCGCCGACGGAGACCACGACGGCCTCGGCGGAACCGCTGATGACGTTGGATCCCATGAATGCCATGTTGTTGCATCCGAGGATGTTGTCCCCCGAGACATCGACTGGTTCGTCCAGCTTGTTCACTCCGCCGGTCTCGCCGGTGAGTGCGGACTGGTCAACCTTCAGATGGTTGGACTTGATGATCCTGACATCCGCAGGGACCATGTCCCCAGCATCCAATATCACGATGTCTCCGACGACCAGGTCGCTGGAATCGACCTCGATCTCCACATCCTCACGTCTGAGCGTGATGATTGTGGTGACCATGTTCAGGAGCTTGGTGGCTGCGTTGCTGCTCCTGGTCTCCTGGATGAAGGTCATCGCACCGCTGACGAAGATCAGCGTGGTGAGGATTACGATGTAAGGTATATCGATCTCCTCACCCTGTATTATCGCTGTGACTGGCCAGAGGATATCGATGATCGCAAGTGCTATGATGAAGATGTTGACGAATGAGTGGTACAGTCTCTTCAGAATTACGTGCTTGTTATGATTCGTGACGACGTTGTCCCCGAATTTGATACGGGACGTCGTGACCTCCTCATTGTAGTGACCTTCCGGTCTGCTGTCCAATTCTGCCATGACCGCCGCCGCATCCGAGGATGCTGCGAACTTCATTCTCTGTTCGGGTGTCGTCGAACCATTTATCACGTT
>JAEEGL017112529.1_pt1 | contig 11950 bp, 12 predicted proteins | sample 9134231 | NCBI WGS metagenome assembly JAEEGL01 (sample SAMN16246548, study PRJNA631951) | gut metagenome | biome: gut microbiome; feature: rumen; material: fiber-attached | host: Bos | place: Iran: Karaj | collected 2018-10 | reverse complement strand
TTTATTTATGATTTAATAAATAATTGACAATGTTTTTGGGATAATTTAAAATAAGTGGGGTGGGGGAAATATGAATATAAAAAGGTTAAAAACATGTGTTTTATTAAGTATGATGATGCCTTTATTATCCAGTTGTTCTAGTGATAATATTGATAATTATATAAAAAAGGATTATAAAATAATAAAAGCCTATGAAATGAATAGTGAAGATAATGATGATTTTTATCTTATTAAAATTGATAAAAATATTTTGAATAGTGTTAAAGTTATTGGAAAATTTAATACTATAGAAGAGGCTAAAGAGTATCTTAATATAATAATTTCTAATAAAGAAAAAGAAGTAACTGATAATTTAATATTAAGTGGATTATCTATTATTATTGTTGGTGGATATGCATATTATTGGATTATGAGTAATAAAAAAGATATGGAAAAAGATAAGATTAAAATTTTAAAAAAATAGTATTTAAAAATATTATTTTTTTATTTTGTAATTTGTTGACATATCTATTTTTATATGCTACCATAACAAAAAATGAGAGGAATATAAACCTTAGAAGGAGATGAATTATGAAAAAAGTTTTTATTGGTGATTTAAAAGTCGGCCAAGAGTATGATTTATATTGCTGGGTTGCAAGTAAGAGGGTATACAAAAATATTATTTTTATTACTTTATATGATAGTACAGGTACAATTCAAGGAATTGCTAATATTGATGAATGTCAAAAGTTTTCAGAATTATCTAAAATAACTAATGAAAGTGCTATTAAGTTATTTGGTAATGTTATATTACATGAAAATAAAAAACAATTTAATATTATAGATTATGAAGTATGTGCACTTGCAACAATGAAACTTTCTCCATCACCAAATGAAAACAACTTTAATGTTTTTGATCATAAACATGCTCATCAGGTAATTGAACACCCAACTTTTTATATTAGAAATAGAAAATTAAGTACAGTATATTATTTAAAATCATGTTTTAAGAGAGAAATGCAAAATTATTTTTGGAATAATGGCTTTGTTGAATTTGAAGCACCGACACTTACAAAACAAACTTTATATAAGGATAGTGGGGCATTATGGCTTGATGTTCAACATCAAAGAGTTTCATTAAGTAGATGTGCAACATTTCATCTTGAACCTGCTATTATACCATATGAAAAGATATTTACTATTACCAATTCACATGCTGATGAACGGGTTAGAACTAATCGTCATTTAATAGAATATCTTCACTTAAAAGCTGAAATATGTTGGATTAATCTTGAGGAATTAATTGAATTTGCTGGAAAAATGTATTATGACATTGCCTATAATACTTATATAAATAATAAAGAAAAATTTCATGAAATAGTTAGTGAAAAAATAATGCAAGAAAAATTAAAAAAATTAGATCCTCAAAATCATGTACATATAACGTATGATGAAGCTGTAAAAATTTTAAAAGATAATAATATTGAATTTGAATATGGAAAAAGTTTAACTACTAAACAAGAAAAATTAATTACTAAACATTTCAATGAAAATTTTGTTTGGGTTAAATATATACCATATACAGTTGAAGGATTTATGTTTAAAAGAAATAGTGATAATTCCTTCTTAACACAAACATGTGATTTAATTGCTCCTCATGGTTTTGGTGAAATACTAGGATGTGCTGAGAAAATGACTGATTATGATGAAGTAATTGAAAGTATGAAAGAAAAAGATAAGTTTCAAGATTTTGATAGGTATAAAGATTATGCTTTATTACATCAATATGGTTTACCATTTCATGGTGGAATAGGAATGGGAATAGAAAGAGCTCTTAGATATTTATTAAATCTTGATCATGTTAAATATACTAAACCATTTGCTGTTATAAAAGGTAGTGGAATAAATCATTAAAATGGAGGTTTTATTATGAATATATTAGTTTTATTTACTGGTGGTACAATTGGCTCTGTAAGAGTAAAAACGGGATGTATTAATGGAGTGGATCAATATCAAATAATGACTAGAAGTGAAGCACGTGAAAGAGGATATGATATTAGTAAGACTCAAGATGTATTAATAGAAAAATACAAGAATGATTTTGGTGATAATGGTATTGCTTTTGATTCTAAGGAAATTGCTGATGTATGTAGTGAGAATATGACATTAGCTAAATGGAATGAGATTACAGAATCTTTACGCAAAATTGATTTTAGTAATTATTATGGTGTAATTATTACTCATGGAACAGATACTTTGGGATATTTTGCTAATTATTTATCAATGATTTTTAGTGGTATTGATATACCTATGGTATTAGTTTCAAGTAATTATGAATTAAATGATCAAAGGGCTAATGGAACAATTAATTTTAAGGCAGCTTGTGATTTTATAAAAAATGTTTCTTTATCTGGTGTATATGTTACATATAGAAATACTTTAGTGCATGAAAGAAAGACAAAAGTTATTTATGGTTCACGTGTTTTACAATGTTCTTCTCCATCTAATGATTTTGAGAGTATAAATGTAAAAGGTAATTTGCCATTAGGATTAATGGATGATAGTGGTTTTTTTGAGATAACAGATAAAGAACTATATAGTAGAATAGAAGCCCATGATAGATATAATCCAAGAAAAAATTTAATAAATAACTATAAATCAATTTGTTCAAAGATATTAGTTGTAAGACCATATGTGGGAATTGATTATTCAGCTTATAATTTAAAGGGAGTTAATGCTGTTTTACATCATTTGTATCATTCTGGAACAGCTTGTATTGATAAAAATGCCACAAATACTAATATTATTAATTTTGCCAAAATGGTAAAAAAAAGTAACTTAGGAAATACAGATATTTTTGCTGGTCCAATTTATGGAAAAGAGGATCGAGATTTATATACATCTTCACAAGAAATGATAGAAGCAGGAATAGATTTTATTGTAAATACTTCTTCTGAAAATGCATATGTTAAATTACTTCTTGCTTATACTATTGCTATGAGTCAAGGCGTTAATACTAATCAAATGAATGAGTTTGTGTTGAATTTTATGCAAAATGAATTAAATAATGAATTTATTCAACCAACTAAAAAGTTAATTAGAAGAATTTAATAAAAATATTTACATAAAATATATTTGTGATATAATATCATTGTTAAATTGTTGATGGAGAGAGTATCTATAATTAAGAATAATAAGCGAGTTAGAGATGGTGAAAGCTAACATTAAAGATTATAGTGAAGAACACTTCGGAATGCTTTTTTGAAATTAGTAGGAAAAGTCGCATTAATGCGTTAAAGTTATAGAGTTTATCGTTATGATAATAAAGATGGGTGGTACCACGAAAATAACCTTCGTCCCTTTGGATTAAGGTTATTTTTTTATTGATAGAAAAGGAGAAATTATGAGTAAGTTTACAAAAGAGATGATTGATGATTATGCTGAAAAATTATTAATTGGATTAACTGAGGAAGAAAATAAAATGGTTTTAGATGAATTTGATGAAATTGATAAGAATATTGGTTTAATTAATAAAATTCCTAATATAGGTGATATTGAACCGATGTCTCATTGCTTGGATAATTTTGAATTTGAACTAAGAGAAGATGATTATCATGAATCTGTTCCACTAGATGTTATCTTTAGTAATTGTGATTGTATGCGTGATGATGAAGTAAAAGTACCAAAGGTGGTGGAATAATGAATAATATGTATAAGAGTATTGTAGAATTACATAGTCTTTTAAAAGAAGGAAAAGTAACTAGTGATGAATTAATTAAGGAATCATTAAATAAAAGTTATGAATTACAAAAAAAATGTAATGCCTTTATTTCAATAATTGATAATGCTAAAGAATGTAAAATTACCGATGATTTACTTTCAGGCATACCTTATGGTGTTAAAGATAATTATTCAACTAAAGGAGTTTTATCAACAGGTGGTTCCAATACATTAAAAGATTATATCCCATTTTTTAATGCTACAGCTTATGAAAATTTATGTAATCATGGTGCTATAATGATAAATAAGACTAATATGGATGAATTTGGAATGGGTGGAACAGGAACTACTGGTTTCACTGGAACAACATTAAATCCATGGGATATAAAAAGAATGTGTGCTGGTTCAAGTTCAGGTTCAGCTTGTGCAGTAAGTTATGGTGTGTATCCATATGCTTTAGGGACAGATACGGGTGATTCTATTCGTAAGCCTGCAGCATATTGTGGAATTGTTGGATACAAGCCAACTTATGGAATGATTTCTCGTTATGGTGTTTTTGCTTTTGCATCAAGTCTTGATCATTGTGGAGTTTTGACAAGAAATGTTTCAGATGCCGCAATTGTTGTTGATGCAATGAAGGGAATTGATTACCATGATATGACAACATGGGATTCCAAAAATATAAATTTATATGATTCATTGAATGATAATGTTAAAGGAAAAAAATTATGTTATATTAAAGAATATACAGATATTAATTTATTTCCAAATGCTAATAGAGAATTAAAAGAACATTTAAAAAACTTTAAAGACAAAATAGAAATATGTAAAAATTTAGGTATGGAAGTTGAGGAAGTGTCAGTTGATATTCGACTTTTAAAGGCTGTATCTAGTACATATCGTGTTATTTCTTGCGCTGAAGCAACTAGTAATATGTCAAACTTAACGGGAATTATTTTTGGACCTAGAAGTAGAGGCAACTCTTATGAAGAAATTATGAAAAATTATCGTACAGAAGGATTTTCACCATTAATTAAGCGAAGATTTGTTATTGGATCATATGTTTTGCAGGAAGAAAATAAAGATCGTTATTTCTTTAATGCTCAAAGAATTAGGAGATTACTTGTCGATAAATGGAAAGAATTATTTAAAAAATATGATGGAGTCATTTTACCTGTAGGAAGAGGTCCAGCACTTCATTTTGATTCAAATTTAGATGATTATGATGATGATTCAACATATTTAGAGGATAGTTTACAAATAGGTAATTTTGGTGGATTTCCATCAATTACTATTCCATCTGGATTTATTGATGATATGCCTGTAGGGTTAAATATAACTGGTAATGTTTATAATGATGTTGAAGTTTTAAATATTGCCTATGCACTTGAAAATGCCATGGAGTATAAAAATCAAATAGCAAAGGAGAATAAAAATGAAGGATAAATATAAAGCCATAATTGGTCTTGAAATGCACTGTGAAGTAAGCAAAACAAATTCCAAAGTTTTTTCTGATTCTAAAAATTCTTATGAAACAAAACCTAATGTTAATATAAATGCTATTGATTTAGGATTTCCAGGTATTCTTCCTATTGTTAATAAAGAAGCAGTTAAGAAAGCATTGATGGCAAGTATTATTTTAAATTGTAAACAACCTGAATATATTTATTTTGAGAGAAAAAATTATTATTATCCTGATTTACCAAAAGGATATCAGTTAACTCAAGAAACAAAACCATGTCCCGTTGGAATATATGGTGAAATTGATTATTATTTAAATGGTGAAATAAAAAAAGCCAAAATAAATAATATTCATTTAGAGGAAGATGCTGCTAGTTTAGATCATTATTCATCTTTTTCAACTATTAACTATAATCGTTGTGGTAATCCACTTTTGGAATTAGTAACTGAACCATGTTTTCATAGTGCAGATGAGGCTCTTGCTTTTATTGAAACAATGATTTCTATTTATCGTTATGCAGATATAAGTGAGGCTGATAGTAAAAAGGGACATATAAGATGTGATGTAAATATTTCTATCATGGAAAGTGATAAGGATGAGAATGATTCTAAAAATTATGGAACAAGAGTAGAAATTAAAAATGTTTGTTCACTTGGTGGAATTAAGGATGCTATTAATTATGAAATAAAAAGACAAATAGAATTAAAAGAGACAAATAAATATGAAGAAATGGAACAACAAACACGTCGTTGGGATGAAGATGAAGGTAAAACGTTTTATATGAGGAGCAAGGCTAATGCTATAGATTATAAATATTTTATTGAGCCCAATATTCCTAAATATAAATTAACAAAAGCATTTTTGGATGAAATAAAAAAGGCTATACCTATTCTTCCAAACGAAAGATTAAATTACTATGTAAATGAGTTAGGATTATCAGAGTATGATGCAACTATTTTGGTTAAAGAAAAGGAAATATCTGATTATTTTAATGAGATAGTTGATTTAAAGGTTGATCCATCTGAAGCATGTAAATGGGTAACTACAGTTATTATTGGATCAATGAATAAACTTGAAAAAAGTTTAAAAGAATTGGGAATTACTTCTAAAATGTTAGGTGGGGTTATAAAATTAGTAGTTAGTGGAAAACTATCACAAAATAATGCTAAGAAAATTATTTATCGTGCCATTAGTGAGGGAAGTGATCCTCTTAAGATAATAGAAGAAGAAAATCTTTCTCAAATAGATGATGATTCTTTAATAGTAAAATTGGTTAATGAATCATTTGATGAAAACTCTCATGTTGTAGAAGAATATAAAAGTGGAAAAGAATATGTTGCTAATTTTTTTGTTGGTCAAGTAATGAAGAAAACGAAAGGGCAAGCTAATCCAAATAAAACACTTGCCATAATAAAAGAAGAAATTAAAAGGAGATAATATGAAAGCAAATAAATATAGAGATTATTATTGTGGAAATTTAAATGAAAGTAATGTTGATGAAAAAATAAAAGTTTGTGGCTGGGTAGATTCTGTAAGAGATCATGGTGGCATATTATTTTTAGATTTACGTGATTCTGAGGGAGTACTTCAGGTTACATCACAGGATAATAGTATGTTTGAAAATTTAAATAAAGAAACAGTTGTTCAAGTAATAGGGGTAATTCGTAAAAGACAAGAAGATGATTATAATGATAAAATTAAAACAGGTAAAATTGAGCTTGTTGCTTCAGAGGTTAATATAATTAGTAAATGTAAGCATGTTTTACCTTTTGAAATTAAAACTTCTCGTTCAGTTTCTGATGATGTAAGACTTAAATATCGTTATTTAGATTTAAGAAATCCTAAAATGCATGATATTGTATTACTTCGTAGTGAGCTATTACATTTTATACGTAATAAAATGTATGATTTAAAATTTACCGAAGTACAAACACCAATTCTTACTACATCATCACCAGAAGGTGCTAGAGATTTTGTAGTACCTTCACGAAATTTTCAGGGAAAGTTCTATGCTCTTCCTCAAGCTCCTCAAATTTATAAACAACTATTGATGGTATCAGGAATAGATAAATATTTTCAAATTGCACCTTGTTTTCGTGATGAAGATCCAAGAGCGGATAGAACATTAGAATTTTATCAATTAGATATTGAGAAATCATTTCCAGAAATTGATGAATTGTATTCATTAGGTGAAGAAATATATAATGATATATTTACCAAGTTTAGTAATAAAAAAATTGTTAAAAAAGTGTTTCCTAGAATTTCTTATAAGGAATCTATGCTTAAGTATGGAACTGATAAGCCTGATTTAAGAAATCCTCTAGAGATAGTTGACTTAACAGAAATATTTAAAGATACATCATTTAAACCTTTTAGAAATACGATTGTTCGTGGTATTAAAGTCGATAATTTATCCGATAAAACGAATTCTTGGTATAATGATATTGTTGATTATGCAACAAGTATTGGAATGCCAGGAATAGGTTATATTAATATTCAAGATGATATGTCTTTTAAAGGACCAATAGATAAATTTTTAACTGATGAAGAAAGAGAACAATTAATAGAAAAAGCTGATTTAAAAAAGGGAAGTGCATTATTCTTTATTGCCGATAAGAAAAATTATAATCGTTATTCTTCATTAATTAGAATGTATTTGGGTAGAAAACTTGAATTAATTGATGAAAATGTTTATTATTTTTGTATTATTAATGACTTTCCAATGTTTGAGTATGATGAAGAAAATGATAAAATTGATTTTGGACATAATCCGTTTAGTAGACCACAATGTGAATTTAATGATATAAATAAAGATAATTATCAAAATATTTTAGCATATCAATTTGACTTTGTATGTAATGGTGAAGAAATGGCAAGTGGAGCAATAAGAAACACTGATTTAGATGTTTTATATAAGTGTTTCGAATTAGTAGGATATGATAGAGAAACTGTTAAAGATAAATTCAAGTCAATAACAACGGCTTTTGAATATGGTGTACCTCCACATGGAGGATTTGCTCCAGGATTGGATCGTATTTTGATGATGCTTTTAGATGAAGATAATTTAAGAGAAGTTCAAACATTCCCACCAGCTGCAAGTGGAGCTGATTTATTGATGGGTGGTCCAACTGAACTTACTGAGCAACAATTACGTGAAATTCATGTTAAAGTTAGATAGTTTTTAAAAAAAGAATAGCAAGTTATTCTTTTTTTTAGTAATGTATAATTATTGACTTTATCATAAAAAGGGCTTATACTTTACTTATGATAAGTGTAGGTGAAAATCAAAATATGGAACGAAAAATCAATGATGAGTTGTTTAAATGGAAAAGAGATTCTTTAAATAAGCCTCTTTTCTTATATGGACCTAGATGCGTTGGAAAAACTTATTCAATTCTTACTTTTGGAGAAAAATACTATCAAAATGTTGCTTATTTTAATATGTACAATAACATTGAAGTTATTAATATTTTAGAAAAAGAAAAGAAATTAGATCGATTATTTAATAAATTATCACTTATTTGTGGAGAATCTATTTTTAAAAAGGATACATTAGTTGTTTTTGATAATTGTAATGATGAAAAATTAATTAAGTTATTGAAGATTTTTGGAACTAATAATCTGGATTATCCTGTTGTTATAATTAGTAATAATCGTTTATTAGCAAATAAATTACATATTGAAGAATTTTATTATCGTAATATGATGCCAATGGATTTCTTTGAATATCTATCAAATACTGATAAAGTAGGATTAATTGATTTTATTATTGATAGTTATGAAAATAGTACTCCTATGCCTTTTCATCAAATGGCTATGGATGCCTATTATGAATACTTAGAAACTGGTGGATTTCCTGAGGTAATTAATGCTAAATTAAATAATGAAAGTGATTATCTTATTGATTCTATAAAATTAAAAATATTAGATATTTATCGAAGTGAATATTCAATGTATAATGATGGTAGTATTTTACCTCGTTGTGAAGAAATATTTAAATTTTTACCATTAACATTGATTAAAGAAAATAAGAAATTTCAGTATGGAATAATAAGAAAAGGAGCAAGGAGTAAGGAATATGAAGAGAGTATTAATTATTTAGTTGGAAATTCTATTTTAGCTCGTAGTTATAAATTAAATGATATAAAAAGTCCAATTATGTCATGTAAGGATTTAGAAAGCTTTAAATTATATTTTAATGATGTAGGACTTCTTTATACCCTTCTTCATGTTAATAAATCTAAATTTTTAATGGATAATGATTTAAGAAGAAGTTTAATTGAATGTGATGTTGCTAATTCATTAATAAAACTTGGATATACACTTTACTATTATCAATCTGATGGAAAAGCTGAAATAAATTTTGTTATTCAAAATAGGCAAGGTAAGATTATTCCTATTGAAGTAGTTAATATGCGTCTTTCTAAAGCAAAGGCAATGTCATTATTTTTGAATAAATTTAATATAAGTGATTCCATAAGACTTACGGAAGATAATTTTAGTAAGAAAAAAGGTGTTAGAATGATTCCTGTTTATGCAATAAGTCTTCTTAAAGATCTATAGCATAAAATCACTATTACTGTATAAAATAGTAATGGTGATTTTTTATGAATAAAAAATTTATTATTATTAATATTTTTTTAACATTTATAATAGGTTTTTTTGTTCATTATATTTATTCATGGATACCTAATGTTGTTACTAGTATTTTTCCTGTTAATGAAAGTTTATATGAGCATATAAAATTAATATATTTAAGTTCTATTATTTCTAGTACTATTTTATATTTTATTTTTAAAAAAAAGGATTATATAATTAATAATTATTTATTTGGTATTATAGTTAGTACTATTTTTAATATTATTATTTTTTATTTAGTATATCTTCCTTTATATAATGCCTATGGTAGTATAATGATTATGACTTTAATTATTTATTTTATTACTATTTGTTTAAGTAATTATTTATATTATTTAATAATAGAAATGAATAATTCCCATAAATTAAATATAATTAGTTTTTTTATGATATTTATAATTCTATTTATATTAACATATTTAACTTATAATCCTCCTAAAATACCGTTTTTTTATGATACAATTAACAAATATTATGGTATTAAATAAAAAAAACTATTTATTTTTTTTAATTTGTGCTATAATACCTACTGGTGATGGAGATTGAATAAATTAACAAGAGAAGATTTATTATTATTTTTTAAAATAGCCATATTTATAGCTATTATTGTTGTTGCAATAAAATTTTTTGTTAGTTTACTACCTCTTATCATTATTGTTTTGTTAGTATTATTAGTAATTGATAGTATTAATAAAAATAAGAAAGATGCAAATAATAAGAAAAATACAGATATTAAAGAAGCTAAGATAATTAGCGAAAGGAAAAATAAATAGGAGAAGTATATGATATTTGGAAAGATTGTAGTTAAAAATAATTACCAAGAAAAAGGTGATTTAGTTTTTCGACCACTTATAAGAGCTTATGAAGCATTAGGATTTGATTGTTTTTTTGAAAATGAAAATGCCTTTCTTTTAGGAATAATTAAAGATGATGTTTTTTATGAATTATTTACTTTAAAACCAATTAATTATTCTAATTATGAAATAATTAAAGATGTTAATGAAATGTCAAAAATAATTAATCAAATACCAATTGAAAAAGCTAGATTATTAAGAAAAGCTATCAATAATATTATTTTTAATAAGCATGAAGAAAATCATTATGATTCAAAAGATATTGCAGATCTTGCACATGATAGAGCTATTGAATTTGCTGCATATGATAAGGAATTAACAGATATTAATCCTTATGAAGAACCATTTAATGCTTATAATGATTTTAATTACAAATGTAAAGTATTAGAAAAACGTAAAACAGCGTAAAAACTGTTTTCTTTTTTTATATTTGTGATATTATCTAATTATAGGAGAAGTTATGAAGGAAAATTTAAAAGTAATTGCAAGAGCAATATTAGCAGGAATAATGATTAGTCTAGGTGGAACTATTTATTTGGCCCTTGAAAATAAGATGTTGGGAGCTTTTTTGTTTAGTATTGGTTTGTTTTCTATTTGTGTTAATGGATATAATCTATACACGGGAAAAATAGGTTATGTATTTGATAATAAACCTAAGTATTTGATTGAATTATTATTTACATTAATTGGTAATTTAATTGGAACAATATGTTGTGGATATGTTCTTTCATTAACAAGAATTTCTGATAAATTAAAGGATGCAGCCTCTATTATATGTGATGCTAAATTAAGTGATAATTTATTAAGTATTTTTATTTTATCTGTTTTTTGTGGAATTATCATGTATTTAGCTGTAGATATTTATAAAAAGGTAAATGATTTTGGTAAATATGTAGGAATATTTATGGGGATAACAGTCTTTATTCTAGCAGGGTTTGAACACTGTGTTGCTAATATGTATTATTTTACAGTTGCTAATATGTGGGAGTGGAAAACAATACTTTATGTTTTAATAATGGTTTTGGGTAATACAACAGGAAGTATTATTATTGCTTTACTTAACAAATATGGGTTAAAAAAATAATGAAAGAAATAGATATTACCAATGATTTAAAAATCTTCTATAAAAAAATAAGATTATTGAAATTCTTATCGTATTTTAAAAGGGAAATTATTATAAAATATAAAGATAAAAAGTATGTAAATAGTAAATATAAATATCCAAAAGAGTTAGATGAAATATTAAAATTATTGGATATTTTAAATACTAAAAAAAGAAAAGATAAATATAATTTAA
>JAEEGL016889243.1_pt1 | contig 11950 bp, 11 predicted proteins | sample 9134231 | NCBI WGS metagenome assembly JAEEGL01 (sample SAMN16246548, study PRJNA631951) | gut metagenome | biome: gut microbiome; feature: rumen; material: fiber-attached | host: Bos | place: Iran: Karaj | collected 2018-10 | reverse complement strand
GCGGAAACGGACGCGCCGGGCGGAAATGAAGCGCTCCCGTCCGCTCCTTCCGGCGTCAACCGGCCGGAGCTTTCCCGCGTGGTCGACAACGCCGACCTGCTCACCGGGGAAGAGGAAGCGGACCTCGCCGAGAGGATCGCCTCTCTGATCTCCGAGCTCGGGTTCGATATCGTGATCCTCACAAACAGGAACGGCTACGGCGGCAAGGACGTCGTCGCGTTTGCCGACGACTATTACGACGAGCACGGCTACGGCGTCGGCTCCGACAACAGCGGGATCCTCTTTCTCGTCGACCTCGCCGAGCGCGACCTCTACTTCTCCACCTGCGGCAAGGCGATCGCCGTCTTCACCGATTACGGCATCAACCAGCTCTACAACGCCGTTGTCTCCTACTTCTCGAACGGGGATTACGCAAGCGGCTTCCGGCGCTTCCTGCGCGAGCTCCCCGACTACGCCTCCGCCTATGAGATGGGCGAGCCGATCGACATCCCCTACCACGAGCCGAAGGATCCGAAAAAGAACCCCGTCACCTATATCGTCATCGCGGCGATCGCCTTTGTGATCTCCCTGATCTCCATGAACCGGGTCAAAAAGACGATGAACACCGCAAAGATCAGCCTCACCGCGGACGACTGCCTCGTTAACTCCTCCCTCGCCTTCCGCAACAAGGCGGACCGCTTCCTCCATTCGCACACCTCCCGCGTCTACCACTCCTCGTCCTCCTCGTCCGGCCGTTCCGGCAGCGGCGGGGGCTCCTCCACCCACTTCAGCTCCGGCGGCGTCTCGCACGGCGGCGGAGGAGGAAAATTCTGATCCGCGATCCCTGAAACCAAATAAATATTCAAATAAAAAAGAAAAGGAGAACAATCATGGGACTTATCCAAGCAGCAGTCGGCGCGGTCGGCGGCGTGTTCGCCGATCAATGGAAGGAGTACTTCTACTGTGACTCGATCAACGAGGACACCCTTGCCGTCAAGGGACAGAAGCGCACCTCCGGTCGCTCCTCCAACACCAAGGGGGAGGACAACATCATCTCCAACGGAAGCGTCATCGCCGTCAACGAAGGGCAGTGCATGATCATCGTGGAGCAGGGCAAGGTCGTGGAGCTCTGCGCGGAGCCCGGCGCCTTCACCTGGAACAGCTCCACCGAGCCGAGCATCTTCACCGGTAAGCTCGGATCCTCCATCCTCGAGACCTTCAAGGCGATCGGCCGCCGTTTCACCTTCGGCGGAGACACCGGCAAGGATCAGCGCGTCTATTACTTCAACACCAAGGAGATCATCGGCAACAAGTACGGCACCGCCACCCCCGTCCCCTTCCGCGTGGTAGACCGCAACGCCAATATGGATCTCGATATCGGGATCCGCTGCAACGGCGAGTTCTCCTACCGCGTCACCGACCCGATCCTCTTCTACACCAACGTCTGCGGCAACGTGGAGCCGGATTACAAGCGCGAGCGCATCGACAGCATGCTCCGCACCGAGCTGCTCACCGCGCTGCAGCCCGCCTTTGCGAAGATCTCCGAGATGGGCATCCGCTACTCCGCCCTGCCCGGCCACACGGAAGAGCTCGCCAACATCCTGAACGAAGTCCTCACCAAGAAGTGGAAAGAAACCAGAGGCCTCGAGATCGCCAACGTCGGCGTCAACTCCGTCTCCGCCAACCCGGAAGACGAAGCGCTGATCAAGGAGATGCAGAAGAGAGCCGCTCTCCGCGATCCCACCCTCGCCGCCGCCACCATCGCCAGCGCGCAGGCCGACGCGATGGTCGCCGCCGCGAAGAACGAAAACGGCGCCCTCGGCGCCTTCATGGGCTTCGGCATGGCGCAGCAGGCCGGCGGCGTGAACGCCGCGAACCTCTACGCGATGGGCTCCCAGTATCAGCAGCAGCCCGCCGTCGCGCCCGCCGTCCAGTCGGCCGGGTGGACCTGCGCTCAGTGCGGCGCCGACAACACCGGCAAGTTCTGCGCGCAGTGCGGCGCGAAGCGCCCCGAGACCGCCGCGGGCTGGACCTGCCCCAAGTGCGGCGCCGTCTGCAAAGGGAAGTTCTGCCCCGAGTGCGGCGAGTCCAAACCGGCGGAAGCCCCCGTCTACCGCTGCGATAAGTGCGGCTGGGAACCCGCCGATCCTCAGCATCCTCCGCGCTTCTGCCCCGAGTGCGGCGACCCCTTCGACGAGAACGACATCAAATAAAAAAACAGAACAGAAGAGCCTGCTTCCCCCGGGAAGCAGGCTCTTCCTTTTTTTGCGCGGCGCGTTTTCCGCGAAAGAAAAAAGCCGGTCCGTGCGTACCGGACCGGCTCTCGGGATCCACGCGGTCTTTTGCGGGAGCGTTTTCTTTTTTTTCGTTTCACAGCCGGAGAGAGCAGAACTCCTCCCCGTCCGGCGTTTTCCAGGAAAAGCGCTCGCCGTCGAAGGTCATATAGCTTTGAGGCGCGCCGCCGCGCGGCAGCGAGACGGAGCCCGGATTGCAGAAGACGGAGCTTCCGCGGCGGGAGCGGGAGGGGATGTGGGTATGGCCGCTGACGAGGATGTCCCCGGGGGAGAAGCGGGGCGGGAGACGATCCGCGTTCCAGCGGTGCCCGTGCGTGAAGAAGACGGTCCTGCCGCCGGCGGACAGCAGGATGCAGTCCTCCGCCGCCGGGAAGGCGAGCGCGGCGCAGTCCCCGTCGGTATCGCAGTTGCCGCGTACGCAGAGGATCTTTTCCTTTTTTGCGTTGAGGAGGGAGCGGATCTCCGCGTCGGAGCCGGACGCTCCGTGGGAAAAGAGATCCCCCAAAAGGATCAGGCGGTCCGCCCTCTCCCGCTCAAAGGCGGCGATCAGGCTCGCGCAGCAGGAGACGCTGCCGTGGATATCCGAGGCGATCAGCCATTTCATCGTGTTCCTCCCGGGCGGCGGCTCTCCGCCGACCCTCCGTATTATACCATGAAGCAAAAATGCTTGCTTGCAAGGGCATTTTTGCGAAGCCGTCAATCACGCAGCGTGCGCAAAGCGCACGGAGGCGAACGCCTAAAAGGCTTGCGCGGCAAGACTTTCTGCGTGTATTATACCATACCCGCGCCGGCAAAATCAATGCGAAAAAGAAAAAGCCCGCTTCCCGAAGGAAAAAAGGGCAGGCGGCCGCCTGCCATTTCCGGGAGTCAGACTCTTTTCAGCTTCATCATCGAGGAAGCGAAGGGGAGGAGCCCCTCCTCGTCCACGGCCAGCTCGTCCCAGGGGGACTTCACCTCGCCGAAGATCTCGCGGTGCTCGCCGGTGTTGTAGTAATAACGGCCGCCGACCGCCTTCCATTCCTTTTCGCCGACGGAGAACATCCCGTCCCGCAGGTCGGAGATCTCTCCCGCCTCCAGCGCGGCGCGGATCTCCTCCTCGGAGACGCCCTCCGGGAGCTTCATCCGGGTGAGGACCCGGTGGTCCGCCGTAAACTCGATCACGGGGTCAAAGGGCTTGAGCTCCTCGCGGCGTTCTTCCTCGTCCGCCCCGCGCGCGTCGAGATCCGCCTCGACCTCCTCGCGGGTGCAAAGCCGGAAGTCGCCGCCGATCACCGTCATCGCCGCCGCGACCTTCCAGACGCCGACGATCCCGCAAAGCGCGGCGTCCTCGGCGCTCGGCTCGATCTCGCCGATATCCGGCTCCTTTGTCTCGGTGACCGTCCCCTCGGCGATCTTCTTCATCCCGATGGCGAGGAACCCGAGACCGAAGACGAGGCACCCGTCCTGCACGGAGATCGTTTCCGCGTTTTTGCGGAAGGTGTCGTCCGGCAGATCGAGGAAAGCGCCGAGCGTGTAGTGATACTCGCCCCAGCCGGTCTGTTCCCAGGCGCCGGATTCTTTCTTGCCGCGGACGGTATCCTCCATCACGACGGTATGATCCTCGGAGAAGGTGAAGGTGATCGCGGAAAAGTCGCCGCCGTCCTCACTCTTGAACTCCGCGGCGGGGATGTGCGCCAGATCGTTTGAAAACGCGTTGACGACAAAGTCCACCTGCCAGGTGCCTACGATAAATTTCAGTCCTTCGCGCAGATCCTGTTCGTCCAAAACCATGGGAAAACCTCCTTGATGAATTTTTCTGCTTCTATCATAACAAAAGCGGAGGGAAAATGCAAGAAAAACCCGGATTTTTTCACCGCGTCACGAGAGCGGCGAAGCCGAGCATCAGGAGGAGAAAGGCGAAATTGAAGAGAGAGAAAAGCGCGAGGTAGCGTCCGGCCTTGCCCGGCTCGCGGCGGAGATACTCCCGGAAGGTGATCAGGCTGGCGAGGGAGGAGATCAGCGTCCCGACGCCGCCGATGTTCACGCCGACGAGCAGCGCCCGGTAGTTTTCGGTAAAGCGGGAGAGGAGGATCGCGGAGGGCACGTTGCTGATCAGCTGGCAGGAGAGCGTGCTGACGACGAGGGTGCTTTTTTCCAGCAGAGAGAAAAAGAAGCCGCTCACCGCGGGAATCCGCGCCATATTCCCGGAAAAGACGAAAAAGAAGGCGAAGGTGAAAAGCAGCGGATAGTCGACCTGCCGCAGCGCCTCCCGGTCGAGGAAAAGGAGAACGGCGGGGATCACGACAAGCCCGATCCAGTACGGCAGGATCCGGAAGACCATCACGACGGAGAGAGCGAAAAGCGCAAGATAGACCGCCGTGCGGCGGCGGTCCGGCGTGATCTCCTCCTCCGGCAGGGAAAGCGGCTCCGGCCGGACAAAGACGAGGCAGCAGACGGTGATCAGCGCCACGGCAAAGAGAAAATGCGGCGCCATCACCGAAAAAAACTCCGCGTCCGGGATATGAAAGCGGGAGTAGAGATAGAGGTTCTGCGGGTTGCCGAAGGGGGTGAGCATCCCGCCGAGGTTGGCGGCGACGTTCTGCATGATGAAGGTGAACGCCATATATTTTTTCCTGCCGGCCGTCTCGAGGACAAAGTACCCGAGCGGCAGGAAGGTCAGCAGCGCCATATCGTTTGCGATCAGCATCGAGCCGATAAAGGTGATATAAACGAGCGCGAGGATCGCGGCGCGGGTATTCCGGAAGCGGCGGACGATCCGGCGCGCAAGGATAGAGAAAAAGCGGATATCCCGCAGCGCGCAGACGACCGCGAGCACACAGAAAAGGCAGGCGAGGGTCTTCCCGTCGAAATATCCGAGATACGCCCCGTCCGGCGGCACGAAGAGCATCGTCACGGCCGCCGCCGCCATCGCGACGAGCATGACCGCGTTCTTTTTTGCAAACGCCGCCGCGTGTTGCAATGCCGTCTGTTTTGCCGTAAGATCCATACCGTTCGTCGCCTCCGCACAAGGCGGTATTGTAGCACCGCCGGCGCGGGATGTCAACAGGAAGTTTTGCGTTTTTGAGAAGTTTTTGGGCGGCGCTCCTCTTTGCCCCGCTTTTCCGTTTCGTCGGGAGAAAGGAGATCCCCGAAATCCCCCTCTGAACGCTGCTCTTTTTCCGACATTCGCCTTAAAATCCGATGCGCGGCAACAACTTGATGAAAAACCGTGCTTTTTTGCATTTATAAAAGCCTGAACTCGCAAAAAAAGGCTTGCAATTTTGCCTAACGCCTGCTATAATGAAATAAACTTATATGTCATTTACGGCAAAAATTGCGGAAAGGGGCTTGACTGATATGAAGAAAAACGCGATAATCCCGTCAGTCAGTCAGTCAGTCAGTCAGTCAGTCAGTCAGTCAGTCAAGGGTAACCCTGCCTGCTTCTTTTGTCAATACCTTTTTGATAAAAATATCAATCGGCGCGATACGCTCGCTTGACGCGGGTTTGTCGCGCCCTTTTTGTTATTGCTTTAATCCCATGTTTGGGAAAAATAATATAAACGGAGGCAAAAACATGAAAAAGATCATTACACTGGCGCTGGCGCTTCTTATGCTCGTTAGTTTGGCAGCGTGCGGCACGACGACCAATACCCCGGGGGACGACACCAAGCCCAACAATTCACAGAGCACAAATACACCAGACAGTAACCAGCCCGCAAACAATTCAACCGAAATCAAGGATATTACCACCTCAAACTATGTCGAAGTAACTAAAAAGAATTTTGGTATTGACCCAAGTGTATCCGGTTTAAAAATCACCAAAGCGAAAGCTCAAGGAAGTTCGCAGATTACGATGGTTTTCAGCATTGAAAGCGGAGATGAAGAGTCTTTTGTCAAAGCATTCTTTGAAAAATGCTTAGACGCTTCTGATGACAAGGCGTGCTACAGGCAGGATTGGCCTAATGATGGCGGATACACAATAACTGTTGGCGAAAAAGTTACCAGTTGGGAATCCTGGAAACAGGAAGAAGCTTTCGACCAGAACTGGTTCTATCTTGTCGACGGCAAATACATTGCATTCGGCGGCAGTCAGCAGCCCGGCAATGAATTTGAAGTGACCATCAACTTCAAATAATGCTTATGAAAAAAATAGTTTATATTATAGCGCTGTTGCTTGCCGTTGTTCTTTGTCTTTCAGCGTGCGGCAATAATACAAATCCGGGTAACTCTTCAACGACCCAGAATCAGGATGTTGAAGAAAAGGATGCAAATGGGCATGTCGTAAAACTGAGTCACTACAATGACAAGGGCGATCTTGTTTTTGTACACGAAACGAAGTGGGAGAATGACCGCATTGTCAAGAAGACCAGTTTTGACGGCAAGGGCAATCAGACCGCTTCAATCGATTACAAATATGACGATAACGGTAATGCGATTGAAACTTCGTGGTTTGGCTGGAGCAGCGGTGTTCTTATGAAAGCCGAATCTAAGTTTGATGACAAAAACCGCGAAATCGAAAGAACCCAGATCGGTACCGGCAGCATTTCCACAAACAAATCCATTATGGAATATGTGGAATTCCCTGACGGCGTTGACCATCCAAATATCTATTCCAAGAAGACTTACTATCCGTCATATCCCGGTGACCGTTATACTGTAACCACATACGAGTATAATGACGATTACAAGATGACAAAGGCCACCACGGTCGACCAGAACGGAAATCTTTCGTACTACATTCTTTACACTTATGAGAACGGCAAGCTGATGGAATACACCAATTACGGCGCTGACGATAAGCCGAGTTATACCTACAAAATGGTCTATGACGAGAACGGAAACAAGCTCAGAGAAGATCGTTACGACGGCAACGGTAACCTTCAGGGTTCAGACAAAAGTTGATTCTTTAAAGACGAAGTTTTCATAAGAAAAAAGAGCTTTTTATAAAAACAATTAGTAATCTGCTTCTTGAGGAGATTTTTGTAATGAAAAAATTAATCGCATTGTTTTTAGTTGTAGTGATGGTTTTGTCATTTGCGGCATGTGGAAAGAAGGATACCCCAAAGGACGAAGCTAGCCAAACTCAGGCAACAGAAGGCTCTAAAGACACAACGAAAGCTGATGAGAGCGTTGCAGATATCGGTGTTACGGTTATTCATAAAGACGGTAAGACAATATTTACCGTTGATCAGAGACTTGGAATCAAGCAGGATGCTTGGGTTGGTTTCTGTCCCGGAACTGAGGGCTATGTTAATGAGGCGGATGCTGATGCAAATCAAGTTGCGTATGCTTATACAGGCTATGATGAAGGAAATGATACCTACAACTTTGAATTTGATGATGATACGATCTCAGGACTTGGCGATGGTGACTATGTTGTCGTAGTTTGTGACAGCGATGCTGAGGGCAAAGTCATTCTTTATATACCTGCTGTTATTCAAGGTTCTAAAGTCACATGTGACTTTAGCAAAGCTGTCATTAACTGATTTGTCGGAAGACTTATACGTCTATAACGGCGAAGAAAAGATAATCAAAGAAGAACAGTATGCCGGCGAAAAAACCTTGTAAGCGTTGACTATACGGGTTCGTAATGTTTTAGGCGTCATAAAGGAGTAAGAGAAAATGAGCTTTTTATCAAAACTGTTAGGCGGAGATAAAAACGCCGAAAAAGAGGTAAAGAATCTGCTGAACGGACTTTTCGGAAACCCGCAGCCGGGACAGGCCGCCGCGCCGAAACAAGAGACTCCCGCAGAGGAGACTACTTCTCCTCAGCCGGTCCAAAGCACCTCGCGTTCCGGCTTTTCGTGGGGCGATGAAATGCCGGCGGAGGAAAACCAGTATAACTATAACGGCACCTACGAGCAGTATTTTGAACACGTGTTCGCCGAGGATTTCCCCGCATACCGGTTTGAAAAGACGTATATCGACGATTACGGCAAGCACCGCGTGATTTACACGTTTTTCAGCGGCGGAACAAAGGCGCTCGTCATCGAGCTTATGACCGCGTCGAGCGAGGCGGTCAAGTTCAGAAACGATTGCAGAAAAGCGGGTATCCCGTATCTTCGCTTTTATTACGACTACAAGGGCTGGTGGAACACCCGCGCTTACGTGGTCGGACGTATGCGCTCGGTATTGAACGGCTGAGCGCACAGCAACATTTGTTAAAAAGCAGAAAGAGAACGCTTTGCGCCTGCGGCGGACCCGGCACGGACAAACGTATGACTTCGCAGGCAGTCTGTGCGTGTACGGTCTTGTACATCCCGAAATTTTCGGGATTTAACGGATTCTCTTTCTGCTTTTTCTTTTTTCGGGGTGGAGTATGTCGCTTTTGGATCAGCTTTCGGACGAAGCCGTCTGGAACCGGTTTTATGAATACAAGTTATCGCTCGCCTGTCCCAAACAGTTTACGGGCGAGCTGCGCCGTTTTATCGACGAAAAGCGGTATCTGCCGGTATGTGAAATCATAAACGCCGGGAAGGATTTCCCGATCCCGCAAAAGTCCATCATCGCCAAAATGGGCACGGACAAAAAGCGTGTGGTCTATACCTATCCCCGGGACGAAAACACGGTGCTGAAGCTGCTGACGTGGATGATCCTGCGGAAATACGACCGGATTTTCAGCCGTAACCTCTATTCGTTCCGCCCCGGCAGGACCGCAAAAGACGCGGTGCGTGACCTGCTGAAAACCGGGAAAGTCTCGCAGGCGTACTCCTACAAGGTCGATATCCACGACTATTTCAATTCCGTCCCCGTCGAGCGGCTGCTGCCGATGCTAAAGACCGCGCTCGCGGATGATGAGAGGCTGTACGTTTTCCTTTCCGGATTGCTTTCGGAACCGCGCGTTTCGGATCGCGGAAAAGTGATCGTCGAGCAAAAAGGGATCATGGCGGGGACGCCGCTGTCCTCTTTTTACGCCAATCTGTATCTTTCGGAGCTTGACCGGCATTTTGAGGGATCGGGCGTGATCTACGCCCGATATTCCGACGATATGATCGTGTTTGCGCCCGATGAAGCCGAAGTGAAAAAACACGCCGGGTTTATCCGCTCCTTCCTCGCCGCGAATTCGCTCACCGTGAATCCCGCAAAAGAGAACTTCGGAGATCCCGGAGACGGATTCGTCTTTCTCGGTTTTTCCTGCGTCGGCAACAAGGTGGATATCGCGCCCGCGACCGTGAAAAAGCTGAAACAAAAAATGCGCCGCAAGCGCGACGCGCTCTCGCGGTGGCAAAAACGCAACGGATTCGGCGGCGAGAAAGCGGCGAAAGCGTTTATCCGTATTTTCAACGCCAAGCTGCTCGAATCCCCGCGCGACAACGAGCTCTCCTGGAGCCACTGGTTCTTCCCGGTGATCAACACGACAGAAAGCCTGCACGCCATCGATCTCTACGCGCAGGACTGCCTGCGGTATCTGATCAGCGGAAGGCACACAAAGGCGCGGTTCAACGTGCGGTATGAGGATCTGAAAGCACTCGGTTACCGCTCGCTTGTCCACGCCTGCTACCGTCACGCCGCCGAAAATCCGCAAGAGAAAGAAACCGGCAAAAACGGCGGGATCGGCAAATGAGGACCGTCTCCGCCGTTTTGCCGGTTATGCGAACGCGGAGAAAAAGCGGATATCCCGCAGAGCGCGAGGAAAAGGCAGGCGGGGGTCCTCCCGCCATAATACCCGGGACACGCCCCGTCCGGCGGCGTGTCAACTCTTTTTTCGGGGATTTTCCCCTTTTTTACCGCCCCCTTCTTTCCATTACGCTCACCTTAAAACGTACCAGCCCCGCGTCGTCAAGCCAAAAGGCGAGGGCCCTCTCCGTGATCCGGCCGTTTTCCTCCCCCGCCGCCGTTTCCGAAAAGGTCAGCCGATACGGCGCGTTTTCCCCCGCTTTCCCGTACCGCAGCTCCATCCCGTCTTCCGAGAGGAGAAGGATCCCGTCCGCCGGGATCGCGGCATCGTTGCCGGGATCGAATAGAAGCCCGATCTTTTGCAGAACAGCCGGGCGGCTGTCGCCGAAGCAAAGCCCGAACGGGAGGGTCAGCCCGTCGAGCGCAACGGTCGTATAGAACGAGGTCTCGGTCCATGCGTGAAAGAAGGCCCAGGAAGCGCCGAAGCGCTCCTCCGTCGCAGACCATCCGTAACATTCGCCCTCGGCTTCTACGCCGTCCCAGTTTTTCCCGCCGCCCGCGTGCTCCACGATCGTCTTCCCCTCGTAAGAATAGCGCGGGACGATCCGGTCGATTAGGTCGCTTTCACTCAGCCCGGCGACAAATCCCTCGCCGTCGAGAAACTGCCGGAACGTGAGGAGGATCTCCCTTCCGTTTTCCCCGCCGGCTTTCCCGGCGCCGCAGGAGCAGAGTCCGAAAAGAAACGCCAGAACCAACAGAGACGCCATCGCTTTTTTCATCTTTTTCTCCTTTCTATCCGCCCGGCGGGCGGGTCTTCCAAACCGTTTTTGACCGGGCTTACCGGTACATCGCAAGCTCGGCGGAATCCATAAACTGACACATCGACAGGTTGAAGCCGCGGTAATCGGCCTCCGAGAACTCTTCCGTCGCCGAGGCGACGGTCGCCCGGACGAGATCGAGCTGACTAAAAAAGGTGACCGAAAGCGGCACGCGCAGGATCCCGGAGATCCCGCGGACCGTCAGACAGCCGGCCTCCCGGAGGGAGAGGACCTCCTTTTCGTTTCGGACGGGAACGGTCCTTTCCCGCTCCGCGTCGCCGACAAGCAGCTCCGGCTCCTCCATATCGGAAAAAAGCAGCGCCGCCGCGCGGCAGATCTGCTCCCAGCCGACCCGGTAGGTCAGCCTCCACTCGGAAAAAAGCCAGTCCCCCTCTTTTTTCACGCCTGACAACGTCATGGCAGATACTCCTTTCTCCGGCGAGCCGGGTTTGGTAAATCCGTTTTTTCGGACCGGAAGCGGTCAGCCTTCTCTCCGCATCCGGACGATGCGGTTTTCGGACCGCGTCAGCCCGGGTTTTTCCTGCAGCCGCAGGGAAGCGAGATTGTCTTTTTCGACCTGTCCGAACGGGACACAGCCCCGTTCCGTCGTCCACGCGATCAGGCGCTTTTCCGGCGCCGCGCCGAAGCCCCGGCGCCGGTACGCGGGAAAAACGCAAAGCAGCCCCATGCTCCCTTCCGGACGCTCCCCCGCAAAGCCGACAAGCCGGTCCCCCTCGTACCCGAGCAGGACGGATCCCCGCCAGACGGCCTTTCTCTTTTTTCAGTATAACAAAAACGGACGGAGTTTGCAAGAGAGAAAAGGATCGCTTCCGCAGCTGTGAAGCTTGTCAGGATCGCGGCACGGCTCTGTCGCTCCCTTCCCCCTCTTCACTCTTCGCTCTTCACTTTTCACTCTTCCCTCTTCCCTCTTCACTCTTACTTCTTACTTCCCAAAATCCTGCGCGGGAAGGGACGAAAGGGAAAGGTTTAGTGAATAGTGAAGAGTGAAGAGTGAAAAAGGAAAAATCCCGCGCTTTCGCGCAGGATTTTTGGTGGGCCATCAGGGACTCGATCGCCTGCCGGCGCCCCGGGGCGCGATCTGACAGTCCCCCGGACTGTCATTCAAAGCCGCGATTTTACATCGCGGCATGAATTGGAATCTTTCGCGGAGCGAAAGTCTCTGCTCCGCGCCCGTTCGAGTCCCTTTTTGATCGAAGCCACCAAAAAAGGAAGCATCCTTGCGGATGCTTCCTTTTTTGGTGG
>JAEEGL015978508.1_pt1 | contig 11950 bp, 1 predicted proteins | sample 9134231 | NCBI WGS metagenome assembly JAEEGL01 (sample SAMN16246548, study PRJNA631951) | gut metagenome | biome: gut microbiome; feature: rumen; material: fiber-attached | host: Bos | place: Iran: Karaj | collected 2018-10 | reverse complement strand
GGCAGAACACGAAGGATGGACCTAAAACAGCACCGTTATGGCAGTACCGAACCTAGTAGAGTTCCTTACCAAGCGTAGGGAGACTGCTGTGACACAGCAGCATACAGTACAACCCGGAGAAGAAACACCGGGTACGGTGACGGAAATCCCCAAGATAGACCGTAATAACGTGCTTGGTTCATTAACCGGCATCCTTGGCCCATCTCCAGAAGAGAGAGCAGCCGAGGAGCAGCGTCTTCAGGAGCACCGCAGGAAGATGCACGGCTGGACGGCGCTGTTCAACGGCCTTCGTCATCTGGGCAACCTCTATTACGCCGCCAAGGGCGCACCGGGACAGAAGCTGAGCGACCCGCACCAGCAGATTGAGCAGCAGTACCAAGAGGAGCGCAAGCGTCTTGCCGACATCCAAGACAGGAACCAGAAGTATTACGCCAATCTCTGGGGACTGTACCGTCAGATGAGCGACGAGCAGCGCAGAAATACCCTTGCCGAGGCACAGGCGCAGTATTACGGCACCCGTGACGAAATGGCACGTCAGAAGGCAGAACTGGATAAGCTGAAAGCCGTCCGTGTCATCAAGCAAAAAGATGGTAGTCTGATGAAGTTCGACCCGATATCAGGAGAGGCAGAGCCGCTTACGGAGGCAGATCCGCTGTATCAGGAATATGTTCGCTCACAGATCAGCAGGAACAACCGAACAGGCACGGGCACAGGTGGAAGCAGGCAATATAAGGACAACAGTTACGAAACGGTGTCTTGGGAAGATGAACAAGGCCGTAAGCATACCAGACGTACTGACGGAAGATTCGGAGGCACCCCACAACCTGCACGGCCAACACAGCCGAATAGCAGTGGAACTCAGCGCAAAGTTACCAAGCGAAGATCAAGGACTTCATTATAAATATTATGGCAAAACAAAGCAAGCGAACATACGACGGAGTCTACAACGCTTTGAAGCAGATTTCCGACGAGGAAGGCGTAGACTTCGGTCTGGACGGCATGAGCCAGGAGGATTTCAGAAAGAAGTACTTCACGGGTCCAGGCAATATCGAGAACCTTTATCATCGTCTTAACAAGATATCCAACGAAGAAGGGATTGACTTCGGGCAGGGTAGCCGTGATGAGTGGCTATCCTCGTTTGGTTATAGAAGAAATGCTGATGGCCAAAAGGGCTACCAGACGCTTGATGGCAGGCCTGTAGGCAGTCGCAAGGCACCTAAGCCTAAGCAGACACCGGCAGGCGGTGCAGCCTTCGGGCTTCCTGAAGGTATGGCATACAGTGATGAGGTTGAGCGTCGCTATCATTTGCCATCGAACGTAGCAGGCAGTTATAAGGACAGGTCACAGATTGCCGCAGAGGTGCAGGCTGAGGGTCTTCCTGCTTACAGTCAGGGAGCAAAGAAGCCAATACGGAGAAATGCTTCCAGCTATGGCATCCCATACAGGCCGGACACAGAGCTGACAGCGGCGCAGCGTGACGAGATAGGTCAGCAAAACGGCTATGCAGTCAGGCAGGTGAAGCAGATGCGCCAGCAGCATGAGAAGAATCAGCGCCGGAGGAACCAGCCGCTGGTTGATACGGGGGACGAGAACGTGAACCGCCATGTCATCAAGACACAAGGCCAGTGGGAGGATGAGGTGACGCAGGGAGCGAGCCGCATCAGCTCATCCGTGGTCAGTCCTGCCGTAAAGTATGCCATTGCCGAGTTCGACAAGCGTGCAGACGAGATATTGGGCAAGTACCATGAGCAGTCGGAATATGTGGATGCTGCATCACCATGGAACATTGAGATGACCCGCCAGGCCAATGAGGCCCGTGACCCGGAAAAGATACTCAATTACCTCAATGGGCAGCTGAAAGGTCTGTATGACGACGAGAGCTTTGTTGCCGAGGTAGGCAGTGAAGCCGACAAGATGGGTATCAGCCGGGAGGAATACATGGAGAAAATCATGAAGCCCCAGATAGAGGCAGATGTCAGGCGCGTGCTTGATGACACGATGCTTAAACGTGAAATGCCCAAAGGCAACTTCGACTATATCATGAAAGGTCTTGGCAACAGTATCGTTGGCATGCTTGCAAGCCGTCTGATGGAGACAGAGAGCCAGCGCAGGTACAAGAACGAGGCTGCAGCTATGACGGAGGAAGGCCTTAATCCCCATTATACACCGGGCACGGGTGCCAAGCTTGCACAGATGGGCGTGTCGTTTGCCGCTGATGCTCCTTTCTTCGGCTTCTACGGCAAGGTTGGCGGAAACGTGGCCAAGAGCCTTGCGGAGCGACAGATCAGGAAACTTACAGCCAAGGGGCTGAGTGAGGGAGCTGCAAGAAGCATCGTAGGCACGGCATTGGAGAACAGCGTCGGTGCAAGGATGAAGAACTATATCATGCAGCACGTTGTCAGCAGTTCTATAACGATGGGCAGCTACAATGCCACGTCTGAAACTGCAAGGCAGGTGCGTGACAGGGAGTTCAGTCCAGGACAGGTCATAGGCTCCACGGCAGAGGGACTGGCCACTGGTGCTGCATTCGGACTTACAGGCGGTGCAGTGCAAGCCCTGAGTCAGCCGTTGAGCGGTATTGCCAAGATAGGCTCCAAGGTTGGCGGCTATCTGGTGGAAGGTGAAACGATGTACACCACCGAGGAACTTGCCAAGATGGTACACGGTGAGGATGGCTTTACCAATCCCTTCGAGGGAAGTGCCGAGGCCATGATGAAGCTTGGCGTGATGAAAGCCTCCGGCGGTCATCTGCTGGGGAAGGCTGCTGAGAAGATAAGCCGTGCCAAGGAGGTTGGAGTTAAGCAGGCGGCAGCAGAGACCGCCGCAGGCATTCTTGGCCGCCAGCAGACGGGCATTCGCTTCACCCCTGAAGAAGAGGCATACGTCCGAGACAGTGCCGAGGGTAAGAGCCTGCTTGATGCCCTAAGCCGGATGCACCCGGAGGTGGCCACTACCGAGGTCAAGGGCAAGAGGCAGCTGACAGCGGAGGGCGAACAGCTACGCCAGGAGCTTGCAGAAAGATATAGCGCCTTCATGGGCAATACAGAGATACCCTACGCCGTAAAGGCAAAGGTGGCGGGAGCCTTGGGCGGTCTGATGCCGGATGCGGCCCATACACCCTTAGAGACAGGAGCAGATATCATACACAATGCAGATGGCAGTGTGATCCTGAAGACCAGGGATAAGGACGGCAACTGTATGCAGGAGTTGAAATTCGACTCCTTCAGCGAAGCCGACCAATGGAGAGAAGAGCATGAGGGTGACTTCCGGCTGAACGATGCCGTGAACATGTGGAACGGTGCAAGCCCGGAAGCGAGGGCAAACGTCCTCCGACTGCTGATGGAAGAATACGGTGTCGGTGCAGAGGAAGCCGCCACGATGGTAAAGTCTGCCCTTGGCGGCAGCATGGGCAAGGACTTCTCCAATGACCAGCTCCTTTATATCTATCATGCAGTGCGCGACAATGCCTATCCTGCTGATGAGCCTAACACCCGCCGCAACTATTGGGAGGGTCAGAAGCTGACACCGCAGGAACGGCACCGCGCACTGGTCGAGGTACAGCAGGCAGAGGAACGTCTGACTTATATGGACCAGTCGTTTGCCGATGAGGTGATTGGTGCCGCCGACTACCCCGACGAGAAGATTGCCGAGCTTGCAGGGCGGGACGATATTACAGGCGAGCAGCTGCAGGCCGCCATCGACTACTATAACAAGGGGTCGAAATATAGCGGCATGATGGAGAAAGCCATTCAAGGCATCGACGACCAGGTTGAGGCTGCGAATGCCTTCGTCCGCAGGAACATGCACAAGGAGAGCGGCAATGTAGTGGAGGTTGAAACTGACGGAAGGGGATACTATCTGACAGCAGGCAGGATAGAGCTGAATCCTGACGGTACTTTGAATCTGAAGGGATGCGGCGACGTGATAATCCTGCGAGACAAAGAGACAGGCGAGATACAGGTGGCAAACCCCATGCATATCAAGGTGACTGCCCTGAGCGACCCGCAGCGTATGATTGCCGACAACGAGAGCATGGACGGTTTGCGCGGACAGTTGATGCAGGAAGCCAATAACTCCATAGAGCTTGCGCCCGGTACGCCGGAGGCGCCTCAGGAGGCCGGTGAGCTGTTTACTGGTGCCGACGGCAGGACCTACATGGTGAATGCGGAGGTTGACGAGGCAGGCAATGTCATCTGGTCGAAGGTAGAAGTGACAGTTGACGAGAACGGCGAGCCTATGGAAATGGTCGGCGAGCCTCAGCCCCTTGACATTGAAGAGTACAGGAAGGCCAAGAGTGACGAGATAGATGCTGACAGTGCTGCAAAGATGTTGCAGAACTCGGGACAGACGGCGACAGAAGCGCAAAGCACAGTACAGGAGCCAGGTAACATAACGGAATCCCTAAATGGAACTTTGGCCCCTGAAAGTAAAATAAGCCCAGAAAACGGCCAAAACGAAATAGAAACAGAATCCACTATCAACCGCATTCCCGTCGACGAAAAAGGCCGTCAGCAGTTCGAGCAGGCCAATCCAGAGGACACCATGGCCGAGTTGACCGAGCGTTATGGTGAGGAAAAGGCCCGTCAGATGATAGCCAAGATGGCCGAGAACACAGCCAGGGCATACGATGAACTTTCCCAGAAGGATACGTCGAAGATGACCGACATGGCCGAGCTTGCGGCGCATGAGGACGCGCTGGCCGAGGCTATGAGAAAAAGGGACTACTGGGCGCAGTTCGCAAGAAAGGAAGAACCTTTAGGGGAAGTAGCGCCAGAAGAGAAGCCTGTAGCAGAACGGCCCGAAAGCGTTCCAGAATTAACGGATAACGTATCAGAATTAACAGAAAGTGTACCAGAAACGCCTGAAAGTGTTCCGACAGGGGAGCAGCCAGCAATCCCACAGGAACCAGCCGCGCCAGCTGAGAAGCCTGCAGTGCCTCAACCGGCTGTACAGCCTCCAGTGCAACAGCAGCCTCCACAGCCTACTGCCGAGCAGAAGATTGCCGAGGGCAGCGTAAAGGCCAACTTGGGCAAGACGTTTGAGTACCGTTATGATGACGGCAGGCGAACTGAGATGAGGCTGGAGAGTATCAGCCCCGGAGGCCGTGCCGTAGTCACCCAGACAGACTACGACGCACAGGGCAACCGTATCGGTGAGCCTCAACGTAAGGTGTATAATGTTACCGACATCGGCGGCAGTATCATCCAGGGAGCCATGAAGCCCGTGTTATCCACTGAGGAGAAACTTCGTGCTGCCTACAAAGGCAGGGTTGGCATCCTGAATGTCATCGACGTGCTGACAGACTCCGAGCAGGAGCAGATGCTGAGAGCCTACGAGAATGGGGATAATGAGGCCTTGACCGCCTTGATGCATGAGTTTACTGAGACACACCGTGAGGACATTATCCTGAATGAGCGCGACAAGCGTAACGCCAACGTCAGCCAAATTATGGAGGGCAACAGTAGCCGTGAGGATAAACTACGTCGTGTCAGAAAGCAATACCAAGGCTATGATGATGCAGTTCTGGCACTGAGCGACGAGGCCATGCAGCCTAACACGTTAGAGGAATACGTGGCAGACCTTCATAGCCGACAGCCCAAGAGCGGTGAAGGTCCTATAGCTTATTTCAGCTATGACCGTGACGGTACGAAGGTGGTGGGTATGCAGGACGAGACAGGTCACGGCACCAAGTCCGGCGGCGACACCAAGGGTTATGCTCCTTGGCTGGCTCCGAAGGGTAAGGGCGTGAGTCTTGCCAAGTATGCCGAGGATATCCACAGCCAGTTGCCGGAGAGCGTGCAGCAGCAGTACAGCGATCAGGATGTGCGCAATGCCATCCTTGAAGTGTTCGGAGGTGCAGAGCGTCCGAGCGACATCACTACGATGGTTATCAAGCGTGGAATCATTCAGGCCGAGCAGGCCGCACGTCGTATGGAAGAGATGTGGATTGAGGGCGGTCCTTCATTCCACAGAGTCTCTATTGATGACAATACGTTTGCAGGCCGTCTGGCTCGCGGTAAGCAGCAGACCAATACTGAGCCTACCGAGAAACAGAAGGAGGCCGGCAACTATAAGAAGGGGCATGTTTCCTTTGGCGGCTACGACTTCGTTATCGAGAATCCTGAGGGCAGCATGCGCCGTGGCAAGGATGCTGACGGCAATACCTGGGAGCAGCAGATGCATAACACATACGGCTATATCCTTGGTAAGAAGGGTAAGGACGGTGATCATCTGGATATGTTCATTAATGACCAGGCAGACCTCGACACATGGAACGGTAACGTCTATGTGGTTGACCAGGTTAATGCTGACGGCTCTTTCGACGAGCACAAGATCATGTACGGCTTCAATACAGAGGCAGAGGCCCGCGAAGCCTATCTCTCCAACTATTCAGAGGGCTGGAAGGGCCTTGGCAGGATTACGGGCGTGGATAAGGACACCTTCGACAAGTGGCTGGATAGCTCAGACCGCAAGATCAAGGAGTTTGCCGAGCACAGCATTATCAAGGATGCCGTGAAGCCTGTTGAGACAGAACCGCGAGCAAAGGCTCCTACTCCTGCAGAACGTGACAAGGTGCTTATGGATGCCGTTGTCGATAAGATGAAGGAATCCGGAATAGATTTGTCTACGGACTGGGAGGAAGGCCAGCGCGTGATTGACGAGTACAACGGTTCGCATGAGCTGAAGCCGATGGGCTCTACCACTCTTAATCGTATGACAGACGTCGCTACTGAACTTTCTGGAATTGAGATGACAGACCAGCAGTCTGTTATAGCCAGTGTCTTTACTGGAGAAAAGGATAACCAGATAGTCACACTTGATCGCGAGGATGGTTCAACCGTCAAGATGAAATTCTTGCAGGGTAAAGATACTTCTGCAGGAACTAAGCATAGTCTGTTTGCTCATTATGGCACAACCAAGGGCATAATAAGCGCTAATGATATACTTCGTATTCCTGATATCATCAGTAAGGGAGAAAGAAAGCAGAAAGGTAAGAATGTTGAATACACGCTGAAAGACGGTAAGACAACATTTACAGTCTATGCCAAGGTTAAAGGTGGAATGGAGGTGTTCCAAGACTTTTATTCAAGCTGGAAGGTAAAAAATAAAAGAGAATCCGCATCAAAGCCGTCTATCACACAAGATGGTGAAAACACGCAAAGCGCACAGTCCGATGATGCAAATGCTCTTTCGGGTGCAAAGGTACAACAAAATCCTGAAACCACCAAGGAATCGGACGAAAAACTTAAGCAGTTCAAGACATCCGACGGTCATGCCTACGGATTCACCTATAAAGGGAAGATATATATTGATCCGAGGATTGCCACATCAGAAACTCCTATACATGAATATGGCCACCTATGGGCAGAGATGAAACGGCAGACGGCTCCTGAAGAGTGGGATGCCATTAAGAACGTTCTGTTGAATGACAAGATGGTGAAGCCCATCATTGACCGGGTGAAGAAAGATTATCCCGAATTGGCGAAGGAAGGCCGCGAGGATGACTTCATCGAGGAGATACTTACGCAGTTCAGCGGCAAGCGTGGCGCCGAGCGTCTGCGTGAGATCGCGGAGGAGATAGCAGCGGAGAAAGGCGGTGTGTTCGGTAAGGCTGAGGCTGTGACGGCCATGCAGCGACTGAAGAGTGTTCTGGCTAAGTTCTGGGCAGGCGTGGCTAAGATGATGGGCTGGAAGTACAGGAATGCCAACGAGATTGCCGACAAGATGATGCTTGACTTCTTAGAGGGAGTGAATCCCAGGGAGAGAATGACTCCTGAACAGGAGGCACTTCTGCGCGATCTTGATTATCGCGAATATCCATCCGTCCAGGAGTTATCTTCTGGTGGCAAAGTTACGAAAAAAAGTGATACGCTCCAAGAAAAACAACAAGAAAATGCAGAAAAACTTCTTCGTGACGGTGAAGAAGCTCTTACAGTACCCTTGAATGGTAAGAAACGGACGGCAGAAAAGCAGCGTGAGCGTGAGGCATTTGCTGAGCGCCAATGGAATCGTGCTCATGAGCGAGCGGAGGAGAGTATATCAAAGCTGAACCTTACCGACAATGTGACGGTAGTGGACACTATTGATGAACTGCCGGACGCCGAGAAGCTGTCTGTCCGTCAGAAGCGGGCCAAGGGCTGGTATGATCCCGATACGGGAAAGATAGTGATTGTGATGGGCAATCACCGTAGCCCGGAGGATGTTGTCAGAACCATTCTTCATGAGGGAGTGGCCCACCATGGTCTTCGCAAGCTGTTCGGTGAGAATTTCGACCAGTTCCTTGATAATGTCTATCTAAACGCGATGCCCAGGGTCCGGGCAGACATTGGCGAGCTGGCCGACAGCAAGTATGGCGGTGACGGGCGCAAGGCCACCGAGGAATATCTTGCACGTCTGGCCGAGGACACCGAGTTTGAGGATGCAGAGAACAAGCCTTGGGTGAAGCACTGGTTCAACCAGGTGAAGGAGGCCTTCCTGAACATGCTGAAACAGTTGGGATTGCCAGGCTTTAAGGAGGAGCTGACGGACAATGAGCTGCGTTATATTCTTTGGAGGAGCTATAAGAATCTGTCCGAGCCTGGCAGATACAGGAACGTGTTCCAGGGAGCTGCTGAAGCCACGATGAAGAAGAGCCTCGGAGTGGGTGATGGTGCCAAGGTAGTCAGGATGGGACATATAGAGGACGAGATTCCCTTGACGGTGATGAGCAGGAAGGATGAGGAAGCAATCCGTACTCGTGTTAATAAGATGTCGCTTGCCGAGGCCAAGGCAGCTTATGAGCGTGTCAACTCGCAGATGCTTGACGAGGAAGGACTGGATATTGACGAGCATAGCGAGAAAGTCAAGAAAGACTGGATGTCAGAACACGGACTGAATGGCGTTGGCAAGGCTATGGCCGACGATTTGCAGGCACTGATGGATAAATACGGCAGTGGAATGGTGGAACTCAGATGGGCGCTGCAGGACAGGATAGACGAGCTTGGTGCTGCCGAGCCTTTGATGCGTGACGGCGAAGAAGCTGGTGACGAAGCCCCGAAATTCCAGCGTGTGAGCAATCCTGAGCCAGAACTGACACCTGAAGATAAGCAGTACTGGAGGCAGTGGGATGCGGCCATGAGGAAGTGGAAGGAGCGCAATGCCATTGCCGCCGATGCGACAGGCCCCAGTGAGAAGCCTGCCCTGCAGCGTGGCGAGAGCGCCATGGACTATGCCAAGAAGCTTATCCAGTGGAGGCGCGAGGCCGCCCTGTGGCAGACGGCCCCGAAGATAGAGAACTACCGTCAGGCGAGGGATGACAAGTCCGCACAGGATGAGGCACATGCCGAGGAGAGGGCCTACCCAGACAGTGAAAGCGTAAAACGCTGGCGTGTGGCCACAGACCTTGCAAGGCTTCGCCATGCCATGAGCAGGCAGAAAGCATACGACAAGGCGACCGTTAAGGCTGTGACGGACTTTGCACAGGACTTCATGAAGATGGGATTCGGTGACCATCTGGGTAGGGGAGAGATGGAACGCCTGCTGAGCAGCGTGAAGAATGCCACGGGCGCCAAGGACATTCGCAAGCAGGTTGACAACATCATGAATATCCTCATTGACAACCAACTCCGTAATCTTGACCAGCAGGTGGTGAAGCTTTCGAGCGTTAAGGAGCTTGGCAAGACCGCACAGGGTGTTGAGAAGCAAGGCAGGCTCGAACTGAAAGGCCAGAGGATGATCCAGGCATTCCGTCAGGCACGTGAGGGACGTATGGATGCCGAGAAGATCCGTGAGCGTCTTGGTGAGGTTGCCGAGAAGATGGCCCGCGACGACGACGAGGCCCCTATGTGGGAACAGGAGTACGTGGGGCTTTCCATTGCCCTGCAGTACCAGGAGAACATCGAGGGCAGCCGTGACGAGTGGGCAGACCTTGACCGTGAATACAGGGATGCCGTGAAGGAATACAGGCAGAGCGGCCGCAGCTACAAGGCACAGCAGGAGCTTCTAGAGAGTCTGGAGCAGGCCATGATGGAGAACAAGATCGAGCGGATAGGTATGTTCGGTGACATCATCGGCAGGCTTCAGGGCAATATCTCCGAGAGCATGCAGGGTGCCAGGGAGTTCGTGGAGAGGGAGAAGGACAGAGTGAAGCATATCCAGCAGATGGCCAACTTCGACCTTGCGGGAAAGCCCTCCGACGCTTTCCGCGAAAAGGCGAAGGGCAAACCCGCCAACTTCTTCCTGCAGCCATTGGCCACCTTCGAGCAGATGCTGAGGCAGTTCGGCGGTCGCAATGCCAACGGCGAGGGCTATCTGTTTGACTACTTCATGCGCTCGTGGATGGACTCCACCGACAAGGCATACACTGGTGAGAAGGCGGCCAAGGAGGAGCTTGACGCGAAAGCCCGTGAGGTATTCGGCGACAAGGTGAAAAGGTGGAGCGACCTCTACGGCATGACCCGCAAGCTGCCTACTTTGGAGGTGGAGATGCTGGACGGCGAGGAGCCGAAGACCTTCACGCTGAACCAGGGAAACCTTCTCTATATCTACATGGCCGACAAGATGACCGACGGTCGCATGAAGCTCCGTAAGATGGGTATAGACGAAGAGACCGTAGAGAAGGTGAAGGACTTCCTTGACCCGAGGCTGGTGCAGCTGGGCGACTGGCTGCAGGATGACTACTTAGTGCAGAAGCGTATAGGATATAATAAGGTACACGAAAGGATGTTTGGCGCTCCTATGGCCGCCATCGACCATTACTTCCCCTTGAAGATACTCGGTGATGCCAGATACCAGGAGCAGGATGTTTCCAATATGGCTGATCAGGATGCAGTACTGCCATCTACCATTACGGGCAACATCATCAAGCGCCGCAAGAATGCGCTGCCGTTAGACATTCTGCATACGGACGCTTTGAGCCTTGCCATCGAGCATGTGGAGGATATGGAACGATGGGCTGCAACGGCAGAGTGGAACAAAGACATCAATACACTGTTGAGCTACACCACCTTCCGCAACAAGGTGAAGAACATGAAGACCATCTATGGAAGCGGAGATGCGCTGTGGAACACCTTTGCCGACACAGCACGAATGGCCGCAGGCACATACAGGCCCAAGGCCAAGCCAGGCAGCGTGGACTCAGCCGTCAGCAACATCGCCAAGGGTGTGACAGCCGCCAAGATCAATTTCCGTGTCTATACGGCATTCAAGCAGATGCTTTCGGCTCCGGCTTTCCTCCATGACGTGAATATCGGTGACTTCGTGAAGAACTCCGCGAATCCCTACGGCTCATGGAAGTGGGCCATGGAGAACATGCCCGTATTCGAGAAGCGCTGGAAGAGCCGACAGGTGGGTGACACCCGTCTGATGGACGACCCGACGGACTGGAAGATGTGGAAGACCAACCTTGTGCAGAAGGCCACCCGTCTGGGTATGAGTCCTAACGCCTTGGTGGACGGTGTGACCTGTGCCGTCGGTGCCAGGTCCATCTACGAGAGCCGCTACAGGAAATACAAGAGCATAGGAACCAGTGACGAGGTGGCACACAAGAGGGCCTTGCAGGATGCCGAGATAGGCTATAACCTGACCCAGCAGAGCAGTGAGGGCGCCTTTGTGAGTGCTATTCAGAAAGATCGTACCGTTGCCGCCAATATGCTCAGTGTGTTCCGTAACAGCTCTATGGCCTATACCCGCCAGTGGGTGGATGCAGCGCGTAACCTGAAGCACAGGACTCAGAAAGGCTACAAGGAGGACAGCATCAGGTTCATGACACGTCAGCTGCAGGAGCAGTTCGGTATAGATGAGGCACAAGCCAAGAAGGCCGCCGAGGCCGAATATGCACGTGCTGGCAGGCATGATGTCGCCCGTATGCTTAACATGATGTTTGGCGTGACGGTGGCATGGAACCTTGGCGCGAGCCTTCCCTATCTGCTGGTGGGTGACGATGACGAGACGAAGAAGGAGATGATGACCG
>JAEEGL015310402.1_pt1 | contig 11950 bp, 12 predicted proteins | sample 9134231 | NCBI WGS metagenome assembly JAEEGL01 (sample SAMN16246548, study PRJNA631951) | gut metagenome | biome: gut microbiome; feature: rumen; material: fiber-attached | host: Bos | place: Iran: Karaj | collected 2018-10 | reverse complement strand
GCGGGTAGATGACGACGGCGGAGGCGACGACCAGCGCCGCGAAAATCAGCCACTTAATAATCGAATTCCTATCGTTCATGGTGCCATGCTCCTAAAAAAAAGGTGTCTTAACAATATACATTTAATTACGTTCTTTTTCAAGTGTTTTGTAGAAGGCGTCCAGAGGATAGCATCCGGAGACCTTCCCATGTCGTGGCGCGTTGGTGCATTCGCCGAACGTGCGGCAGATGCGTCGCCGGTCGAATTTGCCCCCCGCCAGATGGTCGGCGCAGTAGTCGGCGTAGGGTAGCGCCATGCGCCCAAGGCCGGCGAAATCCGCTGTTGAGGATTGCGCCGGCTGGTTTGACGGTTTGACGGTTTGACGGTTTAACGGTTGTTCCTCGACCTCCATTCCCTGTTTCCCGTTCCCTGTTCCCTCGCCGGCTGCGCGGCCGCGATATGGAGCGCGACGGAACGAAGCGGATCATGAGGCGACGTGTAGCCGTCGCAGACCGGATAGTAGGCAGGCCTCTGGACGTGGACGCTGTAGTACGGGCTGCCAATCGTGCCGCAGACTAGCTCCACACCATACGCCCGCATCATCTCGAGAAAAGCCGTGGGCTCCTCAAGATCCGGATCCATCGAGAGACAGTCTTCGGCCGCACCGAATGGTCTCGGCGGCATTGCCGCCGAGACCATTGGACGGCCGACGCCGTCGGTGTCTTTTTCGAACGGCAGAATGTCGAAGATGCTGAGGCGCATGGCGATGGACAGGTCGGGGCAGGCCTCCTTCACGCAGGATGCCATTTCGCGCGAGAAGCGCGTACGGTTCTCGAAGGAGCCTCCGTAGGGACCGGGGCGATTATATGCCGTGAGGAAGTCGTGCGCGAGATAGCCGTGTGCGTGCTTGAGGTCGACAAAATCGAATCCGGCCTCGCGCGCCACTTTCGCGGCCTCGCCGTAGGCTTGGATGATCTCTCCGATCTCGGTGTCCGTGACGACGCGTGGCGCACCGAACTTGCGGTCGAGGAGGGGGTGCGTCCAGGCGACCGCCGACTCCAGTCGGTCGTCGCGGTTAGGATGCGCAAAGCGCCCGGAGTGCGTCAGCTGTAGGCCGACGAGGAAGTCATTCGTCGTGCCGAAGCGTTCGGCATGCGCTTTTCGCATCGCGGCCAAGCCGGCTTTGAGCTCGGGCAGGTTTTCGCGCGTCACGAGGAGCTGCCGCGGGTTGCTGCGTCCCGCGTGCATGACGGCGCCGGCCTCAGTGCCGCAGACCAAGGCCGCGCCCGACTCCCCGAAGTGCGTCCAGCGGCGAAGCGTCAGCTCCGACGGTGCACCGCCAGCCGTGCAGTCCCATCCCTCCATTGGCAGAAGCGCCCACCGGTTCGGAAGCGTGCGCCCAAAGAGCGCCGCTGATTGCGCCATGGCGGTGTGTTCGGCCTCATCCGCAAGAGGTATGTCGATGTCATTCGTCGCGAGGTATTCGCGCAGTTCCGCCACCGAGCGGAACGAGCCGGCTTTTCTGTACGTATCCATTGCAAATTAGTTTAACACAACTAAACGCAACTTTTCGCTTGTAATCTTTGCGATTTTCATTTATCATTTTTTCATTGATTTCCGTGGCGGTTTAGCTCAGTTGGTAGAGCAGCGGAATCATAATCCGCTTGTCAGGGGTCCGAGTCCCTTAGCCGCCACCACTTTTTTACGGGCCCTTGAAGTTATTCGCTTCAGGGGCCCGAAGTGTCAGGGGGCCGCCGTCATGTCGAAAAAACTGCTTTCTGCCATAGCGCGCCGTATGCGTCCGTTCGCGCTTCTCTTCGCGTGGTTTCTCATTCCATGCCTTGTTACGGCCCAAGATACCGCTCAAACCTCCGAGTTGCCATCGGAATCGGAATCCGGCGCAATCACGCCGGAAGTGGATTCCGACGGCGACCTCATTCCCGACGACAGCGACCCGTGTCCCCGCATTGCAAATGTCCCGGTCTACTGGTCCGTCCAGAAGTTCTCCCTCTCACGCCCCGCAATGCAGAATGAAGCGGGCGAAATGCCGAGCCCCAGTGGAGATGGCCGAACTTTCGGCCAATCCTGGGCAACCACCCATTCCCTGGTTATCGCGCAAGTCACGACCAACCCCCCGGCGCCCAGTGGAGTTGGCCGCTCGCCGAGCGGCCAGCCATGGACCGTCATGCCGCTAACCTCGCGCAAGCCAACCATCGCGCTCAAAACCCATCCGTTCGCCCCCCTTGCGGTTTACGGCAATGACACCATCCGTCTCGGTGCGCTTCAATGTGCCCGTATTGCCGCCTTTCGTCGCGGCTGGAGTGACGATGGCGCAAACGCGCCAATCCAATTGACCTTCACCGTGCGCTTCCTGAACCTCGACTCGCAAAAGTGGGAAATGGAACATCTGGAAGTGCCCGTTATGCTCGGCGGCAAAAGGTGGGCGAGGGCGAGGGTTGTCCCAAAAAAGCCAAGTGACAACGGCCTTTTCCTTTTTGTTGGCGACAAGGTGGTTAAACAGGATTTCATCGCGGAAATCGACGCCTCTTCGGTCGCGGCTTTTCTCTCACGCCTCGTATCGTCCGACTCTACCCCTGCCTTCGACTTCGCCGGCGCCTCGGGTCTTGATCCGGCCGCCTCCCCTGACAATCCGCCGGACCCCAGCGCCTATTCGCTTTCAGCGGCGTTCCAATCCATTCTGCTCAAGACGCGCCAAGTGCGCGTAGAAGGTCCCGACGGCCTCGTATGGACATGGCGCGTCGCCACGAACGACCGGCATTCGGGCAACCCCGTCACTTTCGGGCAGATGGTCGAGGACATGAATGCCGTGGCGGAAAAGGTCTACGGCGCGTCTCTCTTCGCCTTTGACGGTTCCTATCCGATTTCAATCGCCGGGTGGGACAACGGTTTCTGGGATCTCTACTGGAAGGTGTCCCGAAAAGGCCGCGACCTCATTCCCTCCGAACTCCTCTCCTCGCGCTTCAACGCCGACATAGTCCTTTCACTCTCTGCCACCTCTCCGTCGTTGCTTCCCGTCGGTGGTGCCACCCCAATTATTTCGCATTTGCGCGGCGTCTGGTTCTACCATGCCGGCATGATGGAACAAGCCATCGAATATTTCACCGCCGCTGGGCAGGAAGGCGCCCCCCAAGGCTACAGCTGGTGCGGCCGCTGCAAGATGAATATGTCTGATGAAGTGCAGAATGGCCCCAATGGAGATGGCCGAACTGAGTTCGGCCAAAACCAAGCCGAAGCAGCCCGCCTCTACAAGCTCGCCGCCGATGCCGGCTATGCACCCGGTCTCGCATGGTATGGCCGAAGCGAAATGCAGAATGCCCCCAGTGGAGCTGGCCACTCGCCGAGCGGCCAGAACAAAGGCGGCCAAGAAGCCGCCGCCGCCGCCCTCAAAAAGGCTGCCGACCAGGGCCTTGCCGAAGGCCGCTTCCTCTATGGTCTTTTCCTTAAGAATGGCGTGGGCGTAAAGCCAAACAAGGCCGAGGCCATGAAACTTCTGGAAAAGGCCGCTTGGCAGGGATGTCACCCCGCTATGGCCGCCTACGGCGACGGCCTTCTGGAATCTGGCTCGCTCGAAGGCCGCGACTGGATCGAACTTGCGGCCAAGGCCGGCGACGACAAGGCGGCCGCTCGCTTCGCCCGCTTCCTGCGTGATGGCGAGCTTGGCACTTCGCCCGACCCCGCCGCCGCCGCCAAGTGGCTCCAGCGCGCCGCCGACGCCGGCGACGCCCCGTCGCTCGTCTCCCTCGGCGAGGCCCTCCGCGCCGGCGCCGGTGTCCGCCGCAACCCGAAAAAAGCGGCCGAGTACTTCCGCCGCGCCGCCGAAGCCGGCAACAGCGAAGGCCAGACTTGGTACGCCCTTTGCCTTCTCGAAGGCAATGGTGTGCGTCGCGACGTTCCCAAGGCCCTCGATCTCCTAGCCCGCGCCGCCGACGCGGGCAACGCCAGTGCCAAGTTCTTCCACGGCGTCTGCCTCTTCGGAGGTTATGGTGGCACGGAGCCCGATAAGCCTGCCGCAATGGTCCGCTTCAAGTCCGCAGCAGCCGATCAGCCAGCGGCCAACGTCTTTCTCGGCGTCGGCTACCTCAACGGCCTCGGCCTCGCCAAGAACGAGAAGAAGGCCGTTGAATGCTTCAAGGCCGCCGCCGACCGCGACTTGCCCGCGGGCATCCTGTGGCTCGCCCACTGCTACGCGAATGGCATAGGCGTGAAAAAGGACCTCGAAGAGGCCCGCAAGTGGGCACGGAAGGCCGCCGACCTCGGCGTCCCCGCCGGTCGCCAGATGTTGCTGTCGATTCAGGAATAGTTTCCAAGGGAAAGGAACTCCACCATGGCCGAAAGGAAAACGACGAAGAATAAGAAAGCCGCCGGCAAAGGCCGCATGTCGCTCGCCGAAGTCCGCGCCGCAGCCGCCGCAAAGGCCGCCGCCGAAAAGGCCGCCGGCCGCCGCGCCAAGTCGCGGAAGACCCCCGCCGAACGCATGGCCGCTCCCGTGCGTAAGCAGGCCGCCAAGGTGAAGCAGCGCCCGACGATTCGTAAGAAGATCGCCGCCCAGATGGCCGACGCCGCCGCCGAACGAGCCGCCGAGGCGCAGAAGGCGCCCGAGCCCTTCTTCAAGCCGCCGGCCAAGAAAACCGTCCGCTTCAGCGCCGCCGACCTCGAGGACTTCCGCAAGGAGCTTCTCTACATGCGCGGACGCATCGCTGCCAAGATCAAGAGCGACAACCAGGCCTCCTTCAAGCGCGAGGACGAGTCCCACCACGCCGAGGACAGCACCGAGGCCTACGAGCGGTTCTTCGCCATTGAGACGAGCAGTTCCTTCCAGGAGATTATCTACCACATCGACGAGGCCCTAAACTCCATCAAGGAAGGCACCTACGGCATCTGCAAGAACTGCGGCGGCCTCATCCAGAAGCCCCGCCTCCAGGCTCTTCCCTTCGCGAAGAACTGCATCCGCTGCCAGTCGCTTCACGAGCGCCGTCATTCATGACGCGTATCTCCTATCTCCTATCTCCTATCTTCATTTGTTGCCTGGTCGTTCTCGACCAAGCAACAAAGTGTCTCGTCCGCGCCCACTTCGCCCTTCACGAGTCCCGTCCTGTGATACGTGGCTTTTTCAGCCTCACGTATGTCCAGAACCGCGGCGCGGCCTGGGGCATCCTTGCGGGCTGGCGCATTGCGCTCGTCGCCCTTGCCGCCGTTATGCTCTTTGTCCTCGCGCGCTATCGTGAGAAGATTTTCGGTTCGCGCGCGATTGGCCACGTCTCCTTCGTGCTGCTCGTAGCCGGCATAATCGGCAACGTCATCGATCGCGTCTGGCTTGGCTATGTCGTCGACTTTCTCGATTTCTACCTCGGGACGAGCCACTTTCCCGCCTTCAATGTCGCGGACAGCTGCATCTGCATCGGTGTAGGCCTCTATATGCTCGCTTCGCTCGCGATGGGGAAGAGGGAAGAGGGAACGGGGAACGGGGAATAGGGGATTGTTCGCAAATGTCGGCCGAAGAAACATCACCTATCACCTATCCCCCATCTCCTATCTCCTATCTTAAACGCCCGCGCGCCACATCGTGGCGCGCGGGCGTGCTTGTCGGCCCCACGGCCGTCGGCAAGAGCGATGTGGCGCAGTGGATTGCCGAGCGCCTCGGCGTACCGATTCTCTCGGCCGATTCAATGCTTGTCTATTGCGGCATGGACATCGGCACCGCCAAGCCCACACAAGCCGAGCGCGGCAACGTTCCCTACTTTGGTATCGACTGCGTCGGCCCCGGCGAACCCTTCAGCACCGGCGCCTGGCTTTCCTTCGTGTTCCGCCAACTGGCGGAACACGAAGGAGGGAAGAGGGAAGAGGGAAGAGGGAATGGAGAACGGAAAATATCTCCTATCTCCTATCCCCTATCTCCTATCTCCTATCTCGCAAGTGACGCGCCGCAGCTCGTCGTCACCGGCGGTACCGGCCTTTACATCCGCGCTTTGCTCTTCGGCCTCGACGCTCCTCCTTCCGATGCCGCCGTGCGCGCCCGTTGGACCGCCCTCTTCGAGTCTGGCGGCCTTTCCGCCCTCCGCGCCGCCGTCGATGCCAATCCCGCTGCGCGCGCGCTTCTGTCCGCCAGCGACCTCGCCAACCCTCGCCGCCTCATCCGCGCCCTTGAGCGCGCAGAGGCCGGAGATACACCAAGCGGCCCCGGGGGTGCGGGGGCCTTGCCCCCGTCGGTTGCCCCTAGTGGAGATTGCCGAACTAAGTTCGGCCAATTATGCGGCGGAACAAGCGAAGCGCGTGAGCCGTCCCTCGCCGCGCTAGCGGCGCAACCTCGCCGCGTCAGCGGCGCAACTTCGCGCGGCAATGCCGCGCCAAACTTCGCTCCCGCAGGGAGCCCAACCTCACGCGGCGGTGCCCCCGCAGGGGGGGCCGCCGTAGCGGGGCTAACCATGCCGCGTGCAATGCTCGCGGCCCGCATTGAGCGGCGTATCGACAAGATGTTCCAAAACGGCCTTGTCGAAGAGGCCGTCGCCGTTCGCGAGGCCTCAGGTGGCCTCTCCTCCACGGCCTGCGGCGCCATTGGCTACGCCGAGGCGCTCGCCGTCGCCGACGGAAAGGTCACGCGGGCGGAGGCCGCCGAACGCATCGCAGCGCGCACGCGTCAGCTCGCCAAGCGGCAATTCACCTGGTTCCGCCATCAGCTCAATGTTGAATGGGTTGAGGTCGGCGAAACCGACACCCCTGCCACCCTCGGCCCGAAAGTGTTGGAGGTCTGGAAGCGCAATGGCTACTTTGAAATCTGAAATTGAAAATCTGAAATTTCCTCAACCGTCAGTTCCGTCCCCCAGTGAGGCTGGCCCGTCTTCCTGCGGCCCCGGGGGTGCGGGGGCCCCGCTCCCGTCGGTTGCCCCTGCCTCTGGCGGCGGAACAAGCGAAGCGCGTGAGCCACGCAAGCTCGCCCCCTCAAAGGGCCCGACCTCACGCAATAGCGGCTCCGGGGGTGCGGGGGCCCTACCCCCGTCGGTTGTCCCTGCTTCCGGCGGCGGAACAAGCGCAGCGCGTGAGCCGCTTAACCGCGCAAGCGGCTCCGGTGGTACGGAGGCTTTACCCCCGTCGGTTGCCCCTGCCTCTGGCGGCGGAACAAGCGAAGCGCGTGAGCCGCCCGGCCTCGCCGCGCCAGCGGCGCAACCTCGCCGCGCTAGCGGCGCAACTTCGCGCGGCAACGCCGCGCCAAGCTTCGCTCCCTCAAGGGGCCCAACCTCGCGCGATAGCGCCGCCACGCCAGCGGCCCCCCGCCGCATCCGCGACATCCCTACCGAACTGCGGCCCCGCGAGGAGCTGAAGCGGCGCGGCGCCGCCGCGATGGATCTTGAGAAGCTTCTCGCCATCGTCATGCGGAATGGGCTGCCCGGGCAAAACGTCACCGACCTCGCCCGCGAACTCATAGTGCGCGCCGGAGGCATAGAGGTGCTTGCGCGCATGAACCACCTCGATATCCAGGCGCTGAAGATACCCGGCGTGGGCGAAGTCAAGGCGATGGAGCTTGAGGCCGCGTTTGAGATCGGGCGGCGTGCCGCCTCCGGCGCGGCCATTGCCGCCCCGCGCAAGATAAACTCTTCGGAAGACGTCTTCGAAATAATCGAGCCGCTGGTGCGCGGCAAGCAGCAGGAGTTCTTCTACGTGCTGTTGCTCGATGCGAAGAACCGGCTTGTTGGGCAGCCCGTGCATGTGGCGACAGGCTCCCACGACCGTTGTCCGGCAAGTCCGACGGAAATCTTCAGCCCAGTTATAAAGCGCGGCTGCACGGCGGCGATTGTCGCGCACAACCATCCTTCGGGCGATCCGACCCCCTCTCGCGATGACATCGCGATAACGATTCGTCTCGTCGACGCCGCGAAGATCCTTGGTGTCAGGCTTCTCGACCATATTGTTGTCGGCCGCCGCACCGACGCCCATCCCGACGGTTTCTCCAGTCTTTCGCGGGAAAAGCTTGTGGCATTCTAATCTGAAATTTTAAATCTGAAATCTGAGATTTTAACTTCTTTTCATTCCCCCCTTCTTTTTGGTATAATTATTTAGCTTAAAGAAAGCGGGCCTGTAGCTCAGTTGGTCAGAGCAGGGGACTCATAATCCCTTGGTCGAAGGTTCGAGTCCTTCCAGGCCCACCATATATTTGGGATATGAAATTTGAAATCTTAAATTCGAAATCTGAAAAAAATTTATGTTCCTAAAAAAAATTGTTGACACACCTTTCCACTTAGGTTATTATGATAGCGTTTCTAAGAGGCATCAGGTCCAATCGTAGGGACCCGGAACTTCTGATGGAACTTCGGTTTCGGCCTTTATTCATGCGGGTCAAACGCGAATCGCTAGGTTCAATCTTGGCGTGTAGTGTGCGAGCCTCAGGGAAATCGGCTGAAAGGTTTGAAATTACCATGGCTGCCGCAAGCCATGTTAACTTCGGGGATCCAGCCACCTTTGAAAGGGGTGTGCGGAGAACCGGTTGCCCACTCTCGGGTGGGCTGGCTGTCATGACCGACTGCGGCTTAGGTCACGGAGGAAATGGTTGCACACAGGGTGTGATCATGACTCTTCCGGCCGGGAGCTTGGCTCCTGCGGGCGGCGGATGGAACGATGATCGAAAGGTGATCGGTACGGTTACTAACCGGTAACAAACTGATCAGTACGGTGAAAGCCGCGGCGAAAGCCCTTCGAGATTCAGACCGGATGCCAACCAAGGGTACTGGGTTCCGCCTCACTTCAACCTGCCAGAAGGCAGTAACGAAGAAAGGTCAAAAACATGAAGAAGTTAGTTATTGGTGCTTTGGCGCTTATCACGGTCTCTGCAATGGCCGTCGAAAGCGCAAACACTGTCGGGTACATGGACATCAAGGACGAGAATGCCGAGGAAGGCTTCAATGTCATTTGTCCAACATTCACGACAGTTGGTTACAACACGGTTACACTCAGCGACCTTGTTCTCGATGGTGATGATGTTGAGTTGCGCGTTGACAACCTCCAGATTTTCGACGCCGACGGCAATGCCGAATACCAGTACGAGTGGCGCGCAAACGGTTGGTACGACCCCGAAGAGCGGACTTATGTCAATGATGAAGTTCTTGACCGTGCTACTGGCGTAGTCGTGGACTCCGCAAACGGAGGCATTACTGTTCGTAGTATTGGCGAAGTTTGCACCAATGCTGTTGAAATCGCAAATTGCAATGAAGGCTACAATGTCGTAGGGAATCCATTCCCTGTTGCCATAACATTTGGCGATATTACCTTGGATGGTGATGATGTTGAGTTGCGCGTTGACAACCTCCAGATTTTCGACGCCGACGGCAATGCCGAATACCAGTACGAGTGGCGCGCAAACGGTTGGTACGACCCCGAAGAGCGGACTTATGTCAATGAAGAGGCATTTGCCGCTGGACAAGGAGCCATCGTTGATTCTGCGAATGGCGGAATCTCTGTACTCATTGCAGGCCCCGCCTCTCTTTCTAACCTTTAACCTTTACTTGGAGTAACAACTATGAAGAAACTACTCACGATTACAGCAATGGCAATGGTTGCCGTTGCTATGAATGCCGCCCAAGTTTCTTGGAAGGCGTCGGACTTAACCAACAGTTCTGGGTTGATGACCTCAGGAGTTAACGGGTATCTGTTTAATGCGGCTGATTATTCCGTTGCGAATGTTGAAACCGCTCTTAAGGATGGTACCTTTAGCGGTTGGACACATGTTGCTGGTGTCGCCACATTGGACCCGGAAGAAGCAGGGTATATTTCTGCAACGAAGGTCAATGATTCTAACATTGATTTCAGCACGAAATATAACTTCTTCGCCGTCTTCGTCAATGAGAGCTCAAAAGAGTTTGTCACTGCCGGTCCAATTGAGGTTACGACAAAAGGTTCAGGTGCAACAACTGTGAACTTTGGCTCGCTTGCTTCTTCCAGCTCCTCTTGGAAGCAATACGAAGCGGTTCCCGAACCCACGACGGTCGCCCTCCTCGCCCTCGGCCTCGCGGCCCTTGGTCTGAAGCGGAAGATTGCCTAATCTGTATGGCAATCCTGTAAACTAGTTTACTCACCCGAAGCCCCGGAACAGCGCATTCCGGGGCTTTATTTTTCCAACATGAAGTCCCGTCCTTTCGTCATTCTTATCTTTGCCGCCATTTCTACTTTCGGCGAGATTGTTCCGGGCGTTCAAATCTCCCTCAACAATGTCGCCATCCAGAAAGTAACGGCTACGCAGGGAGTGACGCGAGTCCGTCAGATTTTCGAGGGGCAGAGACTCAAGGCTCTTTTCAACCTTTGCGGCAAGCCAGACGACGCCGATGTTGTCCAAGTGTATGCCGGAACGAACCTTCTGCTCTCGGCTTCCTCCAAGAAGTCAGATGGCGAAAAGTGGCATCTTTTCACACCCGACGGACACAACGCCGATGACTTCACCATTCCAGTCCATAGCACGATAAGGTATTTCCACGCCTCCGAAAAGCCAATAACCCTCAATTTCGCCGGGATGATACCTTGGGATGACATGGAGTCCCTAGAGAAAAAGGCCATCGGAAATAATAATACACAGAGCCGCCCTTAACTCGCAACCGACCACTAACCAACTAGCAACTACATCACCATGACAATCGTAACTACATCCTCGAACAAGAGGCCGAAACGGAATCCGGCCCTCCCAATCGCCATCACGGCCATCGTCATCGTTGGCGTATTCCTCTTTCTCCGGGTCTGGCGTCGTCCGGTAGCGCCTCCAATCCAAAATCCAGAAGTGTCGGCTCCCACCATCACCCCCACAACACCATCGACACCTCCACCGCCTCCTCTCTCCACAAATGCCGTCTCCGAAATTCCCTCCGAGACCGATACAGGACACAAGATTGTACGCAGGGACGGGGACATCATCATAGACGAGAAGGGAATCATGAGGGCCGCAGACACGAACAACTTCACAAAGCGGCCCGGATACCTCATGCTCCCTTCCGGTCGAATCCTGACATTCAAGCCACCGGCGGAGGGCGATACGGTCAGGGTGCATTCTTTCGGAAGGGTGTACGAGTGCGATTCAGAGGGCAACTTCACCGACATCACGGCCCCGCCCGTGTTCGACAACCGCTTCGAGAACGAGATGGTCGCCCTCTCGATGCCCGGTGGAGTCTTCTTCCCCTCCGCCATCCTGAACCACACGCCGGAGGAGCTTGACGAAATGCTCCACAAGGAGGTCGTAATCAACCCCGACGACGACGAGAAGACCCGGCACAAGAAGGAGGCCGTCGCCGCCATGAAGAAGCAGATTCTGGCCTACCTTGAGGACGGAGGCGACTTCATCGAGTTCGTGCAGAGGATGCAACAGTACTCCAAGGAGGAGCGCCGCCTCAGGGGGAACGGCATGAACAAGCTTGAAGACCTCATGGAAGCCGGAGACCTCAAACAGGCCCGCCGCTTCCTCAAGGAGTACAACCAAATACTTGACGAGAACTACTTCGCCCCGCTCTACCTCTCGAAGAAGTGGAAGGAGCAACTCTACCCCGACGGAAAGACGCCGGAGGAATGGGAGGCCGAAGACGACGCCGAGGACAAGGCCGACGAGACAGATTCTGACAACTCAACCGAACCCCAAGGAGAATAACCCATGAAGACCACGATTGCGATTTGCTCCGTTTTTGTAGCCGCACTGGCGCTGGCACAGGAAGCGACCACGGCCAAGGCCCCTGTAAAGAAGCGCATCAGCCGGAAACTCACGCCGGAGGAGATAGCCAAGGAGGACGAAGAGTACTTCCGGGCGACCGGCGGGGCCATTGAGGTCGCACCGGCTGGTCCGGCTGTAACCATCGTTGACATGCGGAAGAACCCCCTGCCAGCCGCGCCCGACAGAGTGGTGAAAATCCTAGGTAGCATGTACCGCTTCCCGGCCACCAACATGGTCGGCAAGCTGGAGGCCGACTCCTGTCCTTTGTCCGTGGCGGAG
>JAEEGL013627160.1_pt1 | contig 11950 bp, 2 predicted proteins | sample 9134231 | NCBI WGS metagenome assembly JAEEGL01 (sample SAMN16246548, study PRJNA631951) | gut metagenome | biome: gut microbiome; feature: rumen; material: fiber-attached | host: Bos | place: Iran: Karaj | collected 2018-10 | reverse complement strand
GTTTATCTGTGCCTGCTGGCTGTCCACTTGAGCTTGCATGTCAGCCATCATGTTCTTGGCTATCTGCGTGGAAAGCGACTCGGCAAGCGTATGGGATATATCAGTGTCGGAAAGCTCAAGCATGCGCATCGCGGCAGGTAGGAGAACGTCGTTCTCTATCACCTTGCGGTTCTCCTCGGACCACCCGTTGAGGTTCTGGATGAACGGCTGCACCATCGCGGTGAGGCGGTCAAGCTCCTGCTCCTCCTTCTTCTGTATGAGGGAGCCGGCGCGAACCTTGAACTCAAGCATGTCGGCAGACAGCTCGTCGAAGTCGATGATCACCTTGTCGCCGTCGATGCAGTCATCAGCACCTACGTCATGCAGACGACGACGTGTCTCCTCGTTCACGGTGAGTCGATGCTCGCCGTGCATCGAGTTGACGTACATGCGGAGTGCCTGCACAGCCCACTCCTGCATGAACATCTCGATGCGCTTCTGGTATTGGTTGATGTTGACGGTTTTCTCCATGTTCTGCTGCTCGACGCCTGGCGCCGTCTTGGAATAGCCGACGCCTGCATCCTTCGCAACCGTGCCGTCGGCGACGTTGAGGTTACGAACCATGGCAGCAGCCACAGCCTCTCGGGTAGTCGTCCAGTTCGACAACACGGCGTTGTCTATCTTGACTGGTTCCACCTTTACCTGATTGGGGTTGTTGCCGAGGTTCCATATCTTGCGAGGCTCGAATCGATAGCTTGATGGGTTCGTCTCCCAGCCAGACACCATGATCGGCGGCTCCATGGCAAGGAGTAGGTTCTTGTATGCGCTCGTCTGGAACAAGTCGTTGAACTGCTGGTCTGCAAGCAGGAACTCGACCTGGCTCACCCCTATGGGGAAATCTGCGTCAGGCTCAAGGACGAGGAAGTTCCATGGGATTCCCTTGCGTGGGTCATAGTTGGGAACCCTGCGGAACTCCGCATTCAATGCCGGGAGGAACGTCACGAACTCCTTTGCGCCACGACGGTACTCGGTGATAAGCATGATGCTCTGCAACGAGGTGGATCCCTTGAGCTTGTCTGCCATTGGCTCGCTCTCGAAGTCTCGTGAGGAGAACATCTTCTCGTCGATTATGTATCGGATGACGTCCTCGTTGTACGTATGGTCAATCACGTTTCCCTCGTCATTGAGGAGGGCGAGCACGTCGTCCTTGCTCATGTAATGACGATGGTATACGACCGTCGGCCTGCATATGTCCTTGCAGTCGGGATTGACGAACACATCTGACCACTGCTCAAGGCTGAACTTTATGCGTGCGTCATCGTCGTAGTCACGCTCGAACCCTGTCCTCACTGGCGCGAAGGCATAGATGAATGACATCTTGAACGCTTTGCATAGGTTTGCGAACATGTCAATTCCGTCTATCTCAGAAGTCATGACCTTGTTCTCGAAGATGTATTGGAGGAACACATGCTCCTTGCTTGCATGGTCATACTGGGTCGTAAGCTCTCCGTCAGGTACTCGCTGTATGGTGTTCGCGAGTACCTTGCGGAGTATGTATTGGGTGCTTCCCTCGGAGAAGTACTTGGTCTTACCACGCCTGACAGACCATTCATGTATCGACTTGTTCTTGGCAAGCAGGCCATACAGCTCATGATGTGCGGTACGCTGAGCCATCTGTCCGCGTGCTATGTCATAGCGAGCATGCATCTTCACTATCTCCTTGGATGCAAGCTTCTCCTTGTCTATGTTCCAACGCTTCTCAGACATGGTTATATATCCGATCTCTTGTAAGCTTCCCTACTACCCTTAGTATAGAAGTTCGGGCGCAGGTATGTCGAGGTCGCCTTGTATGGCTGCTTGACTTGCAAGCCTGATGCACGGTCGCCATTGACTTGCCTGGACGTGCTGTAGATCTTGGGGTTGTAGGAGGAAGAGTATCCTCCTCCGCCTCCTCCGCCACCATAGTAGCTTCTGCCACCATACGAATACGAGCGTCCTCCGCCATATCCATATGAGAACGAGTTTGACTTGGATGACTTGCTGTCATCATCGTCATCATCAGACTTCGCTTTGTCCTTGTCAAACGCATCGAACCCAAGCGACTTGGACACTTGCTCTGGGTCATAGTATGTCTTGAATTCGTCTGGCATCGTCTGGTTCAAGGACTCAAGACCACGCTTTCCTGCCGTGGGCATGGTATCTCTTCCACGTCCTCCGAACAGCTGGTCTTGAGTAGTCGCTGCTTGCTGCTTCCATGCGGCTATCTCTTCGGGAGTCATACCAGGCAGATCCTCGGGAGCTAGGTTCTGCATGTTGCCTAACATGTCATAGAGTCCTTTGGTATCGTTCTCCACGCCTTCCCTCAGCCAGTATGGCCTTGACTGCTCTGCGAACAATCCTGTCCTCTGCGGAGAGTAGAATGGCAAGGAGTTAGGAATGTTGCCATAGGAGTACATCTCAGCATTTCCTGATTGTATTCTCTCGTCGGTTCCTCTTATCAAATTTCCAAGTTGGCTTATGCCTGGTATGGTGCTTGCAAAATTAGCTCCAGCAACCATGAGAGGATTAACTGCTGCATTACCGTTCTCGTCCACATATCTTGTCTCATAGTCGGAATCCAGAACACCATATCTGGGAAGACGCCAAGGTATCTCGGAGGAACCAGAGAAGTAGTTCTCATACAGCATCCTGTAATGCTCTTCCTGGTTCTTGTACGTCTGCACTATGTTGTCATAGGTGTCTTGAGGAAGATAATACATGCCCATCTTCTCACGCATTCTATCCAACTCTGCCTGACGTGCAGCAGGAATCTGGTCGTACATCATCCAGTTGCAGTACTCCTGACACGCCATGCGTGCCTCCGGGTTCATGATGAATCCCTTTGCGAGAGCATCAGCCGGATCCTTGAAGTTGGCATCTATCTCGTTGCAGATGTACTCTCCCCACTCACGGCATTGCTGCTTGGCTTCCTCGGGATTGCGTGACAGTTTGCTCTTGTCGAGGGAGAACCTGTTCCACATCAGCTGTGCAAGCGGGTCTACCTCGGACTTTATCGGTTGCTCTACGAACGTGTAGCCTGTCTTGTTGCTGTCACCGCCGGCACCCCATATGAGGTCCATGATGATTGCTGCAACTGGGTTGTTCTGTGCTTCCCTTCGCATCATGTAGTCATGATAGTCTCCGACGTCCTTGAGACGATACTCCTTCTGTGCGTCCTCCATCGAATACTCGTCCGTGTTGTAGACCTTCGACGCTGACCTCGCATAGTAATCATCACGGAACAGGAAGTCACGTGACCAAGGAAGAATCTGCTTGACTATGGAGGGAGTCATGTCACCAAGGAACTTCCAGAACATCAGCTCGACGGAAGTCTGTCGCCTCTCGTCTATCGTGGGGTTGAGCCATGCACCGACTTCTCCATTGCCCATTGCCTCCTGCATTTCGTCGTCGAAGTTGTTGAACAACTCGAAGGCATCGAACAGGGCAGTGCCATCGTTGAAGTTGGCGACTGCGTTCATGAATGTCCTTGTAGCAGTATCCCTTGCATCGGGTGACCAATCACCTTGTTGTGCGATGGCGAATGCGGCACCAAGAGGTAGTCCGACTCCAGATAGGTCGTCCATCCACCATGCCCATTTGATCGGAAGTCCGCCTTCATAGTCACCGATAATCCATTCGGACCAGTTATATTTGTCGTCATCATCTGGAGGCGGCTTGAGTCCGCCAAGCAGTTGCAGGAAACCGAAGTATACTGCCGCTATCATAAGCTTGTTCACAGCCATGACCGAGTCGTACATCGCGTTCTTGAGTAGTCCTTCGACAAAGCCATTGCGACGGCCGGCCTGATACTCTCCTACCCTTTGCAATGCCTGACCTGCATTCGTGATCGTAGAAGAACCACCAGTGATGAACGACTCACTTCCACCGACAAGCTCAAGCATCTTGCCAATGCCATCTACTCCATAGGAGAGAAGATAGCTGATGGTGTTGGACGCAGGTATCTGTCGCATGATCTTGTTCATGCCATACTCGGGGAACCTGTCGAAGCAAGTCCTCACCAGAAGTTCGGTGAAGCCGTTCTTGGACATCACCTGTCTGAGAGCATAGTCCCATGGAGACTTACGCCCGATGCTTGTTATGCCTTGCGTCATGAATGCCTCACGGCCTGCATCCGTGCGGAGCAGACCACGTATCATTCCCTCGCCACCGCCTCTTGCAGCCCATTCCTCGACTTCGGAACTGGTATATGACTCCTCATTGCGTACCGATGATCTAGCCATCTCCATCATGGCGAGCTTGGCAAACTGGCCTGCCTCCTTCTCCTTGAAGATACCGCTGCCACCAAGCATCCAGTCTTCCATCGTGTTGAGCACGCCTTGCACGTTTGACATGAATCCGTTTGCCTGTTCTGGCTTTATGCCGAGCTTTTTCATCAATGCCTCTGGCGTGTTTCCACCAACGACTCCGTAATCCTGCAAGAACCTGCGAAGGTCTGCGTTCGTCATCTTGTACTTGTAACGACCGTCGTCACCAAGCTCGCTCACGAATGCGTCGATCGCAGTCCAGCCACCTAGCCTATACAGACTCTCTGCGACATCGCGTGCCTCGATTCCCTCATCAGAGGTGGCAGCCGCTGCCAGAGAATCGGTAACCTGATAGTTTTTGGAGACTTCCTTGTTCTGTGCGTCAAAGACCTTCGTGAGCATCCAGTTGCCCACGCTCTGCTCGGTCATCGCCTGTGCCGCTTCGATCGGGTTGGTTATGATCATGAAGATGTCAGCTGCCTTTGAGGCCATCGTCATGTTAGAGACGCCACGAAGCACGTCACCAACGGCATTCCTTTTCCTGGCTGGGGAGTTGATGGAGCCATCGCTGTTTCGACCACCATTGTTCTTCATGTACCTATGGCGATAGTCATCGCATGATCTCGCTTCCCTGCGCTCACGCTCCTCGTTCGCCCTCTGTATCGCAGGATCATTTGCCATGCTCTTCTCGGCAGCCATCTGCATGAGCGTCCTGTTTATCTTTATCTCAGGTATCTCAAGGTTAGACGGGTCTATTCCGTCCATAGACATGACTGCACGCATCATGTTCTCAAGGGCACGTGCCTGCCACATTGCATTGCCTGTCGTGTTTGCGAGAATGTTCGGATATGTCTTCCTCAACCACTCGCCATTTATCATGTTCTGTATCTGGTCTATAGACTGGCCGTACAAGATGGAGGCGTTGTTCTTCGAGATGCTTGTGAGTATCGACCTTGGCACATAGCCCATCGGGAAGCAACGAGTGCCAGCAACGACTACGAACTTTCCGCTGTCATCCCTCACACCATTCGCACCAGGAGTTGCCTGAACGATTCCCATCGGATGACCGTATTCGTATTGGGACCTCTCGATGTCATGGCAAAGCTCTATAAACTGTGCATCACTCAGCTTGAACTCGTCAGAGCTTTTCTTTCCGATAAGTCCTTTGAGGTCCACGCCAAGTCCGGCACGAAGCTGAACGAGCTGCATCACGTCATGTATCGAGCAGTCATATAGGTTGGCTATGTTACGAATGGCGTTCTCGACAGGAATGCTGTATCGTATCCTGCCTTTGGTCACAGCTCTCTTTCCCTTTCCCTCCTTGATGGTCTCGACATGCTCACTCTCTATACGAAGGAGTGACGGGTTTATCAGACGACGAAGGATCTTGTCCGACGCCTTGGAGAACATCTTCCTTATCTTGTCCTCGGTGTCCATCCATGGGTGATGCTCAGAATCCTCCTGATCGAATCCCCTTCCCTCCATTGACTCTGGATTCTCCGCCACCTCGTCATAGATGCGTCTCGTTCTCTGGTTCTCAAACTCCCTTATCCTTTTCAGTTTTTCCTCTTCGGTTTCCGCGCCTTCGAGGTTCTGGTTGATAGTCCATGCTTCGCTGTTGTTGGACATGTTCATACCAGGGTTGTTCTCTGCCTGAATTGCCGCACGTTCTACCTCGGCATCCCGGCGTTCCTCAAGACGTGTCTTCTTGGCCTTTGCCCAGATTCTCTCAAGGGGAGTTGGCTCTTGCCAGTTCAGAAGAGCTTGGTTGAGCACACGTCTGTCCTGCATTCTCTCGACTGTCTCTGGAGACAGGGACTCTATCGATCTCGACATCTCGGATGGAGACACTACTTTTGTCTTGCTACCATCAGCAGCCTGTTCATCTTCCCTCTTCAATGCCTCTGCCATGGCAGACTTGGGAACACTGCTTACTGTCTTCCTCTTCCTTCCACGTGGCTTTGGCTGGGTAACCTTGCTGGAGACACGCGAGCGAGCTGGTGTCGTTGACACCACCTCTCCGGTGTTCGTATCGACATAGCCCAGGTTCTCAGATAACGTCGATGGCTGTGATTCCAGCGGCTCGGTTGAGTCTGCGACATCCTCGGCAGCTATCATCGAGACTTCCGAAGACTGCTTTTGTCGCCTTGGTCTCGTCTGCTGCTTTGTCTGCTGCTGGCTTTGTTGATCCGTACCGGCTTGGACCGTGGGCTTTATGTCAAGACCAGATGCCTCTGCAAGGCTTTGCTGTTGCTGTCCTTGCTGTTGCTCGGCAGACTCCCTTTGGCTTTTTCTTCTTGCTGCCTGCTCCTGTGCCTGCTGTTGTGCGATCTCTGACCTGGTCTCGGCATATGCCTGCGGGCTGTACTGCTGTCCGTTGATCGTGCCGGCAGACTCGATGTACGCAGGCTGTTGCCCACCATATGTGCCAGAGAACTGCACTGGGGCACCATTGTAGGTGTTGTACGCTACCTGGTTTCCGCCACCCTGATATACGGTTTGCGCGGCTGTGTTACCGGTATTGACGTTAACGCCTGTCGATACGTTTACGCTTCCGTCCCTGTTTATCTGAATAGGCATGCTTACATCCTCTCGAACGAACCATTGCCATGAGGCATGCGCGCTATGTCAGAAGACGCCCACCTCGCCCTTGCGGCATTATCTATACCGTACAAGCGTTTCTTGTACATGGACATTGTATTCATTCCGTCAAGGAAATTGGAGGCTCCGTCCACGTTTGGCCTTGAGAAACCAGAGTATTCCTCGCCGAAGAAAGACAATCCAACATAGACATTATCCCATGCATAGGCTATGCCATTGTCGGTTCTATGCGGAACACGTATCTGGAGGACACCTCGATCATATCCTTCAGCTATCTTACCGTTTTCCTGGTACAGACGGAAGAATGCGTCGCTTGTCGTGTCTTCTATACCGTTCGGGCAGAACTGCTTGACATGCTCATTCGGATCTATAGGGTTCACGAATGCAAGGAATCTAAGTAAGCCATCTTCATAGTTCAACCCTTGGTCAAACATGGCTTCGAACTCCCACATGACATGAGTGTTCTCAAGCTCACCATTCTCGTTCTCATAGACGTTTGCCAGATAATCGGAAGGATTACCGCCATTCTCGATCACCTTTACGCATTCGTATTTTATGAATGCATTCAGTGTGTTGTCGATGACGAATCTTATGTCATTATCAAGCATGGACTTCCATTCGTCAGTCGAAATGCGCTCATGCAAAAGTTTTTCCCTTACATCAGGATTCTCAGGGAAAGCGCCTTCATTTGGTGTACCATCTGACTTCCTTGCGAAGTTATAGCCATGCATGCGAGCAAGAGTCATAAGAGAAATCATCGTCTTGATTCTCCTGTCAGTTCCGACTTTGCGACTGTCTGTCGATGCCTTGGCTATATAGACGTCAAGAGACGTTCCGTCAAGGAGGGTTCGAGATTCTTGTAATGCCTGTGAAAGACTGATCATTCCTTTGTTTGCACCACCCGAACTGTCAAAGTACTTCACAAACTCATCTGTCAATTCGGTTTTGTTCTGCCAATCGACTGCAAAGATGGTGCTGTCATTGTCAACTGGACCAAGATTTTCTATCGAGTAATTTGATGGTTGACGCTTGACCCCATGTAGGGGGAACGGAATGATCGGAGCCAATACATATTGAAAGCTTCCATCTGGATGAATGATCTCAACTTCTGCCCATCCAGCAATATCACCAGGCTCACAGTCTTCAACACCCATCATCATGCCGTCTGGATTTGCAAGAGTCCAACGCTTCTGATATCTCTCGATCGCCTTGTCTACATCCTTTACTCTTTGGTCGAATCCCTTTGCTCCTTCGACGATTCCATAGTCTATCGTGCAACTCACTCCGTCTGCCACGAGGTTCCTTATTTCCTCGCCATTAGCAAGTCCCACCTTGAAGCTGCAATCCTTGAATGCCTCGTTCTTGAACACATTCGGAAAGAGATCTTCAGCAGTGATTTTGACACTTCCCGAGTTACGCATCGTCATATTGTCAGTTAGATGACTGAGTGCCTGACCTTCCGCATCACCAAGTCCGAACTCGTTCGTCGAGTCTTCGGCGGACACGACATAAGAAGAGAACGGAACTTGTGCTACCGCAAACCTCCCATGATAAGGAGTTGCCTCACTGCCATTGAGGCGAGCATCAAAGCATGGAATGAGAACCGGTCCAAGATCATTGCCGTCAGGATCGAGAATTGGCACGGCAGTCTTGGCAAGGAAGTTTGGTAATGAACTTAGGCTGTCTTCGTCACAAACTATGGTCATTCCAAGACCATATGCTTTCCTAAGATATGACGTAAGAATTTTAGGATCGATCTCACCTGCATCTGCTCCAAGATAGAGAACGTTGGATGGACCTACATTCCAGTTAACTTGATCATAGCTGCCGCCTTGACCAAACAACACGTCAGTATCTATCTTTGGTTTCTCGCCATATCCTAAAATTCCGACAATGTTATAACCTTTAAGAAAATCAAATTGCTTCTTTATGATTTGGTCTTTGACGCTGCGTTTCTTGAGATCATTACTTATCACGAGAGACAATCGTCTGTTGATTTCATTTGCTTCAGCTGTGGTAAGCAAGTTGGCTTCTTCGTTTTTCTCCTTCTGCTTTTCCTCATACTTCTCCATGATCTCAGAAAGTAAGTCATAATTCCTTTGGAAGATAGACGAAGACTGTCTGATTGCATTATGTTGCATTGCACGAGACCTAGGCTTGAATCCATCCAATGCCTCAAAAGTCTGCATTTGAACTATACCAACGCCATTCTCACTGTTGTCTTGCACGATTGTATTCACAGCTCGTGTAAGCTGCTCGTCATTCATGTCGTCTATCTTCCAACCGATGCGATATTTGATAGCTGACAAAAGCATCTCAAGGGAACGAAGGTAAACAGTACTCTTGCCACTTTCGTCTGCTTGTCCCTCTATGAGCATCAGTTCGGCAATGGACATATAGTTTGCAAGGTTAAGATCCTTGTATCCTATCTCCTGATTCTCCTCAAGCATCATCTGAGCAAGCCTCATTTGTGCAGCCTTCATACCGTCTGATTGTGCCAGTTGGTTGAGTTCTTCTGCTATCTCCGCGAAGTTTACCTTTACGGTTTCATACTTTCCGTCAGACTTTTCGACTCTCTTGACCTTGTACTTACCTCCGGGAAGCTTCTTGCTTATCGAGTCTTTTCCGTCTATGCCAGCCTTCTTGGCCTTGAGATTGAATGCCTCGGCACCATTGGAACGTTTGCTTACCATGTACGCGAACAAGCTTGCCACTTGCGTACCACGCGAATCTGTCGATCGGTCTTTTATCGTATATCCTTCAGGCACTTCGACAACAATGTCGTCAATGTTTTGTTGCCTTGCTATGTCTTTAATTGCCTCTAGGTTTGCTATTGCTCCAGTCTCGTCAACTTCGATAAGGAGTCTTCCGCCATCTTCTGCAACGACATTGGTCCACATACCATTCCATTCTGGACTGAAGTCATCGTTTTCGGTAAGCACGTCAAGGTCAGCATATCTATCCTTTGCGTCGATATGAGATACCCACTCTGCGAACTTATATGTCTCGCTTCCCTCAATACCGGTAGAGACAGCAGTCTTTGCACCACTCAGCTCTTGGATCACATCCCAGAATGCGGCAGCAGATATCGCGTCTGGACCCATGCCAGAGACAGGTTTGATGCCACGTTCTTCCATCAATATCTTGCCAAGTACGTTTTGTCCGATTCCATCTGACACTCCCCAGAACTGATCTCCCCAAGTGTTTCCTTCGATAAGTTCTGCGCTGCCAGTATCCTCAAGCATCTTACGCATTTCAGGATTAGAGAATTTCGCATGGATGACTTGCTTCATCACATCTTCTTTGATGGAATCCCATCCATTACGAAGTCGTACTCTGTTGCCAAGAGCCTTTGCCTGTGTTCCAGAGAGATTTGCAAACTTGAACCTGTCTTCTTTGTTTGCACATTTCTGTGCCTGGAATGCCGCTTCTGAGTTTCTGTAGGTTATTCCGTCATAAGTGACGGGGACTTCATACATATTGCTCAAGAATGTTGGCCTACCATTCGAGTCATGGAACGAAGTAATCCTATCACCAAAGCTTGGCGGAGTCGGAGCTGAAATGTACTTGCCAAGCACTACATTGTTCTCAGGATCCCTAAGCTCCATTATGTAATTGGTTATAAACCTGCGAGCTTGATCATATGTTATCTCGGCATCGTGTTCAGACTCAAGCTTCTTGTCTTCGGTGTATTTGTATGCATCAAGTCCCTGTTTCTCAAGGAATGTGTCATAGCCGGATCTGAGTACAGACTTGAGACCTTCCTCTGTTATGCCAAGGTCGCCAAGTATTACCTCCGCTATCACGGATGCGTTCCAGTCAGACGTCGCTGCTGCATACAGCTCATATGACAAGAAGTCCTCTATCTGCTTGATTCGCTCCCTTGCGTTTCTCGTTACCAATCCATTGCCAGGAAGTGCAAGAGAGATTATGCCAGCATAGCCAGGATGATCTCGCATGAGATATTTGGTGTGCTCAAGTGGATCTGTGTTTCCATCTTTCAAGCTTTCTATCGTTTCAGCAATGCTGTTGGATGCACCAAGATATCCAGTACCATCCGAGTCTGTCACCACGCAGGCAGAATGCTTTCGTATGGCAGAAGCGACACGAGGAGCACGGGACAAAAACTCCCACATGTCTGCCTCGATGTCACCACTCAAATCACCTATCTCGTTCTGCAACAGGATGTCGCGGGATATGACACCAAGCTCACCACGCCTTCCGTAGACGGTCATGCTCTCGCTTGGATTGGCAAGGAGGTGAATGACGTCTTGTATGGTTATGGAATCGACAGACACCAAACCCAGAAGTCGGTCGTCAGTTCTATTGATGTCATTCTTGTATTCGCCTACTTGTTGGAAGGACAATGCTGCGTAGATCGCATTCGTCCATGGGTTTTGGCTTGCCTTCTCAGTCTGTGCATATGTCTTGTCATAGACCGACAAAATGGAATCGGCGTACATAAATGGATCTATCGATACAAGCTCCCATGGTTCCTTGTCTAATCTTTGTATGGTCGTAATCAACGCATTCGGAGTCTTCGCATGCTCTGTCTTCGCTCGATCGACATCCTCACGAAGAGACGTCTGACTCTTCCTACCCCAACGGTTGAATGCCTGCTCGAAATCCCTATGTGTTCTCAACAGACTATTGCCAGGAGCAGAGCCAAGCGTATATGCGGAATCGTTGCCAATCTCAAGCTGATATCCGACCTCATACGATTTGAGTCCGACATCCTTTTCCCAATAGCGAACAACGTCTGCAATGACATTCCACTTCGTCCTTCGATCTACATCGAGGTCATCTATCAATGACCTCAAAGATGTGTGCTCTCCTGGGTTTGCCCAGAAATCTTTTCCATCATAATACTGCGGAGTCCAACCATATTCGAATCCGTCAGAAGCATGTTGTGTGACCTTATGTTCCCTCATCATCTGGAAGAAGGACTTTGCTCCAGGGGTCGCCTCTGCTTCGAACTCCTTGATGATTCCATGCCATACCTCAGACGTAGATGCAAGCTCGTCCTTTGCAAACAACAAGTCATTCCATGATTACTCAAGACGGGT
>JAEEGL013352616.1_pt1 | contig 11950 bp, 8 predicted proteins | sample 9134231 | NCBI WGS metagenome assembly JAEEGL01 (sample SAMN16246548, study PRJNA631951) | gut metagenome | biome: gut microbiome; feature: rumen; material: fiber-attached | host: Bos | place: Iran: Karaj | collected 2018-10 | reverse complement strand
CTGCCGTCTGCGCCGAGGACGGAGATCTTCGTGGACATTCCGTCTTCTCCGGGCTCCTTGAGGAACATCACGTCGTCAAGCACGTCCACGCTGATCCTCTTTCTGAAATCGAGAAGAGCCCTGTCGGCACCCGTCTCGGGATCCATGGCATGAAGTTTCTGCTTGTAGCCGTTGTTCTCCATGTCCGTGTCCGTCTCGATGAACAGAAGTTCATCGCCGAACTTCTCGAGCTTGGAGAGGAATCTTACCTTAGTGAAGAAATCGATCCCAACTTTTTTCATTTTCTTTTCTCCTCCGGGATATTGAAACCTTTATATGATGCTGTTTCAGAACTAAAGCCGCGCCTTCAGACTTATGTCATACCGCGCGGCTTTCTGCTTATTGATGTGATCGCTCAGCCGATGAGGTGGAATTTCTCCTGTCTGCCGGCCAGATAGTGTACCTTGCCGCCGGTGAACAGGATGTCCGATTCAAGACCGAGCCAGAAAGGAGCTCCCCACTCAGGCAGATCGAAGCTGCAGTTGAGCTCCAGTGAATATGCCGTGTCGTCATAAAGAGGATATGTGCCGTTCCTTCCCTTAACGCCCTGCTGCTGATCGTACAGTCCGATCGTCGGGCCGGCAGCGTGGCCGTGATAGCCTATCGGGTGGGTATAAAGACAGGGATTGAGCCCTTCCGCCTTTCCCTGCTCCAGCGACATCGCCAGGATCTCGTTTCCGGTCCTGCCCGCGACGAGATTCTCGGCCACTATGTCCTGGAACCTGTTGACGCCTGCAAGAGCCTTTTTCAGGAAAGCCGGAGCGTCGTCCTCACCGTATCTGAGGACATACGCTACCTCCTGCGTGTCGGTGCACAGTCCCAGATATCTGAAGCCTACGTCGCAGTGGAGCATATCTCCCTGACGGATTATCTCCTCCCTGTCGAAACTTCCGACACCGGGCCTGTTGATGGAGATGTCGAAGTCGAACCAGGGCTCCAGTCCGAGATCTATGCATTTCTGAAGCATGAAGTATTTGACGTCGTGGTTCGTGGTCACTCCGGGCACGACGACTCTGGATGAGAAAGCCTCGTCGATGAGAGCGTGAGCGATCTGCATGATGCCGTTGTAGGCCTCCATCTCGACGTCGGTCCTGGTCTCGAGCCAACCTACGCAGACGTCCTCAGCCGAGACTATCCTGCTCATCAGGTCGTCGTCGAAGCATTCGGTCATCTGATCGTAGAGCACCTTCGAGAGGCCGTCGGCGAATGCGAAGTCCGGGGACATGTTGAGTCCCACCTTCTCCACTTCGTTCTCCTTCAGCAGCCTTGCGAGGCACTCGAACTGTGTCTCGGCCTTGGATGGATCCTTGCACCATATGGAGTCCTTCTGATTGATCCAGACTCCTTCATAATAGTCATCGAGCCCCACTCCGGGCCTCGTGATGGAATATCTCTTTACTTCGTCGCCCTTGAGCACGAAGAGCAGTATGGTGAGCCTTCTTGCGGTGAACATGGCCACAGGCGTCAGAGACTTGAGGACGGGATCCTCGTTGTACTCGTTGCATGCCACGACCCAGGAGTCGACTCCCGATCTCTTCATGACTTTAGGAAGCACGGTATCGAGCCTCAGCTTGAGCCATGAGTCCATGACCCTTTCTCTCTCCCTGTACGGGAGGATCTTTGTCCTCAGCTCGTCAACGTGAGCGCTCTCCTTGATAAGGCGGTCGCCCTTTGAAATCATATCTTCAGTCCTCTAGTTTTGCCCACTCTCTCAGAGTGATCTCCTTGATCTCCTTATAAGCCCTTTCGGGATCGTCATTGGTGATCTGATTGTTGAACAGCGGCGCGATCTCCATCTCCATCTTGGCCTTGTTGAGCCTCAGATGGGCGGAAGCCTCGTCGTCGTTGTATTTTTCAAGAATATGCTGCTCAAGTTCTTCCATGCTCGTGGGCACCACGAAGAAGCAGACCGCCTCGGGGATGTTGAGCTTGAGGGGGCCGACGCCGGCCGCCTCGACTTCCACGAGTATGGCTTTGTCCTGCTTTGTCCAGAAATCGATCTCGGACTTCAGCGTGCCGTAGTAGTATCCGTTGAACTCGGTGTATTCGTAAAGAGCATTGTCCTTGACTGCCTTTGCGAAATACTTGTAGTCAACGAAATAATACTTCTCGCCGTCTACCTCGTTCTCCTTGCGGGGACGGGTTGTGATGGAGACCACGAATCTCAGGTCAAGGTCTTTGTCCTCGAGCAGAAGATCCCTGATAGCTCCTTTTCCGACAGAACTTGCGCCGGAAAGAACAAGAACTTTTTTTGCCATCTTTATTTACACTCCTTAACTAATCCTGTGAGCACTCTGTAAGATCTGTCAAAGGATTCCAGATTCAGTCTTTCGTCAGGCGTATGGATATGCTCCGAGATGGGACCGTATGTGACGATATCCTCCACGCCCAGGGAGTTGAAGATGCCGCACTCGTTTCCTCCGTGCGCCGCCTGACACTTCAATTCTACCCCAAGTTCGTTTTGAAGCACAACAGAAAGTTTGTCCCTGAGTTCTGATTCGGGGCTGTAATTCCAGCCGGGATATGCTGAAGTTATATTTATGCTGACATTATATACACCCGCGAGGGTGCGCATCTTGTTCAGAAGATCGGTGATGCCGCTTGCGATAGCGCTTCTCAGAGAGTCGGTCGCCACGACGGTATTGCCGTTCGTGCGAACTATTCCGAGGTTCAGCGACGTCACGGTCAGACCTTCTATGGCCATCGAACGGTGCTGGAACCCGTTGGGTATGAGATACAGATAATTTATCACTCTCTCAGTCGATGCATTGGAGAATTTTACCGGCGATGTCTCGAGCTGAGTTATCTCCGCCCTGAATCCAGCGTCAGAGAACTCCAGTTCAGTGGCGATGTCCTTTGCGATCGGCTCCAGCATCTCACTGAGCTTCTCGGGAGCTGTCCTGCTCGTGAATATTATGTCGCATTCCCTCGGGATCGCGTTCTCCTTGAGTCCGCCGTTTATGCTGACCAGGCTCAGATCTGCGCCGGCGATCATCATCTCCTTGAATATCCTGACCGCCAGGACGTTTGCGTTTCCCTTCTCCTTGTGGATCTCACCGCCGGAGTGGCCGCCCAGCAGTCCTCCGACAGCCAGGTCGAAGGTCGGGTCACTGTTGGGCTCGCTGAGACATTCTATGGTGGATGTGGCTCTGGTGCCGCCCGCGGACGAGATGCACGTGGTGACCTCTCCGCCGCCGTCAAGGGATATCATCCGCTTTGCCGTGAAGTATTCGCTCTTCAGCTCAACTGCTCCAAGCAGTCCAAGCTCCTCCTGCACCGTAAAACAGCACTCGAGCGGAGGATGCGGAAGAGCGTCGTCCTCCAGGATCGCAAGAATGTACGCGACTCCGGCTCCGTCATCGGCGCCGAGAGTGGTGCCTTCCGCATTGAGCCATCCTTCCTCATCCACGTAAAGCTTCAGAGGATCCTTTTCAAAATCATGATCCGTTCCCTTGTTGGCCTCACAGACCATGTCCATGTGCGCCTGTATGAGCAGAGGAGCGCTGTTTTCATATCCTTCCGAGGGTTCCTTGTATATGACTACGTTCCAGAAGTCATCCTGCAGATACCTGAGTCCTTTCGATTTCGCGAAGGATACGATGTAGTCAGAGATCTGCTTCTCGTTTTTTGATCCGTGCGGTATCTTCGCGATCTCGTTGAAGTAGTAGCAGTAGCGTTTGTTAAGGTCGAATTCCATCAAGTTCCTCCCGAGCTGCGGCCTTGAAACAAGTGTTACATGTCAGGCTCACTCTGTTGTTGATCAAGGGTCTGAGGACAGTAAAAAAACAGCCTCTCCCGTTTGAAATATTATACTTGACTGATTTAGTCATTTAAAGTGGAAAATAGACCGCAAACTAACCAAAGATTCTCCTCTCCGAGCCGATAAAAAAGTTAAAGAAATATAAAAAACCGACCGGGAACAGCCTTACGGCCTGTTCCCGGTCTCCTGCTGATTTCTCTATGAAGAAATCAGATAGCTTCCGCGTTGACGAACTGACTGGTCCACAGTTCGGAGTAGAATCCGCCCTTCTCCAGCAGTTCCTCGTGGGTTCCGGTCTCGACGATATCTCCGTCCCTCATTACCAGGATGATATCGGCGTTCCTTATCGTGCTCAGACGGTGAGCGATGGTGAATGACGTCCTTCCCCTGGTCAGCAGGTCCATGGCGTCCTGCACTATCTGCTCTGTCCTGGTATCGACGGAGCTGGTAGCCTCGTCCAGGATGAGCAGCGGAGCATTCTGGATCATAGCCCTCGCAATGGTCATCAGCTGGCGCTGTCCCGCGGACATGTTGCTGTCCTCCGACAGCACAGTGTCGTAGCCGTTGGGCAGACCCGAGATGTAGTTGTGCAGTCCGACGAGCTTGCAGGCTTCAATGACCTTCTCGTCACTGACGTCCTTCATGCTGAACACGATGTTCTCCCTGATCGTCCCCTCGAACAGCCAGCTGTCCTGTAGGACCATGCAGAACTGGTCGTGGACGTTCTCCCTTGTGACGTCCCTGGTGTCGATGCCGTCTATTGAGATCTTTCCGCCGTTGATCTCATAGAATCTCATCAGCAGGTTGACCATGGTGGTCTTGCCCGCACCGGTGGGGCCGACTATGGCGACCTTCTTGCCTGCCTGGATGGATGCGGAGAAATCGTTGATGATCGTCTTGTCCGGATCATATCCGAAGCGTACGTGGCTGAATTCCACGTCGCCCTTCACATTCTCGAGGCGCGCCGTCTTGCCGGACTCGTCCTCCATCTCCTCCACGTCCAGGAACTCGAACACGCGTTCACAGGCAGCGGCAGCGGACTGCAGGTTGGTGATGGCGTTAGCGACCATGCTCATGGGCATGGTGAACATGCGCACATAGATCACGAAAGCGATGATGGTGCCGAAGGGTATGGTTCCGTTCTTGGCCATCATGGCTCCGAAGACGCATACCGCAACATAGCCGAGGTTGCTGAGCAGCTCCATCAGTGGGAAAGTGATCCCGCTTATGAACTGGCTCTTCCAGTTGTTCTCGAATAGCTTGTCGTTGAGATACTCGAACGTCTCTCTGGATTCCTTCTCGCCGTTGTATGCCTTGACGATCAGGTGCCCTGCGTACATCTCCTCGATGTGGCCGTTCATCATTCCCAGATACGACTGCCTTCTGGTGAAGTAGCCCTGGCTGCGCTTGATGATCACGTTGACGAGCATGAATCCCAGGATGGAACACAGGAGAACGATGACCGTAAGCTTTACGTTTTTCAGCAGCATCATGATGGTGCAGCCGATGAACGTAACGATGGATGTGACGACGGAGCTGGATGCCATATTGAGGCTCATGCCGATGGTATCGACGTCATTGGTGATGCGGCTGAGCACGTCTCCGAATGAAGAGCTGTCGAAGCTCTTGAGCGGGATCCTGTTGAGCTTGTGGGTTATGTCGCTGCGCATCGTCCTCATGAGCTTCTGTGATGCCCTGTTGAGGTTGAGGCTCTGTATCAGTATCAGCAGCGAAGCGATGAGATAGAATATAAGGCTCCTGATGGCGACCTTTATGACTGCGGGAATGTCCACTCCCCCGCTCTTGAGCCCTGCCTCTATGAGGTTGGTCATCCTGCTGAGGTGATCAGGTCCGAACAGCGTCATGATGACGCTGAAGACGGAAGCTGCCACAGCGAGGATGAACTGAGGAAGGATATCTCTGCCGTATGCAAGGAGCTTCTTGGCTGCTCCCTTGAGATCCTTCGGTTTCTCGGCGATCCTCATGGGTCCGCGCGCGCCGGAATTTATGTTCGCCTGTCCAAGTTGGTAACTGTTCTTCTTAGCCATTACGCAAGTTCCTCCTCTGACAGCTGTGTATATGCGATCTCTCTGTAGACCTGGCATTTTCTCATGAGTTCATCATGCGTGCCCATGCCTACGACCTTGCCTTCATCGAGAACGATGATCTTGTCAGCGTCTCTGATGGTTCCTATCCTCTGTGCGACTATGAGCGTCGTGACGCCGGCGGTCTCCTCTTTCAGCGCTGCTCTGAGCAGACGGTCCGTCTTGAAGTCAAGAGCCGAGAACGTGTCATCAAAGATGTAAATCTCGGGCTTCCTGTAAACGACCCTCGCCACCGACAGCCTCTGTCTCTGTCCGCCGGAGACGTTCGTTCCGCCTCTGGTTATCTCAGCGTCATACTGGTTATCCATCTTCTCGACGAAGTCGGTCGCCTGAGCGATGGCTACCGCTCTCTTCACTTCCGATTCGGAATCCTCATCGGCCGCGTGGTTGCCGCCCTCTCCGTACTCGATGTTGGAGGAGACGGTGCCTGAGAACAGGACTGCAGTCTGAGGCGCATAGCCTATTAGGTTGCGCAGCGAATGCTGATCGTATTCCCTTACGTTCCTGCCGTCGACGAGAACCTCGCCCTTGGTGGTGTCATAGAATCTGGGGATCAGGTTGACCAGCGAGGTCTTGCCGCTACCCGTGGCTCCTATAAATGCGACGGTCTCGCCCTTGTTGGCCGTGAAGGAGATGTTGCTGAGGACCTCGCCCTCCGTTCCGGGGTAAGTGAAGCTGACGTTTCTGAATTCGACGGTCCCTTCCTTGCCCTCTATACCGTCAGTCTCGGTGCCGTCCTTGATCTCAAGCTCGCAGTCGAGAACTTCGTTGACTCGCTCTGCGGCGACTGAAGCCCTGGGTATCATGTTGAAGATCATCTCAAGGTTCATGAAGGACATGAGAAGTCTGCTGGCGTAGTTGGAGAACACCACCATCTCCGAGAAGGTCACGATGGCTTCTGTCGGGTCGGTCTTGACCAGGCTGTTTATAAGGAATGCGCCTATGAGATAGATGCCGACAGTGAGTCCGTTGTTGACGAATCTCATGACAGGCCTCGTGGAGCTCATGACCGTCTGGGCCGACAGCATGTTGAAGGAGAGATTCTCGTTGGCTTCCTCGAATTTCTTCTCCTGATACTCTTCTGCGTTGTAGGCGCGGATGACACGGATACCGGTCAGGTTGTCCCTTGTCACCTTATTGAGTTCGTCGGTCAGCTCCTGCATCCTTCTGAATCTGGGATGCGCGTATCTGATGACGATGATGACTACTCCCATGACGGCTATGATCGCGCCGCCGGTGAGAGATGTCCACTGCCAGTGCTTGCCCCAGATCTTGACCAGGGCGACCACCACCGAGATGGGGGTCCTGATGATCATCCTCAGTCCGCCTGCTATGAACATCTGCAGCTGGGTGATGTCGTTGGTTGATCTGGTGATCAGCGACGCGGTGGAGAATCTGTCTATCTCGTTGAGCGAGAAGGACTGCACCTTATTGAAGATGTCGCTCCTCAGGTGCTTTGAATACAGCCCGCCGAGCATCGCGGAGACATAGCCTGATGTCAGTCCTATCAGCGTGCTCAGCAGAGCCAGGAGCATCATTACCCCGCCGGCCTTCCATATGGCGCTCATCTGGCTTCCTTCCGTCTGTACCAGCATGGTGATGCTCGACATGTAGTCCGGGATCTTCATCTCGGTCCACACCTGCGCAAGGACCAGCAGTATGCTGAATATCAGCAGCACTACCTCCTGCTTGCGCATACGTTTGATTGCTTTGAACATGTGCGTTTATACTCCTTTAAATGTTTTACAGTTCCTGGTCGGCCACTTTCGTAAGCAGCCTGTAGAGCTCGGCCTTCTCTTCGTCGCTCAGTATGCTGAACAGTTCCTCAGTGATCCTGTCCCTCTTGGCTGTCAGATCGGCGCTCAGTTTCTTTCCTTCATCCGTGATGAAGACGTTCTGCTCTCTCTTGTCGGTCTCGCTGCGCTGTCTTCTGATGAGGTCCTTCTGTTCAAGTTTCTCAAGCACTCCTGTCAGTGACTGCGGCCTGATATGCATCCTCTGCGCCAGCATCTTCTGCGTTATCCCGTCCTCCTCCGACAGAATGTGAAGGATGAGTCCGTCCTGCATCGTGCCGCCCTCACCATCCCTGTCCAGGACAGTATGGAAACGTCTGCTGTGAAGTCTCGTTATGCGGAATACCGAGATCATAAGATCGTTGTCGTTCATTAGTCGCTCCTCGCAGTCGATCGTTCATAAGGTTGTTTATCTTAAAGCATCTTATTTTAAGCAGTCTTAAATTAAGTTACTTGATATTAAGTTTCCTTACTAATTATATACCATTGCGGAACCGTGTCAATATCCCTTCATGAATTTGTTTTTTTTGTAACTTGAAGACCGGACTGCGGGATATTATTATATTTAGGATGTTAAAGCGCTAAATCATTGTTAAGGAGAATATAAAATGGCAAAAGAACTCACCCCCGAAGTCGTCAGCGCGATGAAGGAAAAGTATGATGCTGACAGGACCGCTAAGGCGGTCCGCAGAGCACTCAACAAGACGGACATCATGGAGCTTGCTGCGGTGCAGGAGAACACCAACAATGTCCAGCACAACTTCGAGATCGATATCGAGACCATGTCCGCCACCTCCCAGGAGAGCACGGGCAGGTGCTGGATCTTCGCGGGAGCCAACTTCCTGCGCGAAGAAGTCGCCAGAAAGTGCAACATCAAGGAGTTCGAACTCTCGCAGAACTACATCGCATTCTGGGACAAGCTCGAAAAGATCAACTGGACCATGGAGAGCATCATCTCACTCAAGGACGCCGACTGGGACGACCGCACTCTCATGTGGGTCCTTCAGACCGGGATCAACGACGGCGGCCAGTGGGACATGTTCGCCGGCATAATCAAGAAGTACGGCGTGGTGCCCAAGACTGCCTTCCCCGAGACCTACACATCTTCTCATACCCGCAGCTGGACCACCCTGGTCAACAGAAGGCTCAGGAAATTCGCCTCTGACGTTCAGAAGAACAGGGACGATGCGGAAAAGATAGCCTCGCTCAAGGAAAAATGTCTGGAAGAACTGTACTCCTTCTCCGTATCCTGCTTCGGAAAGGTTCCGGAGACCTTCGACTTCGAATACAAGGACAAGGACGGTAAATATCACATCGACAGAGGTCTCGACCCTCATTCCTTCTACGATAAATACGTGGGACTGGATCTTGACGAATACGCGTCGCTGATCACCTCCCCCACCAAGGACAAGCCCTACCACGAGCGCTTCACTGTGAACTATGTGGGAAACATCGTCGGACAGCCTGTCGTATATCTGAACCTCACCATGGACGAGCTCAGGGATGCCGTCGTAGCACAGCTTAAGGACGGACAGATCGTCTGGTTCGGCTCCGACTGCGGACGCTGGGGCGACAGGAAGACCGGTGTCTGGGACATGAACGGCTATGACCTCGGTTCCCTCTTCGACCTGGACATCTCTATGACAAAGGAGGATTCGCTCTATTACTGCGAGAGCGCCATGAACCACGCGATGTGCATAACCGGCGTCACCTTCGGCGAGGACGGCAAGCCTTCCAAGTGGAAGATCGAGAACAGCTGGGGCGGCGAGACCGGAAACAAGGGCTACTTCCTCGCATCCGCCGAGTGGTTCGACACATATGTGTTCCAGGCAGTGGTGAACAAAAAATACCTGCCTGAGGAGATAGTTAAGTGCCTGGACAAAGAGCCCCACGAACTCAATCCCTGGGATCCCATGGGCACGCTCGCAGACTGAAAGGAAACACAAGATGCGCATATCAGATCAAAGCTTCCTGATACAGGACGTACCGACACTCAGCGATCTTAAAAAGAAGATCGTTCCCTACCGCGAACAGGAAAAGATCCACAACAGATGGCTCAAGGAGAGGCTGGAGACCATAATGCCCAGGGTCCTTAAGGATGCCGGGCTGGACATGTGGGTCATCGCCTTCAACGAATACAACGAGGATCCTCTCTACAGGACTCTTCTTCCCAAGCATTTCTTCACCGGAAGAAGGACCATGTGCCTGGTATTCGTGCTCAAGGACGGCGAACTTAAAAGGCTGGCCTTCACCCGCCCGCACATAGGCATAGACGGATACTATGACCTCGAGTGGATCAACCAGAAGGGCTCCAACTGGTCCATACCGGAGGATTATCCCTATCCCCCCGAGACACAATGGGAATGCCTCAACAGGGTCGTGAACCAGTATGACCCGAAGACCATCGGGCTCAACTTCTCCGATGACTTCGCCTTCGGCGACGGACTGAGCCATTCACTGGCAAACAAGATAATCGGCGCCCTTGATGAGAAATACCGCGAAAGGATAGTCTCCGCGCAGTACGCTGCCGTAAAATGGCTGGAGACCAGATCCGACAGCGAACTTGCAGCCTACAACGGCATTATGCAGATACAGCACACCATGATCGCGGAAGCTTTCTCCTCCAAGGTCATAACCCCCGGTGTCACCACCAACGACGACGTCAAATACTGGATGATGCAGTCCATCATCGACATGGGCCTCGAACCCTGGTTCGACTACGAGTGCACCATCATAAGAAAAGACGTCGGTTTCGTCAGGGGCGAAGCCGTCATCATGCCGGGCGACTGCCTGAGATGCGACGTAGGCTTCAGATACCTCGATCTGTGCACTGATACCCAAGAGATGGCATATGTCCTTAAGCCCGGAGAGACCGACGCGCCTGATTACCTCAAGAAGGCTCTCGGTCAGGTCAACAGGTTCCAAGATATAGTCCTGGGAAACTTCAAAGCCGGACGCACCGGAAACGAGATCCTCGCAACCTCCAGGCAGCAGGCCATTGCAGAAGGGCTCAAACCCAGCCTCTATTCGCACCCGATAGGATTCCACGGCCATGCAGCCGGCCCCACGATCGGACTGGTGGATGCGCAGAACGGCGTACCGGTGAGAGGCGACTATACCGTATCGGACCACACATGCTATTCTCTTGAGCTCAACTGCACGGTAGAGATTCCCGAATGGAACATCACAGCTATGTGGGGATATGAGACGGATATAGCTCTTGCGGACGGAAACATAGATTTCCTCGCAGGAAGACAGACCGGATATCACCTCATCAAGTGACATCTCCACTATGATCGAAATAAAAGATCCCGGATCCTTCATCAAGGATCCGGGATCTTCTTTTTATTCATTAATTACTTTCAAACCTCTGAGATAAGATCGAGTTTTTTGAGCGTGTCCACGAAGAGAAGCACCAGATCCTTCCTGTCGGTTCCGGAATCGAGGGACACTTCGCGCACGACCTCTCCTAGGGTCCTCTTCCCGTCTATGTAATAGACGACATTGGACTCGACGTCGTACATCGCGAATCTGCTCGTGCCTTCCATCTTCTTGTCGAACTCGTCAAGTACTTCCCCTTTACCCACTGCCCTGTAGTCGTTGAGGCCCTGGATGGGTCCGACGAAGTTGCGCTTGTAGACGGTATCGAGGTCGCTGTACTTCTCAAAGCTGTCGCTGAGGCCGTATGTGCCGATCCAGCTGTCGAACATATCGCTGACGATCTTTTCTTCCTTTGAAGTGTCTGCGCCTTCCGCGATCCTGCCGGCTGTCTTCAGGCTGTCCAGATAATACTTTTTGAACTTGAACATCCTGGATCCGAAGATATCCCTGTCGATCTTCCCGTTGAGGAAGTCTGCAGTGAGCTTGGTCTTCTCATCGACGATGTTCTTCTCCAGTTCCTCGAAGAGGTACGGGAGATCCTCTGCCTTGAGGTTGGCCAGGTTGTATGCGAAGTTGACCGCCGTCAGGCAGGAGAACTTGAGAACTTCGGGATCGATGACGTCCAGCGTATCTGTGGCGGTGTGATAGTTGAGGTCCGGCCACTGTCCCAGCATGCAGCACGGGATGTTGATGCTCGGGTCGGCATAGATTATGTGGTCGCTGCCGCCGCTGAAGGAATCGACTCTGTGGTTGGTGAGAGCAACAGGATCGTTGCCGAGGCTGAACGCTTCCTTGCCCGCCTCGCCCATGCTGTATGTGGCGAGCTCGTTGATGAGGTTAGGTGTGGACCAGGGGTTCTTGGTAAGGGTGAT
>JAEEGL012471996.1_pt1 | contig 11950 bp, 10 predicted proteins | sample 9134231 | NCBI WGS metagenome assembly JAEEGL01 (sample SAMN16246548, study PRJNA631951) | gut metagenome | biome: gut microbiome; feature: rumen; material: fiber-attached | host: Bos | place: Iran: Karaj | collected 2018-10 | reverse complement strand
TCGTCGTGGAGAATACTTCCGAGTGATAGGTGAGCTGGAATATGTCAGAAAGCTGTATATCGATCTGCTTGGAGATCGATACCGGCTGGAGAGTAACCTGAACCGCGAAATTGACAGGCTGCCGGAAGCTGAAAAAGCTGCGATCCGGAGCACATTTATCACCAATGAAAACCCTTCGGAATTATGGGAAAGGCTTATGAATCTGACAGATTTAGTATACAAGGAACTTGAAGGATACAGTCTACCTGTGACAAAGGAATTACTGCATGCGTATTTCAAGGGACTCATGTAAGGCAGCTTATCGCTGCCAAATTCGCAGTTTGTCGAGATAGTGCTGAATCGGGATCTATCAGGAAGGAAAGAGATCATGGCAGATCCGGGATCTGCGAAGGGAATCATGAACTGATAGTTTTCAGCAGGTCCAGGTCCATCCTTTATGCCGACACAAAAGGAGAGTTCATCTGCGGTTATGTAGAAGTCTGAACAGCCAAAGGATCATAAGCATGAGAAGAGGGCTGACATTAAGCTTTTCAGATCATTACAGTAAATAAAACTATATGAATAAGGACGGCGTCAGCGTTGCGGATTGGATCTATGCCGCTGTAAACGGTAATGTAAAGAGTCATGGTTTAGCGTTGCTCGAAAAATAAGAAATGACGAGGTACAAATGAAGAAAGTGGTGAAGATCGTATTGATCTTGGCGGTGATACTCTTCGTGCTGGGTATCGCTGTGTTCCAATACATCAAGTCCATGATGCCTAATGACGATGGAAATAACGATATCGTAGAGGGCTATTACAAGAATTTCCAATCGGATGCCCCGCTGGAAATGAAGTACTCCCAGCTCGGCACTTTTGATACTGCTTATACAGAGTTACCTTCTGATAATGCATCCATCGGGAAAGTCCGTGTCTGGTATCCTAAGGAATTGGAAAACGGTGAAAAGACATGGCCGATGATCATGGTGGTCAACGCAAGCGGCACACCTGCCGCCTCTTACGAGCCCTTCTTCCCGCGTTTGGCCTCATGGGGCTTTATCGTAGTCGGCAATGAGGATGGCCAGACCGGAAACGGTAAAACGGCCTCTCTCACCTTGGATTTCATGCTCAGCATTCCCGCTGACAGCGTGCTTTCAGGGAAAATCGATTATGACAGCATGGGCATTATCGGTTATTCCCAGGGAGGCGCCGGTGCTATCTGCGCTGTGACAAATTTCGAAAACGGTACCCGTTACAAAGCCATATTCACCGGAAGTGCTGCATACCGGACGCTTGCAAAAAACATGGGCTGGGAGTACGATCCTGCTAAGATAAGGATTCCGTATTTCATGGCGGCGGGCACCGGCAAGTCTGACGATTCAGGCGGTGATCCGGAAAAAGGATACGGAGGTGTATCACCGCTTTCCTCGCAAATTGCAAATTACAACAGCATCTCTGATGAAGTACAGAAGGTCCGGGCAAGAGCTGTCGGGGCGGAGCATGAACAAATGCTGATGCGCTCAGACGGATATATGACTGCGTGGATGCTGTACCAGCTGACGGGAAATGAGGAAGCGGGGACCGTATTCCTCGGAGAAGATGCTGAGATCCTGGCGAACAAGAATTGGCAGGATGTCGAGAAGAACAGATAAGGAGATCTCAGCTTTTTGAAGGAACGATCCTCAGCGTGAAAATATGCTGCAGGATTCCGAATGGCAGTAAATAAAAGCTCCCTTCCTCACGGACAGGATCATGGATCCGGAGGGAAGGGAGTCTGTTATATAGAGGTGACAGTATCAGAATTCGTCTTTGAGAGTCCTGCGGAAGAACAGTTCTATCGCTTCGTAGTAGATGTCGCCGTCAAAGAAACCGTGACCCTGTCCCGGAACGATGACGAGCTCAACAGGATTGCCCCTGTCTCTCGCGGCGCGGTAGAAGTCCAGAGTCTGCCATGTCGGAACGAGACGGTCCATATCGCCGTGCATGCACAGCATCGGAGGCAGATCGTTACCGACATATTTCATGGGGCTGGCTGTCCATATCAGATCCTTGGTATCCTTCGGACTTCCTCCAAAGAGCAGACTGTACAGTTCGTTGTTATCTCCGGCTTCAAGGGCGGGTTTCAGCATGTCAAAAGGGGCATACCATGGAACAGCAGCCTGTATTGCACTGGACTGATCGTTCCAGCCTCCGTCGCCTTCCAGCTCTGGTACGTTTCCGGTGACTGCCAGCAGTGCAGTCAGATGTCCGCCGGCACTTTCTCCCCAGGCGCCGATCTTAGAAGGATCGATCCCGAAGCAATCCGCATTAGCTCTCAGGAACCTGACAGCACATTTGCAGTCCTCGATCTGCGCGGGGAACGGAGCATGTTTCGCGAGGCGGTATTCTATTGAGGCACACACGAATCCGAGCTTGCTGAGTTTCGCCATCTCAGGCTCAGGACGGTATTTCTCTGTCAGATTCTCATCGTTCCAGCCGCCGCCGTGGATCCAGATGACTGCGGGAAGATCCTTGGCGCCTTCCGGAGCCCAGATGTCCATATACTGTCTCGGGCTCTGATCGCTGTAGGGTACGTGCTCCCAATACCTCAGTCCCTCTTTTTCCCAGTCTACTCTGCCGGGTTCAATGACTCTGGCGAGAGGGACATCTTCAATGTTTTTATAGAAGATCATTTTTATCTTTCTCCTGTCTGTTTTCTGAATCCATGATATCTTCGGCTCAAGTGTACTGTCAACCGGGTTCAGTGACTGAAAGAAGAACGGAAAACGAAAAGCCCGCAGCATGCTGCGGACTTTTGTCATTTCAGATCATCGGAAGGAGTTTATTTCTTCTCTGCCTTCTTTTCTTCCTTCTTGGCAGGCTTCTCTTCCTTCTTGTCGTCTTTCTTGTCAGCCTTCTTGTCGTCCTTCTTCTCGCCGGCTCCCATGAACCTCTTGCGCTCCTCAAGGGCCTTCGTTACCTTTTCAGCGAACTTTCTCGGTATCGGGTTGACCGGAGCATTGCCGATCTGCTCACCGAACTTCGCGACGAAGTTGGCTGTGATCATGAAGGAATCGGGATCGAGGTGATCCATGGTGTCGTGGTGGTTGTGGATCTGGGCACCGCCGCGGGGATTGAGCCTTGCGAAGGTGCAGGCAGGAACGCCGGCAGCTGCGAAGCTGCTGGAGTCGGAGGAATACATTCCGACTTCGATATCCACCGGATAGTTCTCCATGGCTGCCAGATACTGGATGGCGTGCATGGTGTCTTCGCTGCAGGAGCAGCAGACATGCTCGTATCCGAGCGTGACGCCGGTCATATCGAAGTTGATGTTGAAGATGACCTTCTCAAGCTCGTCCTTGTGGGTCTCGCAGTATTTTCTGGATCCGACGAGGCCGATCTCCTCAGCACCGCACCACAGGAACTTCATGGTCCTTCTCGGCCTGTGCTTATTGAAGTAATGCATGAGCTCCATGACCGTTACGGAACCGGTAGCATTGTCCCAGCTTCCCTTTGAATAGGGAACGGAGTCGCAGTGAGCGGACCAGACGATGACTTCGTCCTTGAGGTCGCTGCCTTCAATGGTGGCTACCACGTTGTGGGCTGTCTCTTTCTTCTTCCTGCCCTTGAGTACCATCCTGACCTTTGTCGGGTTGCTGCGGACCAGCTTCTCGGCGTCGTCGATGTGGATCTTGAGTCCGGGAAGGGGAGGATTGTCGCCGAACGCGTTGGTGGGTCTCAGTTCGTGCTTGATGCTGTCTTCCTCATAGAAGTCACCGGCGATCATGACATAACCGAGAGCGCCTTTGTCGGCGAGCTTCTTCATTGTATCGGGCCTGACCATGCCCTGGACCAGGACGATCTTGTCCTTGATATCGGTGAGGTTGGCGTCGAGAGCGTTCTCGATGTATTTGAAGCCGCCTACTGCTCCGTCCTTCTTGGTGTTGGGCGTCTTGCCGATGCCGATGACGGGATAGCTGCAGTATTCGGGCTCGAGGACCTCAAAGGTCGCTTCGGTGATGACTGCGTTCTCGACTTCAAAGTCCTCGATGACGGCGGGAACACCGGCTTCATCGCAGTGGGCTTTAAGTATATTGGCTGTCTTGAGGTCTTCTTTTGATCCGGCTACGCGGACGAAACTCATCTCCTCAAGCAGTCTCCATGCGCGGTTTTTGTCCATAAAATTACACCTCTCTAGAGAATTTGACATAATTATACTCTCAGCATGAATACAATACAATGAAATATTTTCGCGCTTTAAAGCAGAGTCAAACAGAAAGAAGGGAGCCGCAGCTCCCTTCACTGTATTGAATATTATTCAGCGAACGATCAGGAAACTGTGGGATCTCCGCCCAGCACGAAGGTCCTGATGTCTTCCGCCAGTTCCTTTGTGTTCTCCTCGCTGATGTAGATCATGTGGCCGGACTTGTATCCCTTCACGTAGACGCGGTCCTTGGGAAGTCCCGCGTGATCCATCGTGTAGTAAACGAATCCGATCTCGGTGCAGTCATCATACCAGCCGTTGGCAAAGAATGTCCTCATGCCGAACGTGGTGGTCATGGCGGAGCGCAGTCTTTCGGCTGTGGTGCCGCCCTTGGTCTCGATGTTCCAGCCGTACTTGCCTTCCTTGTTGCGGTGCATCATGTAGGTCAGATACTGACGGTCGAGCTTGACGTTGAGATAGGGGAGGATGACTCCGTTGAGTGCGGAATAGAAGAAGGAGTCATAGCGGTCGCCTGTGGCGTCATCTCCGGGGCCGACCTTCTCTTCGACCTTCCCGGGTACGAGAAGCGGACGGGTGAGACGGCCGTCGTATCTGGAGCAGGCGAGGCCCTTGTGCTTGATGACTTCGGAACGGAATCCGGACTCATCGATCTTGAGGGCTCTGGCTTCCAGGAATTCCTTGGATACGCCGGTGTAGTAGGTGATCTTCTTTATGATCTCTTCGCGCTCTTCGCCGACGAGAGCTTCGCCTTTGTACAGTGCCAGCAGGTAGTCGTGGTCCGCGAAAGCCTTGGCTTCCTTGACGAACTCCTCAACGCTCTGATCTGAGGGATGGTTGTGATAGTGGTTGATAGCCGCGAAGGTGGGGAAGAAGAGGACGGATTCCTCGACCTGGACTTCCCTGTTGAAGTACTTGCCGATGGTGACGGTGTTGCCGATCATGACGATGCCGTCGAACTTGACGCCGTAGCCTCTGTCATATCCCATTCCGGAAGCGATACCGGCAGCTGTCGCGCTGCGGGTGCAGCCGTAGGACTCGCCGATGAGGTATTTGGGTGACAGCCAGCGGTCATATTTATGGCACCAGCTCTCGATGAATGTCAGGATGGATTCGGCGTCCTCTTCGATGCCGTAGAAATCCTTGGCATGCTCTTCGTCAAGAAGAACTCCGTAGCCGGTCCCGACAGGGTCGATCATGACCAGGTCCGCGACGTCCAGCAGGCAGTCGGGGTTGTCGATGACTTCATAGGGCCCGAGGGATGTGGGACGGTCAACGGGATCCTCATATTTCACGCGCTTGGTCCCGAAGAAACCTGCATGAACATACATCGAGCAGCTGCCCGGGCCGCCGTTGTACCCGAAGATGACAGGACGGTTGGGATTCGGATCGCTCTTGTTGAAATAGGAGTAGGAGAACAGGGTGGCGATGGGCTTTCCGGCGTTGTCATAGAAAACGTTGTCCTCGCACACGGTGTGATATTCGATCTCCTTGCCCCTGAGGGTGATGGTGTGGTCGCTCTCGAACCTCTTGGGCTCAAAGGTAGCGGCATCGAATTTCTCGGTCTTGTACATTGTCTACGCTCCTTGTTTTTGTTTGGTCTTTTCGTTTATCATGAAGCCTTCAGGACTGCTGCGGAGCCTGATATACAGATCGCTGCGGTCCTGCAGGAACCGGCTTTTCCGGCTGCATCTCCCGCTGGAGAGACTGTGAAACGAATAAGGTTATTGTATATTATACAGCGCAGAATGCAAATATAAAAAAGAATATCAGCAATACTGCAAACATTATGCAGATTCTGTACAATAGTAGGGTGGAAAAATACGAAAGCGACGGGAAGACGATGGAAACTGTACAGCAACTGCCCTGGGAATATGATCAGATCGCGGTCATAGACCTTCAGAAGAACAAGAAGGAAGCTCTCGCTGTGAACATACTGTCATCAGTCATAGCGATCGTCATGTATCTCATCAGAGACCGCATAGAGCCTTTTCTGATCTGGATGGGAAAGACCGCAGCGGAAGGCCGGCTGACTGCAGCGGGGATCGCAGTGATCGTGTGCACATTAGTCTATGTGATCCTTCACGAGTTCACCCATGGGCTCGCCATGAAATGTTTCGGAGGGAAAGAGGTCAGATACGGGTTTACGGGGATGTATGCCTATGCGGGAAGCAGCCGCGACTATTTCCCAAAGGGGAAGTATATATGCATAGCTCTGGCTCCTGTCATCATATGGGGGATCGTCTTCGCTGTGCTGCAGACGTTGCTGCCGCAGTGGTCATGGGTGATCTGGTTCCTTCAGATAATGAACGTAGGCGGAGCTGCCGGAGATCTGTATGTCGTATACAGAGTGTCCGGGATGCCGGACACTATACTCGTGATGGACACGGGAGTGAACATGACGGTCTATGATAAGGTTAAGCTTCCGATCAGATAATAAGGAGAAGATACAAAGTGGAACTGGCGATCCTTCTGTTCCGTAAGATCCTCAATATGTTCATGATCATGGGGATCGGAGCAGTATTGTATAAGAAAGAAGTGATATCCGACCGCACGACGGAAGATCTCGGAAGAGTGCTCATCCAGGTGGTGCTGCCGTCTGTGGTGTTCAGCCAGATGTGGACGGATTATACTCCTGAAAGGCAGCAGTCGCTGATCAGGTGCCTGGTCCTGGGGCTTGCGGCTCAGGCAGTCGCGATCGGCATCTCATGGCTGGTCTTTCATAAAGATGAGGACGCTGCTCACAGAGGCTGCAGCGCCTTCTCAAACGTCGGGTTCTTCGGTATCCCGGTGGTCACGGCCGCCATGGGAAGCGCAGCTGTGTTCTTCGTGGCGCCGACAGTCGGGACCGCGAACCTCCTGATGTCTACACTGCTGGTGATGTGGCTCAGCGGCAGCACACAGTATGTTAAGCTGCGCAGCGTGCTGCTGAATCCTGCTCTGATATCACTGGTGTGCGGCACGGTGCTGTTCTTCCTTAGAGTCCCCAAGCCGGAGATCGTGAGCGACCTTCTGGGGACAGTGAATCAGCTCAACACCCCGATAGCTCTGCTGCTGTCCGGAGCGTTTCTTGCCAAAAGCGACCTGATAGGCGCTCTGCGCAAGGGCAGAGTGTGGCAGGTGACTCTGATGAGACTGGTGCTGATACCTGCTCTGATACTTCTTCTGTTCAGGCTGCTTCCCGTAGGGACACTGGATGAGAAGACGGCGGTGTGGATAAGCCTGTCCTGCCCGATAGGTATGAACCTTCCCGTATATTCCAGACTATACAGGCCTGATGATGTAGCTGTATCTGCGGAGGAGGTATGCATCACTACGCTGCTGAGCATGATAACGCTTCCTCTCGGTTTGCTGGCTGTTTCAGCAGTGATTGGATGAGAAGAGAAAGGAGCGACTGCACAGGAGGACGGAGATGACGAGATATATAGCGCTGCTCAGAGGAGTAAACATAAGCGGGAAGAACAAGGTTCCGATGCCTGAGCTGAAGCAGTATTGTACAGAGCTCGGATATGACGGAGTCGTCACCTATCTCAACAGCGGAAACATAGTCTTTTCGATGGAAGACAGAGATGAACAGGAACTCGCTGAGGAGATAAAGAACCTGATCACGCAGAATTTCGGACTGGATGTGCCGGTGTTCGTGATAAAGCAGACCGCACTTCGGGAGATACTGGATTCCGCACCTGAGTGGTGGGGGACGGATGACAAGGATATATATGACAATCTGATATTCGTTATGCCTCCCGCTGACGCATACTGGGTCAGCGGAAGGATCGGGACGCCGACGGAAGAACTGGAGAGGATAGAGATCAGCAGGGACAACGCCATATTCTGGTCCTTTGACAGGAAACGCTACCAGAAGGCGAACTGGTGGAAGAGCACGGCCAGCCGCGGGATCGGAGAAGTTCTCACGATAAGGACTGCGAATACCCTGAGAAAGATCGCAGAGTTATAAGAAAAGTATCAATGCAGGATCGAATGCGGAGTTTCGGAAGAGTATCCGGAACCCCGCATTATTTGACTTTATTTGTGCTAATATAGAATCAGAAATCTATGCGACAGGAGCCTTCGAAATATGAATCAGACGAACTACAAAAAGACTAAGTATAATGTCCCGTTCATCGCGCAGAGAGCGGATCCGTATATCATGCAGGAGGACGGAAAGTATTATTTCACCGCTTCAGTGCCCGCTTATGACTGCATCGTTCTTAGGAGAGCGGACTCGCTGGAAGGCCTCAAGGACGCCCCCGAGACCGAGATATGGCACTGCCATGAGAGCGGCATCATGAGCAAGCACATATGGGCGCCGGAGCTGCATCACATAGACGGCAGATGGTACGTCTACTTCGCCGCCGGCGAGAAGGACGATATCTGGAACATCCGTCCCTGGGTACTGCGCTGCGAAGGTGACGATCCTCTGGAAGGACCCTGGACCGAATGCGGAAACCTCAAAAGAGTGGATGATGATGAATTCAGCTTCACCGATTTCTCTCTAGATATGACCACGTTCGTCAACAACGGCGTCAGATACTGCGTGTGGGCGGAGAAGGTGAGCGTCGGAAGGAAGATCAGCAACCTGTATATCGCAAAGATGGAGGATGCGCTGACTCTCAGCACTCCGCAGATGCTTCTGACTGCTCCGACCTATGACTGGGAGAGACACGGTTTCTGGGTCAACGAAGGACCTGCGTTCATAAGAGAAGGAGACAGAGTGTATCTGACATATTCCGCCAGCGATACCAGTCCCGCATACTGTATGGGAATGCTCTGGGCAGACGCGGATGCGGATCTCATGGATATCTCCGCATGGCACAAGATGAATGCCCCGGTCTTCGGGACAGACAGGGAGAGGGGACTGCTCGGACCCGGACACAACAGCTTCTTCCGTGACCCGGAAGGCAATGCCTATATGGCATATCATGCCAGGAACTATGATGAGATAGAGGGAGACCCGCTCTATGACCCGAACCGTCACACCTATGTGATGAGACTTGAGTTCAAAGACGGCATGCCGGTGTTCAGCACCGACAACCAGCTGTTTATATAGGATCGATCAAACTTCCTTCAGACCGCGGATTGGGACCGCGGGAGAAGGGAAAAGCTCCGGCCGGCGACGGCCAGATGGTGAAAGGAGGTAACTCACCATGAAATACGTATGCCCGATCTGCGGATATGTCTATGATGATTCCGCGGGTCCCGCATGGAACGAGCTCCCCGATGACTGGAAATGTCCTCTGTGCGGAGCTGCAAAAGCGGATTTCCGTCCTGAATCTGCAGAGGGACCGAAACCAGTGACGCCTGCTCCGGCAGTTCAGGAAGAGATGAGGCCTCTTTCAGCGGCTGAACTCAGCGCTGTGTGCTCCAGCCTCGCCAAGGGATGCGAGAAACAGTACAGACAGGATCAGGCTGACGCCTTCAGAAGGATCGCGCAGTGGCTGAAAGAGAGATCGGGAGCAGCTCCGGATACTTCCTTCGGCAAGATACTTGAGAAAGTGGAGGAGGATCTTTCCGTCAACTACCCTGCAGCGAGAGCTGCTTCAGCTGGAGCCGGAGACCGCGGAGCTCTCAGGAGCCTCACGTGGAGCGAGAAGGTGACTATGATGCTGAAGTCCCTGCTCACCAGATTCGGTGACGGAAAAGAAGAGCTCAAGGAAGGGACCGGTGTATATGTATGCACCGTATGCGGATTCGTCTATGTAGGAGACAGCCTGCCGGATGTCTGCCCTGTCTGCAAAGTGCCCAACAGCAAGTTCGAGAAGATGGGAGGGTGAGGATATGAGTGACAGATATGCAGTGAGAAACGTAAAGTTCTGTGAGAAAGACTGCCTGTGCCTGTTCGTATGCCCTACCGGAGCTACAGATACCGAGAACAGCGTTATCGACACAGAGAAATGCATCGGCTGCGGAGCCTGTGCTGACGCATGCCCCGCAAAAGCCATCAGCATGGTGCCCAGGGTGTTCCCTGTACAGCAGAAGAAGGCAGACGCCGTAATCGCGGCGCAGAGAAAGCTTGCCTCATCCAAAGCGGAGCAGGAGCAGATGGCAGCAGCGCTCCCCGGACCGCTTGCCAAAGCGGTGGAGAGATCCTCAAGGATAATGAGAGAGGATATACTGAGGGAAGCCGGATACATGCTGCCCCAGAGCGGAAACGCGAACAGCCTGCTGAAGGGTCTGGCTGAGGAATATGCCTCAGTACCGGGCTTCCCGGCAGAGGATGTGCGGTTCCTGCTCGACACTATAGAATTCAATGAAAAAACAGAAGATAAAAAGGAGAACAAAATGGAAGTCTGGAAATGCTCAGTATGCGGTTATGTCCATGAGGGACCCATGACCGACGATTTCGTATGCCCGCGCTGCAAACAGCCCGCATCGGTATTCGTAAAGGTGGAGCCGGAAGTGCCGGCAGAGCCCAAGAAGAATCCCTATGCAGGAACGCAGACGGAAAAGAACCTGGAGGCTGCTTTTGCAGGTGAATCCCAGGCGAGGAACAAGTACACCTATTTTGCCTCAAAAGCAAAGGCAGAAGGCTTCGAGCAGATAGCGGCTATCTTCCTCAAGACCGCTGATAATGAGAAAGAACATGCCAAAATGTGGTTCAAGGAGCTGAACGGCATCGGAAGCACTGCTGACAACCTGGCAGCTGCAGCCGACGGCGAGAACTTCGAGTGGACCGACATGTATGAAGGATTCGCCAAGACAGCGGAAGCCGAGGGATTCCCAGCAGTCGCCGCGAAGTTCCGTATGGTCGGCGCTATAGAGAAGCATCATGAGGAACGCTACCGCGCACTGCTCAAGGACGTAGAGACCGCAGCAGTGTTCGCAAAGAGCGAGGTCAAGGTCTGGGAATGCCGCAACTGCGGACACATCGTTGTCGGCACAGCTGCTCCTGATGTCTGCCCGGTATGCGCGCACCCGCAGAGCTATTTCGAAGTGAACACAGAACAGTTCTGATATTCTGACAGAACATAAGCCCGTACCTGCAGGAGAGATCCTCCATAAGGTACGGGCTTTTTCTGTTATAAGGTATTTGATATTACAGATTGTATAATTTGCTGAATTTATCCGTAAGGTATTCCGCATAGTATTTTGCAGAGAAGGGCTCACCGCAGATGGACGGGACTACGTCGCCGGGCTTGATGAAGTGTCCGTGGCGGTAGATCCTCTCAGTCAGCCAGTCAAGGATGGGCTTCATGTCATCGGCTGCGACCAGAGCGCTGAAATCAAGATCCTTCTTCATGGTCTGCAGGATCTGAGCGCTGTAGGCGGTACCCAGGGAGTATGTCGGGAAGTAGCCGAAGCTGCCGCCGCTCCAGTGGGAGTCCTGAAGGACGCCCTGTCTGTCATTGGGAACGTCGATGCCGAGATATTCCTTATAGAGGCGGTTCCAGGTCTCAGGAAGCTGCTTCACGGTGATCTCTCCCGCGAAGAGCATCTTCTCAATCTCATAGCGGATGATGACATGCATTGAGTAGGTGAGCTCGTCGGCCTCGGTGCGGATGAGTGACGGCTGTGCTTTGTTGACGCAGCGGTAGAAATCGTCCGCGGTCTTGCCTGCGGTCTGTTCCGGGAACAGTTCACTGAATCTCGGCCAGAGCCAGTCAGTGAATTCCCTGGAGCGTCCAACGTAGTTCTCCCAGAATCGGCTCTGGCTCTCATGGACTGCCATGGAGCATCCGCCGGCGAGAACGGTATAGTCGTAAGCCGGGTCGACATGGAGCTCGTAGTTGGCGTGGCCGCCTTCATGGATAACGCTGTATACGGATGCCAGAGG
>JAEEGL010413649.1_pt1 | contig 11950 bp, 10 predicted proteins | sample 9134231 | NCBI WGS metagenome assembly JAEEGL01 (sample SAMN16246548, study PRJNA631951) | gut metagenome | biome: gut microbiome; feature: rumen; material: fiber-attached | host: Bos | place: Iran: Karaj | collected 2018-10 | reverse complement strand
GTGAGCAGAAATGTAAGTTTAATTTGTTTCATAATATTTGATCTTTATTAAATTTCAGGTTCCCATAAGATTCTCTAAAATTGTCCGCACTGGCTATCATCGTCCCATCTGCTAAATACAATTTTATATCATATAAACAACCTTGCTATTTCCTTCTTTTCTTCTCCATTTTAATAAAATTACGTGAGTTCGACGAAATATAAATGTTTGAAAGTTTGGTAATTAGCGCTATTTTCAGTAACTTTGTAGTACCAGCAATAAAGTCAAACTAAAGAATACCGCTAATGTTTACCGAGGGCAAAATTACTGAAATTTTCTGTATTGCTGATGATTTTTGCAATTTTTTTTGATGCACAGATGAAAAAAATAAGATAATTTGCTTGCGCAGTTGGGCTGTCTGACAACGAAAATTATTCTAATTATGCCAATTTCTTTCAAAAAACACCCCGCGAATTTATTTCCGAAACGGCAACGAAAATTGTAAATTGGGCCCCCCACCAACGCCCCTTTTGGGGGAGAGCTCTTAACTCAACCACAAATCACACAAATCTATAAAGCCTCGTTCTTTCTGCATCTATAAAGCCTCGTTCTTTCTACGGCTGAAGAGCACCATTGCGATGACGGGGGCACCGACAAGGGCCGTAACGCTATTGACCGGCAAGGCACCTTCAAAGCCCGGCATGCGGGCTATGAGATTGCATATCAGGGCAAGGACGGAGCCGCAAAGGGCTGTGGCGGGGAGGAGAATGAGGTGCTCGCTGGTTTGGAAGAAAGCGCGAGCCAGATGAGGGACGGCCAGACCGATGAACATGATAGGGCCGCAATAGGCGGTGACGATAGCCACCAGCACGCCGGAGCTGACGATGACGAGCATGCGTGCCTTGCGCACGTTGAGCCCCAGGTTTGCGGCATAATGGTCGCCAAGAAGAAGCAGGTTCAGGGGCTTTACCAACAGGAAGGTGAGAGGCAGGAGGATGCACATCAGCGTGACGAAGAGCACCATCTCATCTCCGCTGACGCGTGAGAACGAGCCGAGTCCCCATACCACGAAAGCCTTCACATCTTCTTCGGGCGAAAGGAACTTCAGCACTCCGATGATGGCATTAGCCAGATAGCCTATCATCACGCCGATGATGAGCAGAGTGACGCTGCCGCTCACTTTCTGGGAGACCCAGAGTATAAGCATGAGTACAGCCAAGGCTCCCACGATGGCTGCCACGCTCATGGCGGCATCGCCGAGGTAGCCCAGCCGACTGAGCGCTACGCCGCCGATGCGCCCGGACAGCAGCACCACGAACGCGACACCGAGGGCTGCCCCATTGCTGATGCCAAGCACGGAGGGACCGGCAAGGGGATTGCGAAAGACGGTCTGCATCTGCAGACCGCTGACGGCAAGGCCGGCTCCTGCAACAATAGCTGTCAGCTCCTGAGGCAAGCGGCTATTGAAAATGATATTGGTCCAAATCTCATTGCTGTCATCTCCAAGGAGAATGCGGCATACCTCCATCACAGGTATCCTTACTGTACCGATGAGGAGATTGGCTACAAGCAGGACGATGATGCTTGCAAACAAGAGGACGAAGAGTGAAATTTTTTTCATATTGACCATTGAACATTGAGCATTGACCATTGAACATTGACCATCATTTACAATTTCTTGCGCTCCGCAGGTGCTCAGGCGAGCAAAGCTCGGAGTCCCATGTACCATTGACCATTTACCATTGACCATTTACAATTTTTAGGGAAGCAGTTTATAGAATCTGGGCTGATAATCGGCTTCTACGAGTTCGGGATGGAAAATGGCGATGAAATCCTTCAGCAGCACGTCGGGCATTACGGGTGAGATCTCATAGTAGGGGGTCTGTTTCATGTTGCAATAGATGACCTTCCTCTCCCTGAACGCTTTGAACAGCTCGTTGCGAGGTTCCGATGCCTTCAGCGCCTCATAGCTGAACTCGCCGGGGAAGCTGTTGAGGATGCGCCAATAGTCAGCATTGGCGGCAAGGGAATACATCTTCTCAAACTCCATGTCTTCGCCGGCTGTTTCATCATCTTTCACCACATACTCCGCACCTGCGTCGCGGAATATCTGTGCCAGATAGTTCTTTCCTCCGACGGCATGCCATGTTCCGTAGTGCATTTCGCCGCTGGTAATGGTGGGGAGCACCTTGAAATTCGCATCCTTCACTTTCGCCTTCAGCATGTTGTAGCGCTGTTCGATGCCTGCAAAGACTTCGTTAGCCTCACGCTCCTTGCCTATGAACATGCCGATAAACTTTATCCATTCCGCCTGTCCCAGGGGATCAAGCTCCTTGTAGCCTAAGTGTGGAACGAGTGTGATGCCGGTATCTTTGATAGGCTCATAGCCTCCACGCTTGAATGGCGAGATAAAGATGACATCGGGATTGGCTGCCAGGATCAGCTCTGTATCAAACTCTCCCTCCATGCCTATCTTTACGATACGCCCATCGCTGACACGCTTCTTGATGTCCTGGTTGAAGAGGTTCTTGGTACCGGTAATACCCTTTACCACATCATGGGCATCGAGTGCCGTGAAGTTTGACAGCTGCAGGGCAGTCATGCAGATGGTGCGACTGATAGGCACGCGTACCTTTGTATATCCTTCGGGAACCTGCACATCGTCTGACTTGACCAAGGCGAAGCGGTCTTTCTTGCCGACATTGACTATTCGCACATCTGCCGAATCACGCACAGAGAACTCTGTGGCATACTTGACGTGGACGGAGCTGGCTGAGTCACCTGAAGACGTGGCATCGGCTTCTTTTACTCCGCCATTCTTTCCAGAACAGGCGCAGAGTAGTGCTGCGATGCAAAAGCATAGGAATGTTTTCATCATTTTTTTTGTTATTATTCTGTTTACGACTGCAAAAGTACATTTTTTTTTCGTAATTTTGCAGACAAATTAAAATTATATGTACATAGATACTAATCAAAGTCCGTGGTATGACCGCATGTGGGGAGCGTTTATATTCTTCACCCGACTCCCTTTTTGGCGTATTTACCAACCTTCCAAAGACAGCTATAAGGCCGTTGTTGAGTTCTGGCCCCTGACGGGATGGCTCACAGGGGGTCTGATGGCAGCGGCGCTCTATATGGGCAGCATGTGCTTTCCCCATATCATTGCCGTGCTGATGGCCATAACAGTCCGACTGCTCGTAACGGGAGCCCTGCATGAAGACGGGCTGGCAGATTTCTTTGACGGCTTTGGCGGGGGCACAGACCGGGGACGCATCCTCGCCATCATGAAGGACTCGCACATCGGCACCTTTGGCGTGCTTGCACTCATTCTGTATGCCTTCTTGCTTACGGCAACACTCTTCTCTATGCCTCCCATGTCGGCCTGCCTTGCCATCATCGCTGCCGACCCCTATGCCAAAATGCTATCAGCAGGCCTGATAACGCTCCCTTATGCCCGGAGCGAGGAGGAAGCGAAGGCCAAGACAGTATATCGCCGCCTGGGGTGGAAAGCCGTTTTTGGCCTCGCCATGCAGGGGCTGCTCCCTATGGCGTTGCTGATGTACAATCTGCATTGTACGATATACGAGGCGATACCCATTCTGCTGGTGCCCTCACTTGTGATGCTACTGCTCTACCGATACATCCGACATCGACTGCAAGGCTATACCGGCGACTGTTGCGGAGCTGTCTGCCTGATGGTAGAATTGGCCACACTACTCGTAATATGTTCTCAATATTCCTTATAACCCGATGAAAAAGATTATTCTTATCACAGGCGGTCAGCGTTCAGGCAAGAGCCAGAGGGCCGAGGCCTTGGCATTGAGTCTGTCAGACAGTCCGGTATATCTTGCCACAGCCCACATCTGGGATGATGAGTTTCAAGAACGTGTGCGCCGCCACCAAGAGCGCCGAGGGCCGCAATGGACCAACATTGAGGAGGAGATGCACCTGAGCCGTCACAACCTTACGGGGCGTGTGGTCGTAATAGACTGCGTGACATTGTGGCTCACCAATTTCTTCTTTGCTAATGACTCTGACACGGACAAGGTGCTTGAGATAGCTAAGAGAGAGTTTGATGCCTTCACCCATCAGGATGCCACCTACATCTTCGTTACCAACGAAATAGGCCTTGGAGGGGTCTCGGACAATGCATTGCAACGTAAGTTCACAGACTTGGAAGGCTGGATGAACCAATATATAGCCATGAAAGCCGACGAGGTAATACTCATGGTGTCAGGAATAGAAATAAAAATCAAATGAGAACATTCGACATTCATTCTACAGACCAATCACTTCTGTCTGCTATACAGGCCAAGATAGATAACCTGAACAAGCCTAAGGGCTCCTTGGGACGCCTGGAGGAGATTGCCATGCAGGTTTGTCTCATTCAGCAGACACTCTCTCCCAGTCTTGCCCATCCCTGCCACTTGCTTTTGGGCGGCGACCACGGCATAGAGCGCGAGGGGGTCAGCATCTCTCCGCGAGAGGTCACGTGGCAGCAGATGATCAATTTCACCCGTGGTGGTGGAGGTGTCAATATGTTTTGCCGTCAGCACGGCTTCACGCTCCGCATTGTCGATGTCGGCGTGGATTATGACCTGTCTGGCGTGAGTGGTATCATAGATCGTAAGATTGCCCGAGGCACCGGGAACTTCCTTTATGAGCCCGCCATGAGCGAGGAAGAGCTTGACCGTACCTTGTCCGTAGGTATTGACCTGGTGGACAGCTGCGTTGCCGAAGGGTGTCGCATCCTGTCTGTTGGTGAGATGGGCATAGGCAACACCTCGCCGTCAAGCATTTGGATGAGCCTCTTTGGGGATATCCCTCTGAAGGACTGTATAGGTGCCGGTGCTGGTCTTGACAACGATGGCATCCGACATAAGTATGAGGTGCTCTCAAGGTCGATGGAGAGGTATCACGAGTTTTACGGCAAAGACGTGGCCTCCGTCAGCCCTGTTACTCCTATTCGCTATTTCGGCGGCTTTGAGATGGTTGCCGCCATTGGTGCCATGCTGCGCGCAGCTGAGCAACACGTTGTCGTCTTGATAGACGGGTTCATCATGACAGCATGCGCCCTGGCTGCCATTCGCCTTTATCCCGCCTCACAGGACTACATGATATTCACCCATTGCGGGGATGAGAGCGGACACAAGATGATGCTCGACATTGTGGATGCAAAGCCACTCCTGCATCTGGGACTGCGGTTAGGAGAGGGGACAGGTGCGCTATGCGCTTTCCCCATCATAGATTCTGCTGTTCGCATGGTCAACGAGATGAACAACTTTGACAACGCCAGGATTACGAAATACTTTTAGCTAATACCTATAGCAAACATCTTTAGAAAAGACTTTTAGCCACAAGCCAACAACAAACGGCTGCGAGCATTAGGACTTCCGCTATTCTGTTGACACGGATTGCGGTCTGCATGTCAGACGTTGAAAGTGGACGCTCGTTCACCCCTATGTAAGGCTTGTCAAAGATTTCGCCGAAGTAGTAGTGCGGTCCTCCGAAGCGACAGTCCAGGATACCTGCCAGAGCAGCCTCGGGATAGCCGCTGTTGGGCGAGGCATGCTTGCGCCCGTTCTGCCAGACAAACCGAAAGAGTTGCGGTTTCCCTGCAGCTATCACCATCAGCATGGCCGTGAGGCGAGCCGGGATATAGTTGGCGATGTCATCGATACGGGCTGCCCAGCAACCGAAGTCACGGTAGCGCTCCGTTCTGTAACCTATCATAGAGTCGAGAGTGTTTATCATCTTATAAGCAAGCATCCCCGGTACCCCAAGCACGGCAAACCAGAAGAGCGGAGCTATGACGCCGTCGCTGAGGTTCTCGGCAAGGGTCTCAAGGGCGGCGGTACGTACCTCCTGAGCAGAGAGCTCAGATGTGTCACGCCCCACGATGCGAGCCACCTGTCTGCGTCCCTCGTCAAGGCTCCTGTCAAGGGCAAGGAAAACTGCCCGGACTTCCCGAATGAGCGTTGTGCCGGCAAGACAGAAGAACACAATGAGGAAATTGATGACAGGCAGGTGAGAATTGATAACCAGCCCAACGGCATAGGTGGCAATAATAAGAACGACAGCCATTATTGCACCCTTTATTTTGCGATAGGAGCCTCTGTTGAAATGATGCTCGCCAAAGGCAATAGCCTTGCCAAACCCCACCACAGGATGCGGCAACCAAACAGGGTCACCCAACAGAAGGTCAAGCAACCAGCCTACCAATAAAGATGATGTACCATTTACCATTTACAATGTACAATTTACAATGTACTATTTACAATTTACAATGTACAATTTCTTGCGCTCCGCAGGTGCTCAGGCGAGCAAAGCTCGGAGTCCCATTGACCATTGACCATTGAGCATTGACCATTGAGCATTGACCATTGAGCATTGACCATTGAGGATTGACCATTGAACATTGACCATTGAACATTGACCATTGAACATTGACCATTGAACATTGACCATTGAACATTGACCATTGAACATTTATTGTAGCAAACCCTCTTCTCTCATCCCTCATCCTTCATTCATAAACCCCTCTATCGCTCTAATCAGGGCATCATTTTCTTCTGCGGTCTGAGAGGCAACGCGGAAGTGGTGAGGAGTAAGGCCTTTGAAATTCGAGGCATCGCGGATGAGGATGCGATGCTCACACGCAAGGTATTCCTTCAGTTCTGCAGCCGTATGATGCTCCAGCCTGCAAAGCATGAAGTTGGTCTTTGTAGGCATAACCTCTATGCCCTTTATCTGATTAAGTTTCTTGCGAAGGCGTTGTGCCTCCTGCAAGTCAGGGCGGCATATCAGCTCGTCATGCTGCAACAGATACTTGCCTGCCTCTATAGCCAATGCCGAGACACTCCAAGGACGCATGTACTGACGAATCTGCCCGGTCAGCCTGTCATGAGCCGTGATATACCCAAGCCTCAGACCTGGCACACCGTAGTCTTTTGTCATAGAGTGAACCTGAATGACATTCTGCGCCATGCACCCCTCTTGCGGAGACATGACAGGAACGTCTGTGTAGTTAGCGTAGCTTTGGTCTATCACCACAAGCTCATATTCTGCCAACATTCTTTCTATGTAACGCCTGTCATATACCTCACCTGTCGGGTTATTGGGGTTGCAGAGCCATAGGAGACCCTGCGGAGCGCTCGGCACTTCTTTGCGGAGCAAAGCGTCACAAGTGCCGAGCGGTGACGCTTTGCTTAGCAAAGAACCGCAGGGCACGGTGGCAGGGATGAGGGACGAGGGGTGAGCGTTTGTTTGCTTTCCGTCACGAAAATTGTACATTGTACATGGTAAATTGTACATAGTACAGGCTTCGGCATATTCGCTAAATGTCGGTTCTGGGATTATGGCATTCAGGCGAAACGTCTGGGCTATGAGGTAAATGGCCTCTGTTGCGCCGCTGGTCACGATGACCTGCCTGGGGTCTATGTCATGTTTTGCTGCCAACATCCTTTCCAACGACCACGACTCAGGCTCGGGATAATGGTCTATCAGCTCAGGATGGGCTGCAAGATGGTTCAGCAGGTCCTGATGACTGAAGTGAGCGCAGATATTAGAGGAGAAGTCGCTCCTGATGTCTTTATATTTATATGCGTCGTCGCCGTGTCCCTCAATCATTGTCTGTCAGTATTTTGTAGATTCGTTCCATGTCAACGTGTCGGCGAACATGATCGGCAAGCCTGTCATATTGCTCGTCCTTAAAGTCGGAGGTCAAAGGGCTGAGGTCTGAGGTCAAAGGACTAAGGTGGTCTTTAAGCAGGTGTTCTATAACCGGTTGATTGTCAAGGAAGCCATGAATGTAAGTACCAATGCACCTCTCTGACTGAATTATGGCTTCGTCAGTATCGCTTACACCTTGGTGTATCTCGTAACCCCTGCACTCCTGACCGTTGAAATCAAATGTCACTTGCCTCGTTGTCTTCTCTTTTGTCATCGTGGTATGGATTGGCAGCAGCCCCAGGCCTGGCAGGGTGGCGATATTGCCCTCTATGCCATCGGGGTCGCTGATTGTTTGCCCCAACATCTGATAGCCCCCACAAATGCCAACAACCGTTTTCCCTTCACGATGGGCACGCATGATAGCCTGGGCACATCCATTGCGGCGCAACTCCAACAGGTCTTCCAAAGTCTGCTTCGTGCCGGGCAGGATAATGATGTCTGCATGACTGATGTCTGAGGTGTTGTTGGTATAAAAGAGGTTGACGCGCGAGTCACGCTCCAGAGTGTCAAAGTCAGTAAAGTTGCTGATGTGTCTCAACAGAACGACGGCAACATTCACCTTTCCCTTTGCCAGTTGTCTGCGCTTTTGCTCAAGGCTGACGCTATCTTCTTCATCTATGTAGATGTCTTTATAATAAGGTATGACTCCCAGCACAGGAACGCCGCAAATATCCTCAAGCATGCTGCGCCCCTCGTCAAAGAGTCGCATGTCGCCGCGAAACTTATTGATGATGATGCCCTTGATGAGCTTTTGGTCCTCAGGGGTCTGCAGCATGATGCTGCCATATACGGAGGCAAAGACACCGCCCCTGTCTATATCGCCCACAAGGATGACATCGGCTCCTGCATGCCGCGCCATCGGTAGGTTCACAAGGTCTGTATCGCGGAGGTTCAGCTCGGATATGCTGCCGGCGCCCTCCATAACAATCGGATTATAGCGTGAAGCAAGGCGGTCAAAGGCATCGCAGACTTCTTTTCGGAAGTCAATGGGGGAGGGGCAGTCTTCGCGGGGAAAGCGCGAAACACTCGAAGGGGAGGGATGAGATGGGCGGCGCCAGTACTCGTAGGCATCGCGGTTGCCGATGGGCTTACCGTGCAGCACCACCTGGCTCGTATGGTCGCTCTGAGGCTTTAGGAGCAGAGGGTTCATGTCGGTATGGCATGGGATGCCGGCTGCCTCGGCCTGCACCGCCTGAGCACGCCCTATCTCCAGACCGTCAGGGGTGGCGTAGCTGTTAAGGGCCATATTCTGTGCCTTGAAAGGAGCAGGCATATAGCCATCCTGACGGAAGATGCGACAGAAAGCTGTAGCAACAATGCTCTTGCCAACATTGCTACCCGTTCCCGCGAACATGATTGGATGGAGAACATCTTTCATGTACAATTTACAATTTACAATGTACTATTTACTGTTTACTCTTTACTATTTACTATTTACCATTGACCATTTACCATTGACCATTGACCATTGACCATTTTGATGCTGTTGCTATTGTCCCCTCTTCCTCTCCTACAAGGGAGGGCCGGGGTGGAACTTTAATTTTGAATTTTGAATTCTTAATTTTTAATTTTTAATTCCTCACCCCTCTTCCTCTCCTACAAGGGAGGGCCGGGGTGGAACTTTAATTTTGAATTCTTAATTTTTAATTTTTAATTCCTCACCCCTCACCCTGTCCTAAGACAAAGAGATAGTCAGACAGGCGGTTTATCATTTTGAGGATGCTTTCGTTGAGGGGATAAAGGCGATGAACGGTCCACAGGCGGCGCTCAGCTGTTCGGCATTGCGCACGTGCCACATGAACGATGCCATGAGGAACTACAAAGCCTGTCGAGATACTCGCGGCATCTATGGCGCGCTCCATTCGCTCCGTTAGTTCATCACAATGCAGCTGACGCGGATTGTCCTTACCCTCAGGAGTCGCTACATGACTCATCACCACCATCAGTTCGCGTTGTATGTCAGCCAAAAGCGGACACTTTTCTGCAAACAGTCCTAATAGCGAATTGAGCATATCTATCTCCCCATTCGCCTCTATGCGCGGATCATCCTTGCAAACGCGCACACCATCGCGCAAGCTGGTCATACCCTCATCGCCTGTCTTTGTGTAAATCTTTTTCACGTGGTCTTAACTGTTGTCCTTGCGGGGAAACCGCAAGGCACTCGTTCTTATTCGTTCGTCTTTCCTCTCTCATCCCTCTTCTCTCATCCCTCCTCTCTCATCCCTCCTCCATACAAATGCGTATAACTGGCTAAAACATTCTTATACCTGAAAACTGGTGTCGGTACGGGATTCCCTTTGGCATCATAGACCTGGGTGATGCTTTTAGGCACTTCGCCTAAGAATTGAGTATAGTGGAATTCATGCCCACGATACTCTTTCCCGTCAAGAATGAACCGACGATACCCCAATGACAATCTGCGGTCTGTCCTGCGTGCCGTAATGCTGTATGGCAAGACGTCACACATGGGAAGCTCACCCTCATCTGTTACGATACTCTTGCAAAGATACATCATCCCTCCACATTCGGCAACGATACGGCCGCCTGTTTCTGCAAATGTCCTGATTGCCCTGCGACAGGCCTCATTGCTTACCAAAGCCTCAAGATGCTTCTCCGGATAGCCTCCTGGGAGGTAAAGCAGGTCTATATCATTCAAATTCGGCACATCCCGCTCAGGGTCAAAGAAGCTTACTCTGCCAAAGCTGTCTATCATCTCCTGATATAGGAACGAAAACGACTCGCTATTGCGTGCTATCAGGGCGGAAGAGTGAAGAGTGACGAGTGAAGAGTGAAGAATCGGGATGGATGGCGTCAGGGTTAACAGCCGTTCCCATTCCACATGCTCTTCCAGCAGATGTATCAACTCCTGACTGTCATACTCTTGGGAGAAGTCCAGCCCCAGATAGCGTGAGCCTTGTTCAAGGGATGCATTCTTGGGCAGGCAGCCCATACACTCTATATCCAAATCCTCGCATACCTGACGGAGCATTCTATAGTGCTTCTCAGACCCTACTTTATTGAATATCACTCCGGCGATGTGTATGTCCTTCCTGAAGTTGATGAAGCCTGAGAGCAATGCCGCCATTGAGTAGGCAGCACTCTTCGCATCCACCACCAGTACAACGGGTATTCTGAGTTCGCGGGCTATTTCGTAAGACGAGCCGCGCTCTCTGTCATAACCGTCAAAAAGTCCCATCATTCCCTCTACTATACACACGTCAGCACCTGCTCCGTAATGGGCAAACAGCTCCCGCACATGTTCGGGCGAAGCCATAAAGGTGTCCAGGTTGATGCTTGGATGCCCGCATACGGCTTCGTGGAACTTTGTGTCGATATAGTCAGGCCCGCACTTGAACGGCTGTACGCTATATCCTTTTTTTACGAGCAATCCCATCAGCCCCCGGGCAATTGTTGTCTTGCCCGAGCCGCTGGTGGGTGCTGCAATCATAACTGCTGACATTTTTTTTTAGTTAAGTAGTTAAGGAGATAAGACAATACAAAGAACTACAGTAACGATACTTGACAATTAGTGGCAAACAGCCATACTATTGTCTTAACATCTTAACTCCTTAACTTCTTAACTCCTTTTTTTACTCTTCCGGATACATGCTATGGTAAGCATCCTCAAGGAACTCAGCCTCTTTCGTATGCTTTATCCACACATTCAGCACTCCGGCATGCTCAAGGAGACCCTGTGGATGATTGCCAGCCTTGACAACGATAGGACTAAAGCCCTTGTGACCGAAGAACTCAAACCAGCTGTTGTCCTCAGACTCTTCATCCTCTGCGTCCCAATACTCTTCACCGGCTCCGGCCATATCATTATGAGCGTGGTCACCGGCGATAGACATGAGAGCGTGCAGATAGAGCTTGCCTTCCGTGATGCCCTGCTCCTTCATGCGGGCCAGCACGTCCTGCTTATAGTTGTCAGGCATATCAACAGTTCCTACGAAGTATTTCTTGCTATAGGTCTGCAGGGCCTTCTCAAGCTGGGTATAGCGAATGTTGGCCTTGAAGGTGTCATAGCTGTCTGGGTTACCGTGACCCATGAAGGCTACAACGCCCTGAGCGGCTTCATTCTTGCAAAATGCGTTAAGCTCAGAAGCAACCAGAGGTACGTCAACATCAGGGTCGCTGAGCAGAGGCATACCGAGGAAGATTGCCTCATCATCCTGCAACTTTGCAAGGTATTCGTCGTCAAGATGCGCGTCCTTGAGATAGCCGTTGTTCATAAACTTCT
>JAEEGL010381249.1_pt1 | contig 11950 bp, 12 predicted proteins | sample 9134231 | NCBI WGS metagenome assembly JAEEGL01 (sample SAMN16246548, study PRJNA631951) | gut metagenome | biome: gut microbiome; feature: rumen; material: fiber-attached | host: Bos | place: Iran: Karaj | collected 2018-10 | reverse complement strand
ATGAGTTGAATTATACTCATCTTCCGCTTCTTTCTTATATTTTCGCACTTTAGAAACGAAAATGCTATAGTTTTTTAGAGTTCTGCAAGCCTCCATGAGCTCATGGTTATGGCCTTCATTGACATTATATGCAGTTACTTTTAGTTCAACGGAGGGACTGGGATCAGGAATCTTATACATATCAGAAAGCATATAGATTTCCTGGTCATCCATATCTTCTGTTCCGTTATAGAACACAAAGAATTTGGGACTTGGTATTTTAACCATGGTTTTCCCATAGGTCTTTTTTAATGGCACTATCTCTATAAGCATTGATGCCACGTAGTAAAGATCTCTTAGAGGAATATTTGGAAATGGAGTAGATTGATGCTCATATAGGTTTAGCCTGAATTCAATGATAAAAGAAACATCATTTTTTACCTTTAAGAACGTGTTGCCTTTTAATGTTCTGATTTCCAACTCTTCAGGATTACAATATTCTGTGCCATTCAAGGCATTATATAATTCCAACAGTCGTTCCTTGTTATTAAACAATAGCCTGAATACTGAGTCTTTGTAGTTTTTGTTTTCGATTTCCAATTGTTTGTTTTCTCCTTTTACATATCTGGATTTTAGATAGTACGCTGAACATCCAAAAAGTAAGATACACAGTCATCCTCTTGGATTGCTCTGCAATAGAACGCACAGAAATTAGCTACAAGAAAAGATAGCTAAAGTGTAAAAAAGAAAGATCTCTCTATCTGTTCAGCGTCTGGAAGATATCGCGCGCACAGATTATCCATGCTAAAAACATGAATCTCAGCGATTCAGATACACTGCCTGTGTCTGCGACTGCTCCGGTTGGAGCAAGAATTGTTATTATTTCAACGAAAGTGACTATATCACTTTAGAGAATTATTGTAAATGTTTTTTTACAATCTTAAGAATATCTGCTGCCAATCTTAAGAAAGTCTTAAGAATTTGACTGTTTGGCAATGAACGATTAACGCATATCCGTTCCGAATCAAAAATGCTCCCAGTTAATGGCAGCATTTCAGAATAAATACAGATATCTTCTCATTTGTTCAAAGACAATATCCTTGACCCGGTCTATGACTTTTTTATCATAACCAAATGCTCTGGCCATGATCTCTTCCACATACTTTTTATCAAAAGAAAACCTCAAACAATTTCCGTAAAGCCTTTCTGCTATTTAAAGCTGCTCTTCAAAATCTTCACAAAAAGTTTTAGCCTTTACTTCTCTCAAAAGCTCATATGTATCTCGATTCAATGGATAGTCCATGGTTGTATCTGCCAAAAGTGCAGCGCCTTGGTCAAATATTGGACAATATCTGTAAGTTCCATCAGAGCAAAGAATCACAGCAATATTGTGCGAATGCCTGTCTTCATTAAGGAAAAAAGCATCAATTGTCATTAGTTTCGTCATGTATGCTCCAAAATTCTTAAGGCCGGTCATTTCTCTGGTTCTGTCAAAAAGTTCAACCATATCACCTGTCTATCCTTATCCAAAAATCATCCTCAGCCATTCTTCCACCGGTTTTCTCAATTATCATCATCGGATCATAGAACGGTATGCCTATATCCTTAAGCACCAGCTTCATCTTGTCCCTCTCCTCCGGAAAGCATCTTGACTTAAGAAACTCCTCATAATCAGCAAAAGATGGATGCTCGTTTCTGCCAAATGCTCTAAACAAAAGATTGTTTGTATAGTTCTTTATTTGCACCCTTTGATTTATGGAGTCCACATCAATAATGGTACATACCGTGTCCATGTGGTAATACCATAACCTTAACGGATACTTTCTCTCAGGAAGCGCCAATTCCTCAGCTATCTCGGGATAAAGCTGAACAATCTGTGCAAGAAGCGTGATCGGTCCGGTTATCTCTTTATCAGACATCTCCCACCTCTCCACAGTAGGTTTTGATACATTGCAAAAAAAGGCAAACTCTCTCTGAGACATTTTCAATCTGGTCCTGAGAGCTTTTACCTCTTTGGCATGTATTTCTTTTTGGGTTACGTAGTTTACTTTTTCAATATTCTTCATAACATTGTTTAACCATCAAAATAATGGTGTGTAAAGCAATTTTCACCATTATTTTGATGGTTGTCCTAAAATACATTAGTTAAATAACTATAATAATAACTATAATATTCCTTAGTACCTCACCTCAAATCCTCGCTCCTCGGAATCCGGCTCCAGCAATGTTCTATCAATCCGTTCCACATCGATGAAACGCCCACGGTTAATGACAGAAATAAACTGATTGATGTCTTCTTCACTCCCCTGAACTTCACAGGTCACGGAGCCATCGTACTCATTTTTCACGTAGCCCGTGAGCCTGTACATATTTGCAGCATGTGAGGCCGTATATCTGAAGCCCACGCCCTGTACCCTGCCATAAAATCTCAGTCTGTATCTCTTTTGCATATTACCTCGTCATTTGACCCCGTTATTGCGCAGGAAGCAGTAATTGTTGTCCGGGGTAGAGCATATCCTTGTTTGTAATAGTCTCTTTATTCAGTTCATAAATTTCTGTCCAACGGCTTCCATTATGTAACTTTGACTTAGCTATACTCCATAGACAGTCACCACGTCTTACTACGTAGGTTCCCTCATTGATCACATTACTGTCTGCAGCCTCTGCACTGTCACTTATTCCATATGTGTCATAATATAAATCATATAGTCCGAGGCAGGCATCCATTCCGGGATTTGAACTCACTGCTTTATCAATTACTGTTTGCCAGGAGCCATACTTTTTATACATATCATCAGGTGTAGGCCCTTCCTCGTGTCCATAGGTATCCAAATTGCTTTTCTTTACCTTTTCAAGCCCCACCGGATCATCCTTGTAAGCTTCAAGTCTGATTTCATTTCGTCTGGCACTGACAGCTCTCGCAATATCCTCAGTAGATTTCCCAGCTGCTATCATGGTACGTATCATCTGATAAAGTCCTTCGTTCTTTTGATGATACTCAATACGATCCTGTTTTGCTTCCTCCACCATTTTCGGATCAGTCCAATCATATGAGGCAAATTCTCCAAGACGTGTGGATGATGGATTTGGCGAATAACCATAGACAGCATTTTCGTTAACCACTATATCCTGTGCAGCCTTAGGATTGTTCATCGGATCATGTGTATATTGAGAAGCCGCATAGACCGGGATTGTATTCGATAGGGTCACAATCATCGTAAATATACTTAGCGCTATCCATAATCTGCTAAAACCGGTTATCTTCACAGCTCTTTCTTCTGACTTCATGATTCTTCTCTCCTTCCTTTAAGCCTGCATTTCACTGGTCATGGTTTCCATAGAAAAAAACTCAGTCTGTAACTCTTTTACATATCACCCGTTACATATTCGCGCGCTCAGATTTCCCACAAGATTTCTGGATCACAATCGGCCATATGCACATAGCAAACAACAGCATTATCAGTCTTGTAATAAAGTTGCCCCAGTGACCGCCAAAGGCCAGACCAAAGGTTGCAGGTCCAAAGTATTCCTTCCAGGCAAAGGTCAGCCCAGCTCCAACGCAGACAAGTATAGGGAGACTCTTATGTCCAAAGGGTATTTCATAATGAATATAGTGACGGTCAGCATAACTTCCTATCAAAAATCCCATAAATGCTCCGCAAGCCTTAAAACAGTCATTCATCATTTTTGAAGGATTTACCAGAAGTTCTCCTGCTGCATCATAGTCCATTGGGTATGGTTTTACCTGAATGTACACCAGTGAAACGATAGTAAACACTATTCCAACAACAGTAAGAATGTCCAGCAGTTTTTCATTTCCTTTTACTTTTTCAGATACTTTTGCAACAACAAAGATCAGAATTACAGATTCCAGCATGCCAACCACGACATCCTGAGGAGTATGTACTCCCAAAAAGTTTCTTGAAAATCCTGTAAGCAGAATAAGAATAGCGCAGGTAACAGCCAGCCATCTTCGCTTATCCTTCTGCCAGACAAAAGTGCAGCCATAAATCGTCGTTGCCGTCCTGGTATGACCACTTGGGAACGAATAGCCAGTAGCTGCAGTTTTTGAATCTCCCGCCGGCACGATCAGGTCCGAGCGTATCCAGGGACGGTAGGCACAAACAGTAAGCTTTATTACTCCATTAACGAGTTCTCCTGCCCAATGGCATGTCAGGAAAAAATACCCCCACGCCTTGTCGACGCCCCAGAAAATGACAAATGGTAAAAACGGAAGAACATCCACCGCAAATTTTGACAGCGCATTGAAAAGCTCGTCAAATATGCCTCCTGTTGCATTTCTTAGTTCCTGTAACATAAGTAAATATTGAATATCAAATTCCATGGTTCCCCTCCATAATTTTGTTATCTACTATATAGTAACAGTATTTTTGTCAAAAAAGCAACAAAGGCGCAGATGCCTAAACATCCACGCCTTTCTTATCTATTACTATCTTGAAGAGGTCTACGATATAATCTGTTTTTTTAATAATTTTCCATAACAATATATTAGCTATCGTATCATGCCGCGTAAATCTTAAGTATCTTCTCAAGATACTCATCAATGGTATCAAAACTAAGGCTCTTACATGCCTCATGCATTTCTTTTGCCTTATTGTCGTCCTGCCAGAGCTTATGGATAGAATCACAGAGTGCATCCACATCTCCGGGCTTATACAAAAGACCTGTCTCTCCTACCTTAATAAGTTCCGGAATACCTCCAATATCTGCTCCGATAACCGGAGTACCGTATAGCTGTGACTCCATTACAGAGAATGGACAGTTCTCATACCACTCAGAAGGATAAACCGATGCTCTGGCCTTGCGGATCAGATCTGCAAGCTCATCTCCGCTCTTGAATCCAACATTTTTGATGTTCTCAATGCCGTCAAGCAGATTCTCAAGAGGTCCCTTGCCGGCAAAAATGAAGTTAACCTCAGGCATTCTTTTTGCAGCTTCAATAATTGTTCTGATACCCTTTTCCTCGGAGTATCTGCCAAAGTAAAGGATATAGTCCTCTTTCTGAACCTCAACCCAGGGAATGGCATCCAGGAAATTATGATATGCCACTGTCTTTTTAGCAAAAAGAGGATTTGTATCAAGCTTAGTCTTCATAAAGCGGCTGCAGCAGATAAATGTATCGATATACTTGTATGCGCCGTTCAGTTTCCAAAAAGAAGCCTCAAGTGTACCGATAAAGCTCTTTGCAGTACTACCGTGAATACATTTGCCCTTGGTGCAGTTCAAAAAACTACCGTTTAAGCACTTCTCGCAGTTCTCATGGGTATTGGGATTGTTACACATATGATTAGGGCATACAAGCTGATAATCATGGGCAGTGAAGACAATCTTGCACTTACGTCCGGTCTTCTTTCTCCAGCTGACAACTTCAAGGATAATGGATGGAGTAAGCTGATAGTTAAAATTATTAAGATGAACCACATCCGGCTGAAAATCATCTAAAACAAGCCTTATCTTCTGACGGGCCTCTTTTGAATAAATGGTCTTTAGAGGATAAGTCATCTTCTCAAACTTACTCGCGTTGTGGAAATCCATGTCTGAAGTATATGCGTTAACTTTGTTTCCAACACATCTTCCCTCATGCTCCATACCAAAGTACTGGACCTCATGACCTTTTGCCATAAGAGCTTCACCAAGCTTAAAAATATATGTCTCCGATCCCCCGTTGGGATAAAGAAACTTGTTTACAAGTAATACTTTCATAATCATCTCCAAATCAAACACATTTCCGTTTAAGGCATTTAACAATTATCCAGACAATTAAGGTTCCGATAAAACTTCCTGCTGTGTTGGTAATAATGTCTGAAACCTCAAACATCCCGCGCCCCGTAAGAAGCTGTGTAGTCTCAATTGCCAAACTGATCATCATTCCTATGATAGTAGTAATCCCAACGCCCCTCAGCGCTTTCTTTTCTTTGAAAAAAAAGAATATCAATACTCCCAGTGGAACAAACAGCAGAATATTAAAAGCACTGAAGGTTCCGATCCACTTGGAAGGCTGCCCGGATCGTATACCAAATCCAAGTATCACTCCCATATGCACGATTCCTTCCCTTGACCCTTCCGCCCGCCTGAATATAGTAATAGACAATACTATACCCAGATATGCTAATAACAAAAAAAAGTGAGCAAGTCTTCTATAGGTTATCTTTCCATTTTTCTGAAGTACTATTCCAGGAACAAATACCAAAAGTGCCTCTATTGCCATCAGAACAAGCTGGTTTTCCAGCTTTAATCCCTGAATCTCAGCCACAAAAACATGGCTTATAATTTCTACTAAACTACCTTCCATAGATAATCATTTCTTTTCCCTTTATTATCAGATATCTTCAATTCTTTCCACATTCAGAATTGCATCAATATAAAGCCTTACACTGGCTCCTGTAACCTTGTTCCAGTTAAAGCGGGTATAACAATAATCCATCACCTCATCCTTGCTGTGATAAATTTCAGGAGTCTTCAGGCTCTCCTCAAGCTTCCTTGTAAGATCATCCACATCGGATTTCTTGAAATACTGCGCGTATTCATGACAGGTCTCTGTATTTTCCGGAATATCACTGGCAAGACACTTAAGTCCAAAGCTCATTGCCTCCAAAAGACTTATGGGCATTCCCTCTATGTCACTGGGAAGCACATACAAATAGCAGTTACTGAAAAGCTCAGACAAGAGATTTCCCTGTACAAAACCAGTCAGAACCACCCTCTCATCTTTTTTTGCAAATTCTGTTATCTGCTGAACATATTCACTGGAATGGCTTCCGCCGCCGGCTATTACAAGCTTGATATCTGTATCTATCCTTGAATATGCTTCAAGAAGGTATGTTATCCCCTTCTCAGGAACAAGTCGTCCAAGGTAAAGAATATACTTGCCCTTTTCAAGACCAAAGCGCTTGCTTATTATGTCAGGCTCACGAAATTCTGTCTTGTTAACACCATTGGGAATATAGATAGTCTCTCTGTTATAAGTATCCTTAAAATACTGCTGAACATTCGCAGAAAGAACGATTACCTCATCCGCATACTTAGCAGCACAGCGCTCACCAAACAAAAGGAACTTCTTGGCGAATCCGCCCCACTTGGCTCTCTGCCAGTCAAGGCCATGGATTGTGGCTATAGTTCTGATTCCAAAGAAATGAGGAATCATCAGCATAGAACAGGGTCCTTCAGCATGGTAATGTATTACGTCATAATTTCCGAACAAAGCATAAATAGTAGCAATAAATGAATAAACAACCGCATTAAGGGACTTGGCCTGAGGAGTGGGCACTCTGACAATCCTTATGCCCTTGTATTCCTTGAGCTTCATATTCTCCAAATCCGCATCCTTATCGGCAACATTCTTACCTTTTCTGTTATATACCGTTACGGAATGTCCCATCTGTACCAGGCGCGTCGCGAGCTCCTCAACGACTATCTCAATGCCGCCTTCCCTGGATGGTATTCTCTTATGCCCGATCATCGCTATCTTCATTGTCTGATATCCTCAAACTTAATTAATATGAACCCTCACGCTTAAATACTTTTCCCAAAGTAAGAAACATTATCTTAAGATCAAGCCAGATGCTCCACTCATCTATATAGTATGTGTCAAGCTCAACCACCTTATCAAAATCAGTGATATTACTTCTTCCGCTGACCTGCCACATACCTGTTATACCCGGTTTGATACTTATCCTTCTCCACTCTTTCATGGAGTACTTTTCAACCTCGTCCAATGTCGGAGGTCTGGTACCAACCAGACTCATTGACCCTGAAAGCACATTGAAAAACTGCGGAAGTTCATCAATACTTGTTTTTCTGAGAAATTTCCCTACTTTTGTGACCCTCGGATCATCCTTCATCTTGAACATCATGCCATCCTGAACCTCATTGAACTGTTCAAGCTCGGCCTTCATCTCTTCTGCATTTTGCTGCATGCTGCGGAATTTCCACATTCTGAAATGTCTTCCGTTCTTTCCCACACGAACCTGTTTAAAAATAACCGGTCCCGGAGAATCCAACTTTATCGCTATAGCTGTCACAATCATTATAGGTGATGTAATCACTATGGCAAAAAGAGAAACAACAATATCAAAAAATCTCTTCAGAACATCTTCATACTTGTTCATGGTTACAGTATGGAACGTCATAACAGGATATGTTCCTATACTGCTTACAAATGAGAATGCCTTTCGTCTTCTGAACGTATCAATGACAACTCTGCAAGTAACGCCCATCTCAATGCAGATATCAATATATTCCTGAAGATACTTTATATCCAATTCTCTCTTTTGAAGGAAGAATACCTGATCGATATTGTACTTGCGGATGAGCGATTCCAGATCTTTTAATCTTCCGATATATTCAATGGAATCATCATCATCTTCCAGACTGATATAACCGATTTCATTAACCTGCACGGAAGTCTTAGCCAGGAAATATCTGAACTTGTTGTAAGAATCCTTACTTCCGATATATAATGCCCTGGGTACATGCTTTCGCATAACGAAACGATCGATGATGTTCCTGAAAAAGATGATCTCTACCATTATCAATGCATATGTAAGTATAGGAAGACCGATCATCAGCTTACTTTCAGCATTGATTGTATATGCGTTGATAAGCAGTGCAAAGGCACATAGCAGACCGCAGGAATAAGCCAGGGTCTCTCTTCTTATAATTCTGTCGGGATAGAAGAAAACAGTGGTGTTATATACATTTAAAGATCTGTTGACCAAAAGAAATATGAAAACAGAGACCAGATAAATCGACATCAGCCCCTTTACTTCATTATTGGTCAATCCGCTGCTGTCTCCCCATAATGAGAAAGATATTGCAAATCCCAAAGCTACACACACAATATCCAGAAAAATATGCACTATATCAAATGACGCCAATGCATTAGAACGATTCATGCTTCAATCCCCTACACGATGATAACGATTAATTAAACAAAAACTTTATAATTTTTTAATAATTTCAAGCACATCAGTCATTATTTATAACATATTACTACAAATAAGTAAATAAAGAACTGCATAGACTATCTATAATTCTAATAAATACCCCTTCCATTTTCAGCAAAAACCCCAAAGACAGGTTCTGAATGACATTCATAATCTGTCCTTGGGATTTATTACATATTACTATTGTAATATTTTCTGTCAGGCTCTTTACTACGAAAGAATGCAGTATCTTTTATACTGTCATCACTCTAATCATCATTACGCTGCTTGCGGGGATAGTGAACTCAAGATTTCCATCCGTAACTTTGATTTCCTTAAATTCCTCAGCCTTTACTCTAAAAGGATCATCAAAGGTGTTATGCTCATTGATCTTGCCCGCTACAACCTTAGCTTCCACCGACTTTACTTTAGTTTCAACCAGTAACCCACTGATATCGTAAGCCTTATCAGCAGACAGATTTGTCAGCGTGATGTTAATAACACCTTCTTTATCAATAGATGCAGATTCTGTGAGATTGGGAACCATGTTCTCTTCAGACACACCCACAAGTTCGGTTTCAATATAGCTGTCCACAAGATCTGCATCCTGATGGTACTTATACAGATTGAATACATGATATGTAGGTGTTTTTACCATCTTATCACCCTCAGTAAGCACAACTGACTGAAGTACATTTGCTATCTGGGCAATGTTAGTCATTTTTACCCTGTCACAATGCTTATTAAAAATATTGAGATTGATGCCCGCAACAAGCGCATCCCTGATGGTATTTTGCTGGTACAAAAATCCCGGATTGGTCCCCGGTTCAACATCAAACCAGTTCCCCCACTCATCAACAATAAGTCCTACTTCATGGTTTTTATCATACTTATCCATTATTGCAGAATGTCTTGTGATAAGTTCTTCCATATATAATGTCTTTTTGAGTGTAAGATAATAGCTTGCAACATCAAAATCTGTCGCTGAGCCCTTATTTTCCCATGGTCCCGGCACCGTATAATAATGAAGCGAGAGTCCATCCATAAAGCCATGTGAAGCACCGCAATTTTTGAAGCAGGTCTTCATCACGGTATCCGTCCACTCATAATCACCTGCGTTGGGACCACATGCAATCTTAAATATGGAATGGTCTTTATTGTAATTCCTTATATAAGTCTGATATCTTCTGTACTCGTTCGCGTAGTACTCAGGGAGCATATTTCCACCGCATCCCCAGTTTTCATTGCCCACGCCGAAATAGTCTACTTTCCAAGGTTTTTCCTGCCCATTTTCCTTTCGCAGGTCCGCCATCGGTGACACTCCGTCAAGAGTCATGTATTCGACCCATTCGCTCATCTCCCTTACAGTTCCGCTGCCCATATTGCCATTGATATATGGCTTACATCCCAGCTGTCTGCATAATTCCATGAACTCATGAGTACCAAAGCTGTTGTCTTCTACCACTCCACCCCAGTGAGTATTAATTGATTTTTTTCTGCTTTCTTTTTTCCCTACGCCGTCCTTCCAATGATACTCATCAGCAAAGCATCCCCCCGGCCAGCGCAGAACAGGTATCTTTATTTCCTTAAGGGCTTCTACCACATCTTTTCTCATTCCGTTAACATTTGGAATATCAGAGTTTTCTCCCACATACAAGCCCTCATATATGCATCGTCCCAGATGCTCCGAAAAATGTCCCTGAATTTCGGGGTTGATGTGACCCTTCTTTCTATTTGGATTAATATATAATTTAGTCATATTTTTTCTCTTTCTGATTTAGTTTTTGTTCCGCTACTATCAGCCTTTTACTCCGCCAAGGGTAATACCCTTTACAAAATACTTCTGTACAAAGGGATACATTACCATGATAGGCAGTATGCCCACTGCTGCCATTGCCATTCTCACAGACGCAAGAGGAATTGCCGAAAGTCCCGCTGTCGCATTCTGCACATTTGAACTGGACTGGGACAAAAACTGAATATTCTGCATCATTCTGTTGAGCAGGTTCTGTACTGAGTAAAGATCAGTTCTTTTCGTTATATAAATATATCCGTTCATCCAGTCATTCCAATAGGCTATTCCCGCAAACAGCGCAATAGTTGCCAGAATCGGCTTCGAGAGTGGAATGACTATTTTGTAGAAGGTCATGGTCTCTCCCGCTCCGTCTATAAATGCCGCGTCAAGAATCTCTCCCGGTATACTTGATACAAAATAGGATTTCATAAGCATGACATTAAATGCGTTCATCAAAAGCCCCGGGATCAGAAGTGCCGCAAAGGTATTTTTTATGTTGAATACATTTGTATAAATGATGTATGTAGGAACAAGTCCTCCGTTGAACAGCATCGAAAAGACAATAACAAATGTGATCAACCCTCTGCCAGGAAGATCTGCTTTAGAAATCGCATAGGCCAGCATTGTTGTTATAGTCAAGGATAAAAATGTTCCTACCAGCGTAAGTACTATCGAAACCCCATATGCTCTTATTACAGAATTACCCGTACTGAAAATGTATTCATAGGCATAAACCGACCATTTTGAAGGCCAGAATTTGTAACCTTCAGCTATCAAGAGGTCATTGTCCGTAAAAGAGCTTACCACCATTAAGATCAATGGAAGAATTGCAAATACCGAGAGTAATATCATCACAGCATGTGCAATTATCTGAAATTTTTGCTCGTCCTTCATCTATTTCACTCCCTTAAAATAATGCACTTTCTTTGTCGAGTCTGCTTACAAAATAGTTAGCTCCAAGGATGAGCACAAAGCCTACAAGTGACTGATAAAGACCTGCTGCGGAAGCCATAGACATATCTCCCAGCTCCAGAAGCCCTCTGTACACATAAGTATCAATTGTGTTAGTCACCGCAAAAAGCGCACCCTGGTTTTGAGGCACCTGATAGAACAGCCCGAAATCCGAATAGAAGATTCGCCCAATGGCAAGCAGTGTCAGCATTATCACAGTCGGTTTAAGAAGCGGAATTGTTATCTTCCGTATCTGCATCCACTTTCCTGCACCGTCTAT
>JAEEGL016071059.1_pt1 | contig 11951 bp, 14 predicted proteins | sample 9134231 | NCBI WGS metagenome assembly JAEEGL01 (sample SAMN16246548, study PRJNA631951) | gut metagenome | biome: gut microbiome; feature: rumen; material: fiber-attached | host: Bos | place: Iran: Karaj | collected 2018-10 | reverse complement strand
TACTCAAAACTCTGAGTCTCTTCATTGGTGTAACCGATGACACTTCCTGTCATCTTCTTTGCCGTAGAATCCAATCTTTTATAAAGACTTCCAGAATCATCACCAAATAGTTTTCTCAGTTCCGCAGCAGAAAACGTACATTCAAGGTTTCCAGCCTTATTTTCCTTGGCATTTTGTATACTTGCCAAGGCAATAGCCTGGATCTTGTTCTCCGTTATGGTCGATTTATATTTAGAGCTGATAAGAAGGTTACTCTTCTTATAGCTGTTTAAACCATATTTTCTCTCTTTATTTGTGCTGTTTTTGCTGTCTCTCATAATCTATCCTCTTCTACACCACTTCAAAAACTATTCTACCATTTTCTACACTACTTATCTATCTTTTTCTACACCACTTAAAGTAGTGTAGAAAATGTCTGTTACTCAGATCAGCTAAAAGTACACTACTCAGGCCATATAGTGAAGTAGTGTACTTTTTTTCTTTAATTTAGAAGTGGTGTAGAAATTGTTATACCTGTATATGCTATAATTACTCTGTTCGTGCTACTTATAAGCAATCGTCATATTTATGTAATTGGTTTTTTCTACACTACTTCTAATATGAGCTCTATCTTATAGGAATATTTCTACACCACTTTTAGAAAATTACTACACTACTCGCATCTATATTGTTTTTGTCTTTTTCTACACTACTTTAAGAATTTTATTACATCACTTTCTGACATACATTACACCACTTACGGAAATTCACTACACTACTTCAATTCATAATCCGCTTAAATACTGGGTTTTGATGCCCTTAAATTAATAAAGTAAAACTTGTTGTATTTATTAATAAACAACAACAATGATGATGTTAATGAGACATACTTACCTGATGAGATAATTCCATTTCTTCAAGCTCATGTGCCAATATACTATTTTGTAATTCTGTATAATCCGTTTCAGATCCTAAGATAGGAGAGTGATCTATTAGTGTTAAAGCTTCCTTAGCAGCCTCAGCTATACTCAATGCAGGATTGTCTAATTGCCCACCATCTTTTATAGAAAAATCTTTGTTGTAAAAAGTAAAATCATATCCGTCCGAAGACTCCTGGATAGAGAGATAGCCATCAGAAAATTTGTAGGCAATCTCTTTTGTCTGTTCCAAGCGGATATTATTAAGTTGCTCATCAATACCGGTAATCAGTCCATTTGCGGTCTTTTGGATGGTCTGCATTGATGCTTTAAGCTCCTTAAGATCTTTCCCTGATGACCAACCACCTATGTAGCCAAACGAGTAATCTGAAGTATCAATCCCATAATGTTGGCAAACAGTATAAGCAACAGATTCTGCTTGTACTTCTTTTGTCCTGGAGTCTACATTTATTACTACTCCAGAGTCCTTATCATGTAGTATGGAGTGTGCAACTTCGTGGACAGAGGTTTTTAAGGTCTGGATATCCGACATACCTTCTTTTACAACAATGCTTTTTGTTTCATTGTTGTAATACCCATTAGCTCCACCGGAAATCTGCTTGTATTCAATTGAGACAGGAGAGTAGCGTACAACTGCTTCCTGAAGATTCTGGTAATTATCAGAAGATCCATCGAGCTTTCTACAGATTGATGGAAGATCTTTTCCGGTAGTCTGAGATATATCAAATACATTTGTGACCTTGAAGCCAGGCATTATATGTTCAACCTTTTCAGTAAGAGGAATGCCATCAAGGCCAATTTTCTGCTTTCCGTTTGAATCTAAGATTGGCTTTTCCTCAATCTTCTTATACGGAGCAGGAGCAATAATCTTGATTGCTTTTTCTCCTTTTAAAACATGCCTATCAAAGTTTTTGTTCCATGATTCGTAGCCAGCAACAAATGTAGCATCAGGCTTTTGCATTGCTATAAGAAGATTGTTATTAAAACTGTAATTGTGGAACTTAGACATGGTATCGAGATAATTTTTGTAGTTATCTGATAGGAAAAGATTATTAACGCCTTCTTCCAATTTTGCAGTGATATCAGCTATTTGTTCTTTTTGAGTCATAGAAAACCTTCTTAACATAATTTATGACAGCATTGCTGTGGAAAAAATGCACATAAATGTCATTTCACTGTTATCAAGCGTTAAGATAATCTTTAACAGCATCTAGCAGCTCTGAAGTTGCTTTATATATGGCATCGTTGGCGTTAAAGAGACCAGTTAGTAAGACGTTTGTTGGCCAGTAAAGAAGAATCGGATGTTCTTTTGAGTATCCTTTGCAATTCTTTTGGAGAGTTTCTTTCACAACAGGAATTGCTTTATTCTTAGAATCAAGCCACTCAAATACTTTTTTATGAGGAACTTTAGTGGCAGAAGGGAGTATAAGAATAGAAAAATCTGCATCCTTAGGATCTTCAGTGATCTTCAGTCCATGTAAGTTCATCACGGCTTCTTTAACTGCAGGTAGTCCACAGATTTTTGCATCGTCGTTATCAATGATATACACGTTAACATGGCTATTATCCAATCCATCAAAGGGATTAGATGGATCATTGAAGAATATCACCTCACCGGGATTAAGCTGCTTTGTTATTGAAGCTACGTCGTATTGTGCTATATAAATCTGAGCTTTCTTCATATGTCCTAGAGTATCTACTAGAACATGGTCTCTCTTAGAAATGTACTTTTTCCATAGCTCGTGATAAAAGTCATCATTGAATACTACGGCGCTTTTGGGGGTTATTACTATTGGGTCAGATGTAACTTCTGATAATAGACCACCAAATAGCACACCATCTTTGATGAAATAGTCGTGCTTTAACACGATATTTCCATGTTCTTCATCGCATAAAAGAACATGATTTCCATGATTTAAATGCTCTTTTATGCCTTCAGAATGATTTGGAATAAGCTCCATTGTCTGAATTGCTTCCAATAGATTCATATATCAGGATTCCTTTCAATTGGTAAGAATGAGAGGAAGAGGGGAAAGCGCCCTCTTCCCTAATTGCTTTGTGTCAGGTGTTTTGTGAAGGATGAGAATTATCTATGCTGGCCTTTCTTGAAGGATAAATAATTGGGGCAGCATATTCCTGTTCTTTGACAGGTCTCTTAAGCTTCATATAGGTTTCATACATGTACTTCAGGTTCTCATGAGTAAGCATAACGTGTTCCTCCTTTATCGTGACATTCCATGATCAATGTCATGGGATGGGTCATCATGTTCATTGAACATTCCATTTTCATCGCACATTTCAAGGCTATGAGTATTGGAATCGTACTTGTAAATATTGTCTGATAGGTAGTCCACAGAACTTACAGCACTAGATGCATTTACTTCTTCAACCATGTGCTTTAGATCTGCTGTTGATTCGGATGCCATCTGCTCTGAATTAACGGCTAGTAGCTCATGACGTGAACTTGGCAGGATTACCACTTCATCGCATTTCATCAATTCGCATGCTTTATCAAGTGCATCAGGAGATAGGAGAGCATTGGCACCATCCATCATGGATTCCGATGTGATGACTACAGTGCTTGGTGTCTGCTCTGGAAACGGAAAAAAACCGTCATTGCCTATTTCCTCAGGCATCATTCCTGTAATTGTTTCCTGCAGCGACTTTACGTCAAAATGCTCATTGAGAGTATTTTGCCTTGCAGTTTCGAGAATCTCATGACGAGTCATCTTGAGCTGTGCTGCATGATCGTTGTTAATAGTTATTGAACCTGAATCACCCACGCGGACTTTAGCGTAATATGAAAGATCTGTTCCCTGAAGCTGTTCATGTGGTACACGGGATAGAAGTTCCTTGTTCATGTCAGTGTTAACTACAACAAGATGGCTATGCTCCCGGACATAATCGGCGTTGAAATCTTTAGGATCAAAACCCATATCTTTGAAACTATTGAGAGCCTCTTCAGATTGGTCAGCCATCATATTTGCCAGTTCTTTCATGGATAAATCTGAAGACTGGAAGGATGAGTAGATTTGATCCGGGTGAAGAGATGGCGCTACTGGGTTATCGTCAAGTCTGACAGTCATGTTTTCCACCTGTTCGTTTGCCTTGAATGATGACGAGAAATCTATATTTACTGTATGTCCTCTACTTTCAAGTTCCTCTTGTAACTGACTTCGAAATTCCTCTTTGAATTGTTCTAAGTCTTCCTGCATAAATTCATCATGACTCATAATGTTTGTCCTCCTTTAGTAAGTTTGATGAGTTTTTGGGTGTATTTTTCGTGTGGTATGTTATAGACTCGTCTATCGCACAAAAAATCATGGCTGCAATAAATATAAAATCAAAGAACATACATATGAATAATTCGAGTACAAAAGCATACACAAGGAGTTTTGAAAGGATATTGTAATCCTGTAGTACCTGAAGATAACTAAGGTACATATAGAGCGCAAATAGAAAACTCCAGGGATAGTAGACTATTATTGATTTTGGTTCATTGGATGCTATCATTCTTCTGCCTCCTTATTTAGACGTTGAACATCGAGACTCCTTTTAAGTAACACTGGATCCATATAGTATCTGAATTTTCTTACTCGCATATATTCTCCTTCCAAAAACAGGATCACTTCACAGGTCTTACGGAGCGAAAGAAAATCCTTTGCCTCAAGTACAGGCAGCCGTTCTTTTGACTTCGTCGTTTTTGCTTCTTTCCCATCAGTAATGCTTAGCTTTTCTTCTTTGTAGTGTCCTGCCCACGCAGAGAACTTAGCTATTGTATCGGTGTCTCTGCATGCGTAGATTGCATGAATTTCGCACATATTGAATATTGATATGCCGGTGTCTCCGTACTTTTTTAGCTGGGAGATATCTTGAAATGCAAACCAGCAGCTGATTTTTTTGCTTCGCCCAGTTGTAAGAATATCTTCAATCTTTGGAAGAACTGGTAATCGTCCAAATTCATCAAGGATCAGCAATACAGGTTTTAGCTCAGATGAAGATCCACCATATGCCGATTCTTTCCGCTTTTGCATCGCTAGTAGAGTAGTGGCGGTACAGATTGCAAGAGAATTCGGTAATGTTTCAAGAGCATCGTCTGGAAAAGCTAAGAAGATAGATTTGTCTTCATTGAGCATTTCTGGGGCTGCTTTTAGTGGGTTCTCAGAGAAGTAATATTGAATATCTGGGAGCAAAAACTCATGGAGATTTTCTTTTACCTGTACTTTCATTTCATTGAAGGCGTTGCTCTCAGCTTCTTCGAATTCAGCGAGATAACTTCTTGGGATTGAACCCTTTGGGCATCGCTTAGTGTCTTTAAGAATGTTTTTTATTGCAGATGCTATATCTACGTTTTGAATTTCTACAACTGATTCGATAAAATCCATGCCGCATTTAAAGTAGTAATACAGAAATCCGATTAGGATCTTTTTTGAGTTCTCATCGAAGAAGTGATTCTTGTCCCCAGACTTTGGGACCAGCACGGATACTATAGCGTTTAGAAGTTGTATTATGGTGTCATCGTTGGAATCAGCTGAAATTGAGCTATACAAATCCCATCCGTAGGAGTCTCTGTTGCGAGGATTACATACAACAACATAAGGATTTTCGTACATTTCAACAGACTTATAACAGAGCTCAGGCTTAATATCCATGACAAAAGTATTTAAAGGAGGTTCCTTGATTCCATCATCTTTACTTCCTGCTTTATCCCAAAAGTTGAGCAGTAAAAATGCCAGGTAAAAGACAGATTTGCCAGAACCAGGTGTTCCTATAATGCATCCGCTTAGTATGTTGTTGGGATCAATGTTGTATCTTATATAGGACAATCCATATTTTCCGAAGATCATCCCTTCTTTTTTGAGAGATCTGTACTTAAATGATGGAGCAGGATACATTGCCATGTTTTTATACTTGCTGTTTGCGGTTGGATTCCTGCCTAAACGAGTTTTTATAGAAAAGTCACGTTGTTTGTTGAAAATGTAATCAAGTAGATTAACCAAAAAGCACAAAGCATTGATAATAATCGCAATAAAAATTGTAATGAGATGTCCGAGTCCATTTAGTGCATCTGCGCCCTGACTTCGCATGTATATATGCATTCCCATATATGCTGCTAGTAGTGCTAAAGGGAACATGTAGATCGTTGAGAATTCAATAATGTATATGATTCGATCTAAATTTTCAAATATTTTTATTGCAATTCTTTTTATTTTTTCCATTTACTAATGCCTCCAAGTCCGGAATGTCGATTCCTATATAATTCGCGAACTTAATTGGTGAAATGTGATAGCTGTAGCGGTTTCGTATTTTCACAGCGACACCAAATGGTAGTGCGTTTTCCTGAAGCCCTTTGCGTATGAATGTTGGCGTCTTGTGCATTATGAATGCTGCATCAGCTACGGACAATTTGTCCATGTAATTCATGCCTCCTTTCATTATTTTGGGGATTGTGTTATCCTTATTAAAAGAAAATGAATCTTCTTCATTACTTTTAATATTTCGTAAAAGTATTAGGTGCGAATAAATTACTTTTGATGACGTCATAATAATACTAACAAGATGCTTAATCAATACTTTTTCGAACAACTGTTCTTTAAAGAATTTTTGTGTTTATTATGGAATCAAATTACTTTTAAGAATTTAGGAGGAAATGATAGTGAACAGAACTAATAATATTGATCAAAAAATTAAGCAGTTCGGAGGAATCAGTAATCGAATCGATGCTGCAATGAAAGCAAAGTATGGTGAGATCATCAGTGACAAGGAGTTTTGTGAGAACATTCAGAAAAACCAGGGTGAGGCACCAAGCATTAGCCTGTTTTCAAAGTTGAGAAGCGCTGGACATGAAGCGCCCTTTTACAATATGAAGATTGATAATCTTATGCTGATTGCAAAAGAGCTGGATGTTTCAACTGACTATTTATTAGGATTAAAAGACCAGATGGAGACAGAAGGAGAAAAGGATATTAACAGTTTAGGACTAAGCTCCACATCTATAAAGCATTTACAGTTCATCAGAAAAAAAGCCATTACCTATAATAGATGGAGCAGTGATGAACCAGTTTCAGTATCTACTTATTGGTCAAATGGGTAGGATAAGAGATTAAAGGCAATCAATTGGATATTAGAGCATTGTAGTGGGGAAGATAGGAGTGATTTTCTTACTATGATATACAATCTGATTATGTGTAATTTTAATGGCTATAGAGGATCCTCGTTGGAATTAATATTGAATGACGCAAGAACCCGATCATTTGACGCTGAAGATGAGTATAAGGATGCAAAACGAGTATTGGAGGAACTTGAGGAAGGAAAGATAGTTGTTGATGAAAAGGATAAAGAAAACATTTTGGAAGATGCCAGAGAACGGCTTAGAAGAGCTGAGAACGTTTACGAATTCAGTATTAAATGGGATATAAATGACAGAAAAGTTATCGATGATTATTTGAACAATGGTATTACGCGTATACAGGATATTCTCACATACGAAGACATTGATCTTGAACTCCCTGACCCCAAAGATGGTTTGTTTCTAAGATTGAAAAAAGAAATTGATATGTGGAGCAGGGAGTATAAAGAAGTATACGATAAAAATCTTAATATTCAGCAGAAAGAAACGAATAAGAAAATAGAGGAGTTAAGGAATTTAGAAATTTAGAAATTTCCACCCTTTAATTCTTCAATTTTTTTCTTTACATAAGGTGTTTTAAAACAATACTCCAAGAATTCTTTAAGTTTTTGGTTCTCTTTTTGATCGTTTTCTTTGTAGATTAAGAATTCTGCATTATTGTTTTTTAGAAATGCTTCCAGTAATGCACCATTTTCAATTTTTCGATGGGTGTCTGCTTTTCTTTGAGCTTCTTTTTCACGAGCTGCTTTTGCTTTTGCGCGCTGAGTAGCTTGTGAGATTTTTAGATCCATTTCAGCTTTTGCCTGCTGCAAAGAAAGCCACTTTTTCTCATATGCTTCTTTCTGTTTATCTGTCATTGATAGGTAGCCCTGTTTTTCTTTTTTTGACAGTTTATCAAACTCAAAAATAATATTATCCATAGTGAAATCTCCTTTATTACGTATAATAGTTTATATATTGAAGAATGTAAAGCCTAGCCGTAGAATGAAAGTGAGTAGTTAAGTCTCTCTTGGAACAAGAGCGCACTTACATGTGGGCGAAGCCCACATTAGTAAGTTGACCGCAAGCGGTCACCGGTCAAACTGCGCTACGCTTGTTTGCCGGGCGCGTTCCGTCGGCGGCTTATGGTTTTACCCTAAGAACCCAGCAAGCGTTTCACTCTCTGCACACTGGACAAAGTTTCACCTTGACGGAGCACAAAAAATGAAAAGTACAATTACTTTTATTTTTTGTGGTTTTGCTTTTTGCAAAACTCTTACGCAGACTGCGGCAAGTTTCACTTGCAAGGAGTCTTGCAGACGGCTTGCTATATCGTCATATTTGATTTCTTTAAGTAAAGGAGCTGATGCAATATGCCAATATATCATTGTTCGATTAAGATTATCAGTCGTGCAGGTGGACGTTCTGCCGTTGCATCTGCGGCATATCGTTCCGGCGAGAAATTGTATAATGAAGAAACAGGACTCACTCATGACTTCACCAAGAAAGGTGGCGTTATTATGAATGAGATCCTTTTGCCGGAAAATGCACCATCTGAATATCTTAATCGCGAAAAGCTATGGAATGATGTGCAGAAAGTTGAGTCAAGAAGTGACGCAAGATTTGCTCGTGAGGTAGAAGTTGCGTTGCCTGTTGAAATGAATCGTGAACAACAGATTGAATGTGTCAGAAATTATATTCAGGATAATTTTACGTCCGAAGGGATGATTGCGGACTGGGCTTTACACGATAAAGATGATGGCAATCCTCATGCGCACATCATGTTAACATGTAGGGCTTTTAATACAGAACACGAATGGGATACTAAAACAAAATCAGTTTTTGCCAATGACTGGGATGATAATCATAGACCTGTTTATAATCCAGATAAACCAGCTTATGATCCTAAAGATAAAGAGCATACCGCTCAATATCGTATACCTCAGCTTGATATAAATGGAGAACAAAAGTTTCGCGAGCGTAAAGGTAAAGGCAAAGAAATGTTATGGGAGAGAGTAAATATCCCATCAAATGATTGGAATGATAGGTCCAATGCTGAAAAATGGCGTGAATCGTGGGCAGCCAATTGTAATAGATATCTTGAACCTGAAGACCAGATAGATCATAGAAGTTATGAACGGCAGGGCATAGATAAAATTCCTACTGTACACGAAGGGGTAACCGCTAGAAAAATTGAGGCTGAAGGAAGCGTGGCAGATAGATGTCAGATCAACAGAGAAATAAATGAAGCGAACAGAGAGATAAGACAACTGGCTGAAAATATAAGGCATCTCGAGAAAGATGTAAAAGAAACAAAGACTCGAATGCAACGTCTTAGCGAACAGATTTCCGAGATGGTTGAGTCTGCTAGAAAGATGGCAGAAGAGACCAAAGATAAAGCCAAAGCGTTGTATGAGAAGACTGCACATAAATTAGAAGGAATTCGCGCAAGGTTTATTGGAGCAGCATATAGGACAGATGTAAAGGAGAATAAGCGAGAGGAATTAGAGCATTCATTGCGTAATCACTCTCGGTATGCAAGTGCTCAAAGGGCGGAAAAGCAGCGGTTAAAATCCGAAAAGGCCACAGCACGATATCAGCAGGAAATAAAAGATATTACTGCGGAGTTAAATGGATTGTCTGGAATGGATAAGCTTTTAAAGAAGGGGACTTTGGAGAAAGAATTATCTGAGAAAAAAAGGCAGCTAAAGAGACAAAAAGATGTAGATAAACAGATATATAAAGCTTGTGGCTTTAGTACTGCAAAGGAAGTCCAAAAAGAGTATGAGAAGTGCTTAAAAGAAGAAGAACGCCTTAAAAAGGTTGAGAAATCTATCCAGGGACTTCAGGCTTCACGCGAAACAGACATTGAGGAGTTCCGTACAACAGCTGGGCAAATTCCGGAGAACTCGCATAAGCAACTTGACAAGAATCGACTATCCATAAGAATGCGTTATGAGGAAAAGGTCCAGGAAGATCTTAGGAAGGAGTTTGGTGAACATTATGATCAAAGACAATTCGAAAAAAATATCTCTGATGCGGATGAGGCTCTAACATATTCAGATAATAGTGGAAAGACGAGCGTGTTGGAAAAGCTTAGAGACAATAAAGAGATAGTGGATAGTCGTGAGAAGCAGGATAATGATGTTGAACAAGAAAACTCTCATACAAGCAAGGAACATGGAAGAAATTAAGTGTTTTCAAGATAACGGTTTTGCTATCAAGATAACTATATGATAAAATCAGCATGATAAATGTGTCAAAATAATATTGACGATATGTTATCGTGACAGTATACTAAAAGTAAGACAAAAGCAGTGGACATATAGGAAAAAACCATTGCTTTTGTTTTAGCAGCAAAGTGTCAAGATAAGAATAGTTTGTTTGACAGCCAAGGAAGTATACGTTGATCACAACTATGAATCAGAGGGATATTAAAAATTCTATAAGGAGGACACTGAAATGATGCTTTATATAGTATGTGTTGTAATTGCGTTCTTAGCTGCACCGAGCTTATTTATATGTCCAGCAATCTTATGCTACCTTGTGATTTCTGAACAAATAAAACAAAAAAACACAATGAGGCAAGATTCTATGTTGCAAGAAAAAGTCTGTGATTTTAGAGAAAATAACACAAAAAACTATGAATATCGAGGATACAGCACATGTCAGGATAACATGAGTCATGATTCGAGCAATGGAATTTGTTTTGAAGATGATGAGTCCTATTATTTTAGCTATGATAATGATGATTCATATGATGAAAGTGATGAAAGAGGTTTTTTTGATTCAATCTTAGTATCTGAAGATAGTGAGTCAGAAGAAACTTCTGTTTTTATTAATGATTCAGGGTTGCCTACATACTGGAATGATAATGGGGATATCTGGGGAGCACCATTTGGAGGCATTTAAAATGCATACCAGAATATAATATGAGGTGAATGGCATGGCAGAGTATTTTTACATGAGGATAAGTACAAAAGAAGATCGTGAGCTGCAAAATTATAATCGGCAGGAAAGCGCACTAAAAAAATATGCGGACGACAACAATCTTTTCTTTGACGAGCATTACATTTATAAGGAAGATCGCTCCGGGAAAAATTTTCCAGCCCGCACAGAGTGGAACAAATTAGAAAAAATTTTAAGGAGCGGAGACACTGTTGTTTTTAAGGATATCAGTCGATTTACCAGAGAAGCTGAAAACGGCTACAAAAAGTATATGAAGCTGATGGATGAAGGTGTGAATCTTGTCTTCCTTGATAATAAGACCATCAGCACAGACTATATTAAGCAGCTAATTGATATAGCAGAAAAGCAAAACCTTATAGCAAAGATAAGTCTCGAAAACACGGTAAAACTTATATTGTATGTTGAGCTAGATCGTGCGGAGCAGGAGCGGGTAACCTTAAGCACAAGAGTTAAAGATGGAATAGCTGCCGCAAAGGAAAGGAATGGCGGCCAGCCGATATCTGGCAGAAAGAAGGGAACTATGGAAAAATTAACCCCAGAACTGGAAGATGCCATATTAGTCTATTTGAAAGACAGGACAGTACTTCAAATAGACGTTATGAGGAAATTCAATATCAGCCGCAACACGTTAAAAAAATACGCAAGGATAATAAATGAAAAAAGACCGAAGATGTAAAGGAATAATAGCATGATCTGCGAATAATTGTGAAAATTTAATAAAGCAAAATATGGGAGACTAGTGTAGTGTCTCGTTGACGATTAATCAAAGCCCGCCCCTGTCATAGGACAGGGTATAGCGAGCTCAGTTTGATCCTTGCGTCAGCGGTTCTGAATTGCCAGTTTACAGTTGCTTGATTTTTATTACGTTCATCCTCCCATGCCTCCAGTTCGGATCTGAGATCGGTTATGTTATCGATTCTTCGATCCAAACACTGTCTTGTCATTACATTTAGTTC
>JAEEGL015606037.1_pt1 | contig 11951 bp, 10 predicted proteins | sample 9134231 | NCBI WGS metagenome assembly JAEEGL01 (sample SAMN16246548, study PRJNA631951) | gut metagenome | biome: gut microbiome; feature: rumen; material: fiber-attached | host: Bos | place: Iran: Karaj | collected 2018-10 | reverse complement strand
ACGACGCTTATCAATATATGCGCAAATGGATCATAGAAAAGGGGGTACACTGGCATGACTAAACTGGAAAAAGCAATCATTTTTTCTACAGAAGCACACGCTGATACTAAACGTAAAGGAAAAGATCGGCCCTATATTCTTCATCCCCTGGAAGTGCTGACTATTGTTGCCAGTCTAACTGATGATGAAGAAGTACAGGCTGCAGCTGTTCTACATGATACGGTCGAAGACACTACTGTTACCCGTGAGGAGATTGAAAGGGAGTTCGGCCCAAAAGTTGCAGAACTTGTTGCATCTGAAAGCGAAAACAAGCGTGAGGATCTGCCTGCTGCAAATACTTGGAAACTGCGCAAACAGGAAACCATTGATCATTTAAACCTCGCATCAAGAGACGTAAAACTCATTTGCTTAGGCGATAAGTTGTCAAACATAAGAGAGATGGAGCGAGATCACGCTTCCATCGGAGACGTTCTATGGGAAAGATTTAACCAAACAAATAAAGATATGCATAAGTGGTACTATATGTCTATTTTTCACATTCTGCAAAGAGAGTTTGGAGATGTCGCGCCGATTCTCGAATACCGTATGCTTGCGGAAAATGTGTTTGGAAAATGACCCAAGCTATCTTCTTCTTGGATATGAACGCAGATAACGGTATAATAATCAACAAGATAAATGCGGAGGGAACAAAAGATGGCTGATATGAAGAAAGAACAAGAACGCGAAGAGCTGCATCGTGCGATTTGGGCGATTGCGGATGAGCTGCGTGGCTCCGTGGATGGCTGGGATTTCAAAAACTATGTCCTCGGCACCATGTTCTACCGCTATATCTCTGAGAACCTTGCCAACTATATCAATAAGGGTGAGCAGGCCGCCGGCAACACTGATTTCGATTATGCCAAGATGTCTGACGCCGAAGCAGAAGAAGCTAGAGAAGGCTTGATCCAGGAGAAGGGATTCTTCATCCTTCCTTCCGAACTGTTCTGCAATGTTCGTGCGCGCGCACCCCATGATGATAACCTCAATGAAACGCTTGAGCGTGTGTTCAACAATATTGAAGATTCTGCCAAGGGCAGCGATTCCGAAAACAGCTTTGCCGGACTGTTTGATGATTTCGACGTAAACAGCAACAAGCTCGGCTCCACGGTGGCTAAGCGCAACGAGCGCCTAACGAAACTGCTTGACGGTATCGCCAACATGAATCTCGGCGATGTCAAAACCCATGACATCGACGCCTTCGGTGACGCCTACGAGTATCTGATGACAATGTACGCCTCCAACGCTGGCAAATCTGGCGGCGAATTCTTCACGCCTGCAGATATCTCTGAGATGCTGACACGACTTGGTACGATCGGTAAGAAAGAGGTAAACAAGGTGTATGATCCTGCCTGCGGCTCAGGTTCACTGCTACTGAAGGCAGAGAAGGTCCTCGGACGTGATGGCGTACGCGTAGGCTTTTTCGGACAGGAGATAAACATTACCACCTACAACCTCTGCCGCATCAACATGTTCCTGCATGATATCGGCTTCGATAAGTTTGATATCGCCTGTGACGATACACTGACGGATCCAGCACACTGGGATGACGAGCCCTTTGAACTGATCGTTTCCAACCCACCCTATGGCATAAAATGGGCTGGAGACTCTAACCCATTACTAATCAATGATCCACGGTTTGCTCCTGCTGGCGTACTTGCTCCTAAAGGTGCTGCAGATTTCGCGTTCATCATGCACTCGCTCTCCTGGCTCGCACCGAACGGAACGGCGGCTATCGTCTGCTTCCCCGGCATCATGTATCGCGGCGGCGCGGAACAGAAGATCCGTAAGTACCTGATCGACAACAACTTTATCGACTGTGTGATCCAGCTTCCGAGCAACCTGTTCTTCGGTACGTCCATCGCTACCTGCATCATGGTTCTGAAGCGCGGCAAGGCGGACGGCAAAGTGCTGTTTATCGACGCCACGAAGGAGTGCATCAAAGTTGTCAAGAACAACAAGCTGACGCAGGCGAACATGGATCGTATCGTGGAAACCTTCGCGAATCGTTCGGAGATCGAACACTTTGCGCATCTTGCATCCTATGACGAGATCGTGGAGAATGATTACAATCTGTCCGTTTCCACTTACGTTGAGGCAGAGGATACCCGCGAGAAGGTAGATATCCAAAAGCTGAATGCCGAGATTCAGGAGATCGTGGCACGTGAGACGGTTCTCCGTGCGGAGATCGACAAGATCATTGCAGAGATCGAGGGAGCATGAAGACAGAATCTAAAAACGGAAACAAAGGGAAAGGACAACATTATGTACCCGCTTGCTATCTGGCTAATTTTGGAACAGATGGCAATAAAGGACGCAATTCAAAGGTTTATTTCATTAATAAACGTGAACTGAAACTAAACTGTTCAAACGTGGAATCGTTTCCAAAAGAAAACTGCTTTTATGATGTTGATGCCCCTGAAGAAAAAAAACATGTGGTTGATGATATGTACACAAGAATGGAGGGCGAGTATTCAACCTTACTGAAAAAGCTGATTAGCTTAGTTGTGCTTGAACCATCGGAACGGATGGACCAGAAGGTTATGCTTACAAAAGATGATAAAGGTGTGTTGGCGGCATATCTTTCTATGCAAATTACAAGGACAAGGGCTTTTCGCGATAGAATCCAAGGAATCTATCAACAGATAAAAGATGGGTTTCCATGGGTGCCCATTCCAAGCTATACTGACAAAGACTACCGCAGGGTGCATATTAGAGTATTGTTAGAATCCAATTCTATGCATTTCTTTGCTAATATGTTTGAGGACAGGAATTGGGTTTTCTATATCAATCATACAGATGTTCCCTTTTTTACCTCAGACAATCCTATTATTGCGATAGATTATGATGCTCATCATCGCAGTCCTAAATCTGCAGCGCATCCTATGCTTGGGTATTATTTCCCGCTCACGCCGCAAATAGCGATTGGCTTTTTTGATAAAAAGAAGGTATTCTGCGATATGTGTTATATGGATATTTACAAAGAAGAAGATATAGTAGGGTATAATGGAGAGTTGCTTAGGCAAAGCACACGATTTGTATTTTCAGATACCGACTTCCGCACAATTAAGTGTTTGATGAGGAGAGCAGAATGAGTCGACTCGATGATCTGATAAAAGAATACTGCCCGGATGGGGTGGAGTATAAAAAGCTGAGGGATGTCGCTTCAATCAGCAGAGGTGGCAGCTTTCAAAAGAAGGATTTTGTCAAAAACGGTTTCCCATGCATCCATTATGGGCAGATATATACGCTTTATGGGCTATTTACTGACAAAACTGTTAGTTTTATAAGCGAAGGTGAAGCTATAAAGCAAAGGAAAGCTGTTAAGAACGACCTTATTATGGCCGTAACAAGCGAGAACATAGAAGATGTTTGTAAATGCGTTGCTTGGCTTGGAGAAGGGGAGGTTGCGGTAAGCGGCCATACTGCAATCATTCATCATTCGCTTGATCCCAAATATCTTACATATTATCTCCACTCATCGATGTTCTATGCCCAAAAGGTAAAACTTGTGCATGGAACCAAAGTAATGGAAGTAAAGCCGGATAGCTTGGGAAATATAGAACTACCTGTACCTCCTGTAGAGGTTCAGCGTGAAATTGTCCGCATATTGGACGATTATACTGCGAAAACAGAAGAACTGAAGGTAAAACTTTCAGCGGAGCTTTCAGCGAGAAGGAAGCAGTATGAATTTTATAGAGAAGAACTATTATCCTTTGATACTGACGTAAAAAGACTATCGATTGGTGACTGCACGGAAAAAACCCAGAATGTTAAGTGGAAAAAAACCGAAGGGGATTACGAATACATTGACTTGTCTTCTGTGGACAGAGAGATGAGCACTATCATTGAAACTACAACTATCAACGCAAGTTCTGCTCCAAGCAGAGCGCAGCAGATAGTTAATACAGATGATATTCTGTTCGGTACAACTCGTCCGTTACTGAAGCGGTATTGCATGATTCCGCCGAAGTATAATAATCAGATTGCAAGTACAGGGTTCTGTGTGTTACGGGCTAAAAGGGAGCTAATACTTCCACGGTATCTGTATTATATTATCAGCTCCGATGCTTTCTATAAGCATATTGAACCGCTACAGGTTGATGGTAGTTATCCAAGCGTTACGAATTCTAATGTTAAATCATATGCCATGGCTGTTCCGTCACTATCAGAGCAGGCACGTATCGTAAACGTTCTTGATAGCTTTGAGGCAATGTGCAACAATCTGAAAACTGGCCTTCCGGCAGAGATCGAAGCGCGGCAAAAGCAGTATGAATACTACAGGGACAAACTATTGACATTTGAGGAGAAGAAAGCGATCTAACAATGACAGAAAAAGGGCGTTTGATTCCACGGGATGAGATTTTCATATCTCCACTGCCGGCGGAATTGATTAGAGACAATTTCATAAGGAATTTGGAAGCAAGCTACGAGGAGTATTTAATAGAATTTGTCAATTGCTCTTCCACCTTTTTGATGCTTTCGGGTGGAGCTGCGTATATGCATAACGACAAAAGATCGCAGAATAAAGGAGAATGTGATTGCGTTTCCACGAATTATCAACTGGATTTTAAGATTCTTGGCACAGAGTCCAACCTATATGCAAGCAGTAATCTTTCAAAGCAGAAAGCAATAACTGGCAATGGAGTTCTGATTACACTGATCCCAAAGCAAGCTGATGGAATGTATGTCGCTCGTACTAATCAGCTGATAATGAATTATACGTATAGCGATTTAGAGCGCCTTGAAAAGAGTGGGCAAGATAAGTTTACCCGCAACAATCTTGATCCTGATCGCGAAATGCAGAGTATAATACATTCGTTTTTGTGCCCGAAGAACACTTTGTTCTTCCATGATTCAGCTATCTTTGTAAAAGGTTCATATCCCATTGAGAGCATAATAGCCGAGGTTGAGGCGTTCATGAATGATTGTCTATCTGAAGTTCTTAAGCTTCGACTGAATAGGATTCCAAATAAAGATACTTATCTTGGAATGATTGTTCAGCAGTTTTTTGTAATAGGCATGTGCAAAAATGGGAGCCTTGCTTTTCTGGAATGCATTCCATTATCAAGAAGCCCAAAATTTTTGGAACTATATCAATACACTAATGCTCAGTTTAGAGCCTTGTTAAAGATCGGAGATGTTGTATGACTTTTTTCAATATAGTTGCCGAACCGAGCGACAACACGGTTGTAAGAGGATATGAGCCGGTGAAAGCCCACTCTGACAGCTATCAGAGCGAGGCGGATTTGGAGAAAGAATTCATTCGCATGCTCACCGAGCAGGGGTATGCGTATTTGACGATCCATTCCTAAGCGGAGATCGAAGCATGGCTAAAACGGTACGAATACTCTAGGGATAAACTATTGACCTTAGAACCGCGCACAAGATAATGCTTGTAGAAAGAGGAATGACATGGGAAAAATGATACCATTTGGCAGTATATGTAAGATGTCTGGCCGAAACTCCGATTATTTCCGAGTGGCTGATTATGTTGAAGAATGTGAGGGCATTATTGCGCTCACGCCTTCGAATATACAAAAAAACCAAATTATATATGATGAAGTGATTAATCTTTCGAAGGCTGCTTACAGCAAGAACGCAACAGGCACAGTCGTTGAGGGAAATATTTTGCTATGCAAATATTCAAAGGACAAAACATCTTATAAAACTGCTTTAGCAATCAATCTCCCGAAAGACAAGATTGTCATTGTAAACCCAAGTGTGATTTTGATAAACGAGATTCAGTGCGATCCAAAGTATCTTGAATTGGTCATGGGATCGCGTGCGTTCCAGAAGGCGTTGGGTCAAATAGCTACAGGCACGATGAATGCGGTCAAAACGTCAGAAATCGCGAAAATTCAAATACCATTGCCCAAAAGAGAAATGCAAGAAAGAATTGCCAATACGCTTTTCGCTTATCGCCAAAAACATAATGAGTTGATTCAACTTCTTCAACAGGAAATCAATGATAGAACACAAGTTATTGATCAACAAATAGAGGATTATATCTGGCAACAAAACAACTAGGTGGAGACTCTTATGTCGTATTTCAATATTGTCGCGCAGACAACAGAGAACACAGTCGTCACGGAGTATGAACCCGTCAAAAAGCGTTCGGACAGCTATCAGAGCGAGGCGCAGCTTGAACGAGAGTTCATTCGCATGCTCACGGAACAGGGGTATGAGGACAAGCCCATCCATTCGGAGGCGGAGTTGATTGTAAACCTCCGCAAACAGCTCGAGAAACTGAACGCCTATCAATTCTCGGACTCTGAGTGGGATCGGTTTTTCAAAGGTGCAATCGCAAACCCGAACGAGCATATCGTGGAAAAGACACGCAAGATCCAGGAGGATAACGTGCAGGTGCTCAAGCGTGACGATGGCACCAGCAAGAACATCACCCTGATCGATAAAAAGAACGTTCACAACAACTTCCTGCAGGTGATCAACCAGTATCAGGTGACGCAGGAGGAAGGCGCGCGTCATGTCAACCGGTATGACGTTACAATTCTTGTAAACGGCTTGCCTCTGATTCATGTCGAACTAAAGCGGCGCGGCGTACCGATACGGGAGGCATTCAACCAGATCAACCGGTATCAGCGCGATTCTTTCTGGGCGGGGAACGGGCTGTTCGAATACGTTCAGATCTTCGTCATCAGCAATGGCACGAACACAAAGTATTATTCTAATTCGACTCGCTATAACGCCATTAAGGAAGCAGACTCGCCCAGAGCCAAGAAGGAAAAGACATCGAACAGCTTCGAGTTCACCTCCTTCTGGGCTGACGCCAACAACCGTATCATTCCGGATCTGATCGACTTCACGCGCACATTTTTCGCACGGCATACGATACTGAACCTGCTGACGAAGTATTGCATCTTCACCTCCGAGAATATGCTGCTCGTCATGCGTCCGTATCAGATCACTGCGACGGAGCGTATCCTGAATCGGATCGAAATCGCCACTAATTACAAAAAGTTCGGCACGATTGCTGGCGGAGGCTACATTTGGCATACCACTGGTTCCGGCAAAACACTGACATCGTTCAAAACAGCGCGTCTCGCATCGCGCCTGCCGTACATCGACAAAGTTCTGTTTGTTGTCGATCGTAAAGATCTGGACTATCAGACGATGAAGGAGTACGATCGATTTGAAAAGGGAGCGGCAAACAGCAATACGTCCACGGCGATCCTGAAGAAACAGCTCGAAAACGACGAGTGCAAGATCATTATCACCACGGCGCAGAAGCTGTCGATCTTCATTGATAAGAACCCCGGGCATCCAGTTTATCAGAAGCATATCGTCATCATCTTCGACGAATGCCATCGCGGACAGTTTGGTGAGATGCATCATGCCGTCGTAAAGAACTTCAAGAAATACCATATTTTCGGTTTCACGGGCACGCCGATTTTTGCCGCAAACGCAATGAAAAACAAGGATGCCATGTGGAAAACAACCGAGCAGGTGTTTGGCGATCAGCTGCATACCTACACGATCGTTGACGCTATCAACGATAAAAACGTGCTGCCGTTTCGCGTGGACTACATCAAGACAATGGATTCTGATGACAGCATTGAGGACGAGAAGGTATGGGACATCGATCGAGAAAAGGCGTATATGGCACCGGAGCGCATCAAACTCGTCACCCAGTACATCTTAGATCACTTTGATCAGAAAACATATCGCGGCACCCGCACCTATGACTATAACGTGCTGACGAACATCGCTGACGTGGCATCTGCAGAACGTGGCATCGTGGAGGAGATTAAGCGCAAGCAGCGGATAAGCGGCTTCAATGCGGTTTTCTGCGTATCATCCATTCCTGCCGCGAAGCTGTATTACGAAGAGTTCAAAAAACAGATGGCTGCCGATCCCACGAAGAAGCTGCGTATTGCAACGATCTTTAGCTATGCCGCGAACGAAGCAGAAGTTGACGGTATTCTCGGGGAGGAAAACTCGGAGAGTACGTCCGCGCTCGACAAGTCTTCGCGCGATTTTCTTGACGAGGCGATCAAGGACTACAACGAAACGTTCCAGACGAACTATTCGACAGATGGCGACAAGTTCCAGAACTATTATAAAGACGTATCGCTCCGGATGAAGAACAAGGAATTGGATCTGCTGATCGTAGTTAGTATGTTCCTGACAGGTTTTGATGCGACCACCTTAAACACGCTTTGGGTGGATAAGAATCTGCGGATGCACGGCTTGATCCAGGCGTTCAGCCGGACGAACCGTATCCTGAACAGCATCAAGACGTTCGGCAATATCGTTTGCTTCCGGAATCTTCAAAAGAAGGTGGACGAGGCGATTGCGTTGTTCGGCGACAAGGATGCTGGCGGTATCGTGCTGCTCAAACGGTTCGAGGACTACTATTACGGTTACAAAGAAGATAACGGCAAGGAACACCCGGGCTATGTCAATATGATCGACGATCTGCAGGCGAAATACCCACTCTCCGTACCGCAGATCATCGGCGAGAAAGCACAGAGAGAGTTTATCCGGTTGTTCGGCGCCATCCTGCGCATGCGCAACCTGCTGCTGTCGTTCGATGACTTCGCCGGGAAGGAAATCCTTTCCGAGCGCGATCTGCAGGATTACCTCAGCCGGTATCAGGATCTGTGGCCGCTGCCGACACCGCCAGGAGGAGAGAAGGAAGATATCTCCAACGATATCGTCTATGAGATCGAACTGATCCGACAGATCGAGATCAACATCGACTACATCCTGCTGCTCGTCAAGAAATACCACGACGGCAATTGCGTCGACAAGGAGATTCTCGTCTCAATCCGGAAGGCTGTCGACGCGTCGCCGGAGCTGCGCAGCAAAAAGGAGTTGATCGAGACGTTCATCTCGCACATCAATGAGGTGGATGACGTCATGAGCGAATGGCGTGGCTACATTGCGGAAGAGAAGGAGAAGCAACTCGTTGAAATCATCCAGGAGGAGAAGTTGAACGAGGAAGCGACGCGTAAGTTCGTGGAAGCTTCCTTCCGCAACGGCGAAGTGAAGACGACGGGTACGGACATTGACAAACTCATGCCTCCGACGTCCCGCTTTGGCGGCGGTAATCGTGCGGCCAAGAAGCAGACGATCATCGAAAAGCTGAAAGCGTTCTTTGAGCGATTCTTCGGGATCGGATAATATAGTAAGAGACAATAGTAAAGGAGATAGGTAGTTATGGCGCGGTGGCATCCAAGTACAGAAGTGTGCAAAAGAATAGCTGAAAACGGAATCAAAGGATTAAGATTTGTCATCGATGGAAAGCCAGAATGCCCAAAGGAAGTGATAAATAACCATCTTAAAATGCATGGAGCCATACTTTGTGACAATGTCACAAAAAAGACGGATTATTTAATCCTTACTGCCCCTGGTGATAGTGGAACAAAAAATGCTGAGAAGGCAAAAGAATATGGCATCTCAACGATGAATGAACTGTCGTTCAATTATTATATTGGATGCAAGTTTTCAGATCAGGAAGTAGTAACCGTTCCAGATTGGCTAAAAATTTTAGCTGACGGTGCATTTGATGGATGTCGCAGCATGAAAGAAGTTATACTTCCTGAAACAATTGAAGAAATTGGCGCTGGAGCTTTTTATAATTGCACAAGCCTTTCGGTAATCAAAATACCCTCAAGCGTTAAACGTATTAAATGGGCTGCATTTTCAAATTGTGCAAGTCTACGTGATTTTGAATTCCCACATAGGGATGATCTTTGGATTGGCGCTGGCTTATTCATGGGTTGTAAAAGCTTGCAGCGAATTAACCTACCTCAGTCACTCGATAGAATACATGGCTACTTTTTTAAAGGATGCGAAAGCTTGCGGGAAATAATTATACCACCGAATGTGACTGAAATCCAAACAGAAGCTTTTCGTACATGTACAAAACTTCGTACAGTTATGGTTCCAAAGGGGGTAACATGGATACAAACCTATGCATTCAGCGGGTGTAGGAATCTTCGTGACATATATCTACCTGATACAGTTAACAGCATTCAATATGATGTTTTCCGAGGCTGCCCAAAATTAACAATCCATGCCCCGGCTGGATCTTATGCAGAAGAATATGCGATAAAGAATGGAATACCGGTTGAAAACACTTAATCTACTCTTTTTGCTGTTGAGGCCGTTAGGCCTCTTTTTCAATGAGAGAACCAGCATTACCGATTCATTTTTGACGATATTTGAGAGACAGAATTCATTAGTATAAAACGAGAACAGCTGGCCGTTTGTAATACTTGTACAGCTTTGCTTGTTGCCGTTTAAATTGATGCTGCATATAGCATTACCGCCATTGAAGGAGTTAGACTGGCTGTTCAGCCTTCCAGGCAGACGGCTTTCATCAAAAAAGCACTCTTCATTACGTGAAGAGGATGTAATTATTCTATGCGATCACATTCCCCAGACATTTTAGATCATGCTGATCAAGAACCTCATTGATCTCATTGAGGTCATAGTTTTTATGGTAAATGAAGTAGCAGACGATTTTGTCTGTGTCGTCTGATAGATCGAACGCGAGACCAGCTTTATTTAGCAACCGTTCTGTCTCTTCCAAAGTCAGCTTTAAGGCAATGGCGAGAGCGAAGACGGTTGGCCTGGTAGGATGATAATGAGGGTCTGAGCATATCTTAGAAAATAACTGCTTGCTGATGTTTGCCTTCCTGTAGCATTCGGCATTGGTCATTCCACTTTTGCCTATCAGTCTCAACAGCGCACCGGTAAAGCCTTCCCTACGGTGAAAAAGCAATTCTTCCAAGGTAAGTTTTTCTGAAAGGACGGCTGCCACCCCTACCTCAGCCTTTTCACCCTCCGTTGTCTCCTTGGCTGGCTGATGATTATTCTCTGGGGGTTGCGGGACTGGCCCGTCAAGGAAATCCTGGACATCCTTCTGTAATTTCTGGCTTATAGCATATGCCTTTTTGTCAAAGACGACTATGTAAACCGTCATGTCGTGGGACATGAGGAAGCTGGTGATCGTGTCGAGTGCGATTCTAAGCACCTGATCCTTTGGAAACCCAAAAGTGCCGGAAGAAATTAGGGGGAAGGCTATAGTTTCGCATCCGCGGTCATAAGCAGCCTGCAGGGAGTTCCTATAACATGCAGCAAGTTTCCTGTGTTCGTCAAAGAAGCCTCCCTGCCAAATTGGGCCGAATGTGTGGATGATGTACCTGCAAGGAAGATCAAAGCCTTCTGTCACGGAGACTTCGCCCTCTTCCAGAAAGGGAAGCGCATTGCAGACTTTTTGAAGTTCAGGACCGGCTGCAATGTGGATAGCTTTGTCAGCTCCACCGCTGCCGGAAAACATATAATCGGTGGGATTAACAATGGCATCAACCTTCATCCTGGTAATGTCCTGTCGGATAATATCGTAAGGCATAGAAAAACCCCCTGTTCATAGGTATTGTAGCATGCGTCTGAGCTACGCGCAATCGGATGATTTGATTCAAAAAAATATCTGTCTCCAACTGAAACTGCTGAAAATGAAAAAGTCGCTTACGGGTTGACCCACTATACCCTCTCTCTGGATATACTGTAAAGGAAAAGAGAGATGAGGGAGGAGAAAGGATATGTTAGGTGCAATCATTGGCGATATGGTAGGCTCAATCTACGAGTTTAATAACCACAGGAGCAAGGAGTTCCCTTTTTTTAGCGATGACTGCTGGCCAACAGACGACAGCATCATGACCATCGCGCTCGCCAAGGCTCTGCTGGAAACAGACGGCAAGTCGGAGGGCCTCAGCAAGCAGGCGGTCAAGTGGATGCGCAAGATCGGGCAGCAATATCCGGGTTGCGGGTTTGGTGGCAGGTTCTACAGCTGGATGTTCAGCGAGCATCCACAGCCCTACGGGAGTTATGGCAACGGATCTGCTATGCGTGTCAGTGCATGCGGGTGGGCAGCCAACAGCCTT
>JAEEGL014781395.1_pt1 | contig 11951 bp, 3 predicted proteins | sample 9134231 | NCBI WGS metagenome assembly JAEEGL01 (sample SAMN16246548, study PRJNA631951) | gut metagenome | biome: gut microbiome; feature: rumen; material: fiber-attached | host: Bos | place: Iran: Karaj | collected 2018-10 | reverse complement strand
TTTATATATATTATCAATTATTTCATCAATTAATTTAAATAATGCTTCTGTATTATTTGCACTTTTTATTATTTCATTTTCCATACATTCATTATATTTTATTGAATTAATTGAATATGCACTTTTACAAGCATTTAATAAAAAATTTTCATTATAAAATATATTTATTTCATTAAATAATTTTATCCCTTCAACTATTTGTGGTAATTTATTATTATTAATAAAATGAGAATATTGTAATTCATTTTCAACATCACATTCACTTATATCACATTTCAATTTTAAAATTGATGCACTTGATATTAAAATTTTTCCAAATATATAATTTTCAATAATAATTAACTTATTTGATGAAACTACCATTGAATTGGTTATTATATATATTGGAATTAAAAAAATGCATGAAATAAGAAATAATATTATAGTTTGAAAATAAGAAAATGTTAATATTTTTAAAGGAATATACTTTTTTGATTCATTGTTAAAACTATGATTAATTGATAAATTATTTCCATTTAAATTTTGAATTTTTGTTTCTTCCATATAAGATTTTATATATGTTTCTGAATTAATTTTTTGATTATCTTTTTCTTTAAATTTTTTTAATGATAAATTAAACATTTCAATTTTTTTAATAGTTTCCTCTAATCTATCATATTTTATTTTTGCAATTTTTTCAAATCCTTCACCCATATTAGAATTTATGATGTGCAATAGAACTAAATAAAATAAACCGAAAAAAATCATTAATACTGAATATATAAATAAAAATATTATTAATTGATTTTTTGAAGAACTATTATTTTCTTGAAGATAATTTGGAATATTAACAATTTTTATATATTGATGAGGAATTAAATTATCATAAGAATTTTCTATTGATATAAAAGAAATATATTGTAGATAATTAAAAACATTTTCATCAGTTATAATTGCATCAAAAGCAAAATTTGGATTTATTATCATTGAATTTATATCAGTTAAAATCTGAGATATTCCTGAAGTAAAAATTTCATAATCATAGTTAAAATCTTTATAATAATAAGAAACTTTTGTTTTATTATAAAAAAAATTATTATAATTTGTTTTACCTAAATATTTGACCATTTGATATTCTAATTCTCCAAATCTTTTTGTAATATTTTTATGCCATAAATAATTTAATTTAATCATATATGAAAAATATTGTTTTTTATTCTCAATAAAAGAATTAAAATAATATCCTGTATTTAGATACATATTATTAAATAAAACTCTTAAAGAAATTAAACTTCCAACTAAATTAGTCATCCATATTGTAGTTTGAAATAAATCAATATTCATTTTATTTACATTTTGTAAATCATCATAAATTTTATAAAATAAAACTAAATATACCACACAAAAAAAAATATTAAATAGAGAAATCAAAAAAACAGAAAGTTTAATATATTTTAAAATATAAAAATTTGAAATATTATTCAAAAGATTTGCTTTTATTTCTTCAATTCTATTTTTTTTAACTAAGTCAGAATCATAATTAGTTTGAGAAGTTTGAGAAGCATTATCATCATCTTGAATTTCATCTTTTTTTGTACCATGAACCATACTCATTTTATTAATATCTTCTTTACAAGTAGTTAATAAATTTTGAAACTTTTCATTTTGATATGATAAATTATAAAAATTGGTAACTTGATTTAATAATTTTATTTTTTCATCATAGAATAATTCAAATAAAGGTTTTATTGATAAAGCTTTTTCTTTCTTATATTTTATTATTTTAGGATCTAAATTATCAAATGATTCTAAATCTGAATTTGAATTATCATTTTTATTATCAATGCATCTTATTATATATGAAATATATTTCTTTCCAAATTTGAATTTATCAAAAGTAAAATTAAATTTATATTCTTTATCTAAATTATGTAAATTACAAATTTCTATGAAATCATTTAATTCATCAAATTTATTTGATTCAAATAAATCTTTATAATTTTGAATTTTAAGATTAAATTCTTTTTCTTCATCTGTTTCTTTCACAAAATCAATTTTAGTTTCTCTAATTGTACTAATAACATTCTGATTATTATAATTAGTATATATTGATTCTGAAATTTTGTTTACTGCAACTTTATATGGATTTAAAGTTTCATTTTGTGTTTCCCCATTAGGAGTTATTGTTTCATAATTTTGTGTTTTATTTTTATTTTCAGGAATATCTATTTTTTTTATTGTTTTAATAAGATTATCATTAATATTTTTATCATCTATATTATTTTTATTTTTTGAAGGATTTTCTTCTTTGTCATTACTATTTTTAAATAATTTGAATATTTCTGTATTTGCAATAATATTATCAATTAATAAATCATTTTCATTAGATTCATCTGGTATTTCTGAATTTATTTCAATTAAGTCATCATCAGAAAAACTTTCAGTTTTTTTTTCATTTTTTATTGTTTTATTTTCAATAATTTGTTCTGTTTTATTTGTTGAATTTAAATAATTGACTAAAAATTGTGGTATACATATTTCATATTCTAATTCAATATTTTCATTAATTTCAATATTTTCAAAATCATTTTTTTCACTTAAAATTTCATATGTTTTTTTTTTTTTTATTTCATTTAGATTATTATTTTCTGATGAATATGAATCAAAGAATAATGAAGGTTTTCTTTCTTTTTCTTTACAAATATTTTGTTTTTTCCCTTTTAAAAATATTTTATAAAAATTTACAAATTTTTTACATATAACATAAAATGGTATATCATTATTTTGAAATAATAAATTATTATTAATATTTAATCGTTTCATTAATTTCATACTCATTCCTTGAATATTAAATTTATTATCTATATATATTATATCATCAATATTTTCCTTTGAAAATATACCAATAAAATATACATTTTCATTTAACATTGGAAATAATTTTAAAATAATATTGATTTTTATAATTGTATTATCTTTATCTTTCCCAAAAGTATATAAATTGCTTTTATCAATAATTATTTTTTCTCCAATATTATAATATCTTTCTATAAAACTATCATGTAATTTAGAAAAATTTTTAGGCATCAAAGAAGATACATTCATTCCTTTTAATTCTTCTACTCTAAATTTAAATATATTCTCAACTTCTTTATTAGCCTTTTCTATTATACCTTCTTTTCCATGATCTCCATTTGCAATTATAATTCCTGTTTCTTTATTAAATAACAATGAATAATAATTTTTTGATATATTTTCTAATAAATTTTCATTTCTCCTTCTTAAATTTTCTAAATCTCTTTTTTTTAAATCATCATCATTTATTTGTTCAATATATTCAGTATATAAATCAAATAAATCATTAACGCCATTATATATTGATAATAATTTATTCCACAATTTTTCAATGTTTTCTTTTGTTATTCTTATTTTATCTGTTAAATAAAATATTTTATTAAAATCAATTTGTTTATTATAATTTAAATATGAATTTCTATAAGTTTTCCAAAATTGTAAAGAAAAATTAATATCATTACTTATTTCATCAATAAAATTTTGACTTAAATCTTCATATTTAAAATACATTGTAACATCTATATCCTCTACTGAAGTACATAATTCATTTGGTGATTTGAATTTTTCAATTAGACTTTTAGAAATTTTTAATTTTAATCTTTCAAAAGATGATTTTTGTTGAAATGTTAATGTCATTTCTTTTATTTTTTTATAATAATAAATAGCTAGACAATAATTTCCAATATTATCAATATAATATAAAGAAAGATTAATAACTAAATCTGGAGAATAATAATTTTGAGATATTAAATAATTCATTACAAAAATTATAAAATTAATTAAATAAACTTTATCTTCAATAATCTTTTTACTTCCATCACTCCATTCATTTGTTAAAGGTAAATATAATTTTTTATTACCACATTTTGATATACAATTATGATTAGGACATTCTAATGAATGCATATAAATTATTCCTGATAATAATGCCTTATCAGTTGAATTATAATCTGTATTATTAATTTTATCAAGTAAACATTTAATATAAAATAACAAATAATTTTGATTCGTAATTTGATAAAATGGAGTATGTAATAAAATTTTTTCAACTAATTTATATTTTAAATTAAAATGTAAAAAAGACATTAAAATTATTGAAACTAAAAATATCATTCCTTTATCATTAAAATTAAGATATTTAAATATAAAACAAAATAGACTTGTCCAAAAATATAATAAATGAAATAAACTAGTTAAATCATTTGTAATACTATCATAAAATAAGTAATGTTTTATAAAAAAATTAAAAAGAAATCCACTAGTTATAATATTATAAATTAAAAAAACTTCTATTGATAAATATTTTACTTGCATTAAAATAAAAGAATAAAAAATAGAGTTTAAATTTATATATATTTCATAATTACAAGATATTCTTGAATAAAAAGAAGATGATAAATAAAATGAATCACAATAAAAAAATTGAATAAAAATCGTTAGAAAAATTGTTATTAAAAATAAAAAAAAGGCTATAATTATAATTGGTAATTCATCATTTATTTTACATGAAACATTTTGAAAATAAGGATTATAAACATCTTTTCCCAAACAAAAACTTGAAAAAACTAAATCTAAAATAATATTATAAAAAATATACATAAAACATTTAATAAAAAAATTAATAATAAATTCATTATATGAATAAAAAGAATTTTTTTTTATTTTTGAACATATTATTATAAAATAAAATGTAAATAACAATAATAAAATAAAAATTATAATAATACATAATTGAAAATTTGTATATTTATCAATTAAGAGTTCTTTAAATCTTACAATTCGGTAAATGTAATATAATATTTTATTTATATCTGAATTATCTTTTTCAAAAATTTTAATTTGTTGAGCAAAAAATCCAGAAAAAATTTGAATTTGTGATATTCCTATAAATATTATACTTTCACCCCTTGAAGGGCTCTGATTTGATAATAATAAATCAATTAAAATATAAAATTTTTCTTTGAATGATAATTTTTCTTTTTGAAACAAATAAAAATCTTTTGACATTTTTAATATGGGTTTATGAAAAAAAAATGAAATTAATATATATTGAATTTATTTTTAATAAATAAATAACTATATATATATTTCTTATAAACTATTTAAAATATATTCATTTACACAATTATTATTATTATAATACTTAATTTTTGATTTTAATATTATTATTTCCTTATAAAAATTTTAATACATTTTTATATTAAAATGAATCATATTTTTTGAAATTTCATTTCTTTATCTAAAATCTATAAATGATTTATAAAGTGAAATTTGTAAATTTTTCATTCATCAAATTTTTAATTATAATTACAGTCTTTATCAAAATTCTTATATTTCCAGATTTTATTCTTTCCTTTTGATGAATAAATTAATCGTTTGAAAATCACTTCATGTTTTTTATTATGTTTCAAAAAAATTATTTTCAGTGATAATAAAATCATTAAAAAAAAATTCAAATTTATTTTAAAAAAAATTCAATAAAACTTTAAAAGAAAAAATAAAAAAAAATAATAAAAAAAAAATAATAAATTTAAAACACTAAAAGTAATCATAAAAAAAAACTTATTGTTCCTTGTACCAATCAGGAATTAATTTTTCATTAATAAATTCACTATCAATACTCATTTCCTGTTCATTAAAATTAAACAAATCGGGTAAATTTTTACCATTAGGAAGTTTAGTACCTTTCATTCTTAATTCATCAAAAAAATGATGAGCAAGTAAATACAAAGGTTTAGTTCTTTTACTAGGATCATAAATAAGCATTTTCCCAATTAAATCAAAAAATTCTTCAGGTAATTTTTTCCCTTTAAAAACTTTTTCCCAAGGTAAAGGTTTAATAACAGGAAATCTATATTCTTTATATTCAGGATTCATAGCTTGAATTTGTAATCTATTAGGAGTACCAAGAACTTTAATAATTTCAACAATTTGTTCCAAAGATGAATTACCTTGAAAAATACAATCACCTAAAACTAATTCAGCAATAACACAACCACTAGCCCAAATATCAATAGCAGTAGTATATTCAATAGCACCAAATATTAACTCAGGTGCTCTATAAGGTCTTGATGCAATATAAGAAACATTAGGTTCACCTCTTACTAAAATTTTCGCAGAACCAAAATCACATAATTTCAAAATTTGAGTTTCTGGATCTACTAAAATATTAGGTGGTTTTATATCACGATGACATATTCCAAGACTATGAATATATGCTAAAGCTCTTATTATTTGATATGAATATAATTTAAGATAAATTAATGGAATTTGTTTTTGAGTTCTCATAAAATTTCTTAATGTTTTTTGAAGAGTGTCTGGTATCCAATCTGTTATTAAAAAAAGATATTGTTCGTCTTTGTTGTCTGATGCTGGTTGGTAATATGAGTGATATAGGTAAATTGTGTTTGGGTGATTTAGTTGTTTTAAGATATTTAATTCACGGTTTTTGTAACGCTTGTCTTGGTATACTTTCTTTGTTGCTACTATTTCTGATGTTTCTTCTATTTTTGTCTGGTATACCATTCCAAATGCTCCGTTACCTACTGGTTTTAATAAGATGTAACTATAGTTTTCATAAGGGTTTTCTTCGTCTTTGCTATCTTTCATTTTTTTTTTTATATTTTTAATTTTTATGTGTTTTTTTTTATTTTAATTTTTGATTTATAAATTTTCAAATTGTGTTTTATTTTTTTATATTTTGTTTTGATTTTTTTTTGTTATGATTTTTTTTTGAATATTAATTAAATGTTTAAATTAAAATTTAAATTATTATATCAATAATATATTATTATAAATATGAATTAAATTATTTCTTTTTTTCATTTCATTAAAATAAATTTAAATAAAATTTAATTTAAAATATACTATTTGATAATTTCAATTATTTAACCATTTAATAATATATTTGATAGATTAATTAATTATATAAAATTTAATTATATAATATTTTCAATTTTTTTTATTATTTAATTAATTTCTTCTTTTAAAAAGTATTCTTTTTTCTTAAGGAGAGTTTCCTCTTTTTCCCCTTTATATTTGATTTAATATTTTACTTTTTCATATTAAATCACTATAATTAGCCAAAAATTTGTCATTTTTTTCATCTAATATCTTTACAAAAATTCATTATTCAATAGTATAATAAAAGTAAATATTAATAACTTTTATTTTTTTTTATTATTTAAACTTAAAGATAATATTAATTATTAATGAATCATTTTGAATAAATAATTTGTTAATATAAATAAATCTAATTGAAGAATTCAATAGTAATAATCTAGTTCTATATTTATTTTCTTTGAAGTAAATGATAACTCATTATTGAACAATCAAAAAAAATTTGAAATTAATTTTTTTTCATTAACATTCTATTTTTTTATTATTCTTTATTTTCAATTTAATATTTTCCATTTTTATTTTTATTTCTTTTATAGTTTTTTCCTCTTTGTAAATAAATAAATTTATACTTTTTTACTATTTATATAAATTTATTATTATTCTTCATAATTATCAAAATATAATTATCAGTTTTTATTGATTTGGGTTATCTTTATTTTTTTGGATTACACAATTATTTTTAAAATTCATAAATTTAATATGTATAAAATAAAATAAAATAAAAAAAATTATTTTATTTTAATTAATAATTGTAAATTATGAATGAAAGTATTAAAGATTAATTTATGATAAAAATTAAATGAATATCTTTAAAATATTCAATAATAAAATAGATAATTAATAGTTAATTCTCATTGAATTGATTTTAACATTAATAAAAATATATTATATATAAATGAAATTAATTTTCTACTTTTATATTTAATATTTCCTTAATAATATATAAGGAATAAATATAAATAATAATTTGAATTTACAAAAAATTTTTATAAACAAAAAAAATTATCTTTTTTAATGTTATGTAAAAAAATTGATAATTCTAACATTTCTAATTTATTTTTATATAATAAATTTGATTAATCAATCATTTTTAATTTAAAATTCTTTTATTTATATAAAAATATTTTGAAAAAAATAATAAATTTAATTGTTATTGAATCATTAAATTCTATAATTTATATGTTCTCATTCATAAAATTTTATTTTTTAAATAATTTATATATAATTTTTTCCTTTACTTTTTCTTAATTCATAATACTTTTTATTTTTTTCAAAAAAAAGTTATTCAATGTATATTAACAATTTTATTACTGGAAACTGTTTAACAAAAATTTTCCTTATTATGTTAAAAATAAACTAATTTTTATTTATTCAATAATTTAATCAAATAAAATTAATGGATATTTTTAGTCTCTTTATTTTTTTAATGAGCTTAATACATTCGATACAACAATCATCCTTCATTGCCTTAAATATTTCTAGAGAAATTAATTTAGATAGTTTAAATTCCACATCTTTTTATAATAAAATGGAAATAAATAACTTAATTACAAATATAAGTATTGGTACTCCAAAGCAAAATTTTTCTATATTATTATCAATGAGATTATCATCATTAGTAATCACTTCTACATTATCATCTTTTAATAATTTAACTAAAAAATATAATTTAAATGATTCATCAACATTTCATTCAAATAATTTTTCAGATAATTATAGATTTGGATATGATGAATTTAGAAAAGGAATTTTATCAAGGGAAAATTTTGAATTTTCTTTAATTAATTTAAACAAATTAAATTTTATTTTAGCAACCGAAGAACATTCAGGAAATAGTGGAGTATTAGGATTAAACATTAATTTTGATAGAGATCATTTAGATGATTATAGTTTATTAAAACAATTAAAAGATAGAAATTTAATATCATCTTATATTTATTCTTTTGTTTTTGAAAATAATGATAATCCTTTAGTCCTTTCAAAAGGTAATTTAATTATTGGTGGTTATCCTCATGATTTTAAACCTGATTTATATAAAAAAGAAAAATATTATGAAATAAAATGTAATTTTAATTTATTTATTTATAATCAATATTGGGAAATTAAGCATTTAATATTTTTTTATGGAAATAATGATGAAAATGATTTTACTGAAGATTTATATACTAAAATTGATTTTTCATATACTTTTATTTTAGCTTCAAATAAATTTAAAAAATTTATAAGTGAATTATTTACAAAATATTATGGTAATAAATGTGTTTTAAATAAAGGTAGATTACATCAATATTTTTTATGTGATAAAAATATAAATATAAATAAATTGAAAAATATTAATATTTTTTATGGAAAAAATAATTTTACTTTTGTTTTAACTCCTTCTGATTTATTTACTTTATATGACGATAAATTATTTTATTTAATTTGCTTTTCTAATAGTCAATCTGTTAATGAATGGTCTCTTGGTTCTGTTTTTTTGAAAAAATATCCTTTAGTTTTTGATCAACAAAGAAAAGTTATTGGTTATTATGCTGATAAAGAAAAAATATATGATAATACAAAAACATATTTAAAAATTCTTTTATTAATTTCAGTAATAATAATCATTGTTTTAATTTTTTTTATAATTAACCATAGTTTTTATTTCAAAAGAAAGGTAAGAGCAAATGAATTAGAAGAAAATGTAGATTATCAATCAATAAACGATTAAAATATATAAAATTGTTTATTTAATTTATAAAAAAACATTTTGATAAAGGAAAATTGTTTTTATGCTTTAAATTTTTATAAATAATTACAATTAATTATTATAACATAATGAAAATATATATCTAAAAAGATTATTTATAAATTTGGTTTTTATATTTTTTATATATGAAATTTGAAAAAAATTTCATAACATTTTTAATGCTTTTAATATTATTAAAAAAATTTTTATATAAAATAGAGCATTTTATGTAAGATTTATAAATGAAGAAAACTTAATTTCAAAAAAATTTATTAAAATGATTAATTATAGAATTTATTTTTTTTTATTAATTTTTTTAAATGTAAAATACAAAAAAAAATAACAAATAAAAAAATAATATGATTTTAGCATTAATTTAATTAAATCATTAATTATAAAAAAAGTTAAATGAATAAAATCATTATAAATAAAATAAAAATCAAAAATTTTAATCTCTAACAAATTATTTTATTCAAATAAATACAATTATTTTAAATTTTTAATTATGAAAAATATTTAAAAAATAATACAATAAAATATTAATAATTTAACTATCTTCAGCAGGCAATTCAAATCTACAAACAGGACAAGTATTTTTTGACTGTAACCATTTTAAACAACAATCCCAATGAAACATATGTCCACAAGGTAAAAGAACAGTTTTTTCACTTTTATTAATATCATTTAAACAAATAGAACATTGAGGAAATTCAAATTTATTTCCATTAACTTTTTTACAATATTTTGTAGACATAGGAAATTTTTTTAATTTATCTAAAACTTCTTTTTTTGTAGGATGGTTTTTTTTTCTTTCAGCATCTTCTCTATTTCTTCTAACAATTTCAATTAATTGAGTAAAAAAATTTCCTAAATTACTTCTGAAATTAGAAGAAAAATTATCTCTGAAATTATTATTAAAATTAGAACCAAAATGAGAAAAACTTTGATCATAAATATCATCATTTATATTATGACGATTTACTTTTATTATTATTGGTCCATTATTATCATCAGATTGAAATGTAAGAATTTGAGGTTCATTTGATTCTGAATTCATTCCATTTGTCATTATATTATAAATACCTCTAAATATATCTCCTAACATATTATCTCTGTTTATATTTTCATTTATGTTTCTTTCTCTTATGATATTATTTCTATTGTTTAAGTAATTTGAAAAGAAATTATTTTGATTAATAATATTTACATTGTTTTGATTTTGGTTATTTTGGTTTTTAGTATTTTCTATATGATTTGATGATTTAAATCTTAATCTTTGACGTTCTTTTTCCTTTTCTATTCTTTCTTTTAATTTTTCTTCTTCTTCTTTTTGTTTTAGTAATTCTTTTTCTTTTTCTATGTTATTTTTTGAATTGTTATTTGTTCTATTTGGATTTGAATTAATATTTATTTTTACTCCTTTATAAGTTGTTGTTTTATTATTTGAAGGAATTTTATTATTAGTATTTGGATTATTATTTAAATTGTTTTTTTTTACTTTTATAGATTCATTTTTTTTCTTATCTTCCAAATTATTTTTATTTTTTTGTATTTTATATTCATTTTCAGTTATTTCATTTAATAATCCCCCACAATTTGAGCATTTTATTTTAACTTTTGTTGAATTAACTAATTGACTTTCATATTCTTTACACTTTATACATTTAAATCTTTTTCTTACTAATTTGTTTTTACTATTCATTTTTTAATTTTATTTTTTCAAAATGTATTATATTATTTTAAAAAAAAATATACAAATATATATTATTATACTCCTTTTTTATCACAAAACACCTTAAAAATAAACTTGAAAGAATAATTAATATCTTATAAAAAAGAAATATTTTTAAATAGATAATTTTATAATTATATTACATTTATAATATAATATTTATCAAATAATATAATCTATAAACTAGATATATCATTTAAATAAATATTTTTAAAAAATTGTTTCATTTTATTAGGGACTAAATTAAACTTAAATCATCATTTTAAATATTTATTAAATTAAAATTTAATTAAAAATTATTTCTTGCAATTTTTTCAAAAAATAAAATAATCTAAATCTATTATTTTGAAACTATTAGTATTAATTTTTTAATAAAGCATAAATTTTCAAACAATTTTCTGTTTTAATAATTAATTGAAATATTAAAAAAATTTCTTTGATAAATTTTTTTCATTATATTATTTGAGGTCTATTTTTTTTTCAAATTTTATAAATTTCTCAAAAGATTTATGATGATAAAGTAGTTAACAATAACAA
>JAEEGL014299286.1_pt1 | contig 11951 bp, 9 predicted proteins | sample 9134231 | NCBI WGS metagenome assembly JAEEGL01 (sample SAMN16246548, study PRJNA631951) | gut metagenome | biome: gut microbiome; feature: rumen; material: fiber-attached | host: Bos | place: Iran: Karaj | collected 2018-10 | reverse complement strand
GTTTAGTTATATTGACTGTATAGTTTATTTGCTCAAAATGATAATCCGCTGAAAGATGTGCAAAGGAAAACAGTTATTACTGAAATTTCACGGGTATTTCAGGGTGTAAGGCGCACCTCCTCAAATCGGAGATATGAAACGTGGCACCGCAAGCCGCCCCTGCGGATGGAAGGTGGAGGGGCTGCGGCCCCTCCACGCCTCCCTGGGGGTTTGAGTTTGCTTAGCTTCCTGAGAATATGTTGCTGCTGGGTCTTTGTTCGCTGTGCTTTCATCTGCGGTTTTGCATATTCGGGCGATAAAAAATTCATTTTTACCAAAATATTCGGTTTATATAAATTTAATTGCATATTCCGGCGCACATGTATTGCAATTTTATGCGCGCTGTGGTATGATATGGAAAATGACCGCACAGGCGGTTACAAACAACGGAGGAAAAATCTATGAAAAAGCTGCTGATGCTGGCGCTGTGCATGCTTCTTGCTTTGAGCGTGTGCGTGCCCGCCACCGCGGAGGAGGGTCAGGCTGTGTATCGCTCGCTTTATTCGGGCGAAATCACCTCTCTCAACTACCTTACCACCTCCACCACCAACGAGTTCACCATCGCGGCCAACGTGATCGACACGCTGATCGAGCGCGATCCCTTCGGCGGCTACGTGCCCTGCCTGGCCGAAAGCTGGGAGACCAGCGAAGACGGTACGACCTGGACCTTCCACCTGCGCAAGGACGCCAAGTGGCTGACCTACCAGGGCGAGGTCTATGCGGACGTCACCGCAGACGACTTTATCACCAGCGCCAAATACCTGCTGGACGCGGCCAACGCCTCCTCCACCAGCTGGATCCTCACCGACTACATCTTAAACGCCGAGGCCTATTACGATTACACCAACGGCGAGGGCGAAGCGATCGCCTTTGACGAGGTCGGCATCAAGGCCCCCGACGACTACACCATCATCTACACCACCACGGAGCCCTGCCCCTTCTTCCTGAGCATGCTGGACTACGTGTGCTACATGCCCGTAAACGCCAAGTTCCTTGAGGAAAAAGGCGCGGACTTCGGCCTGGCCACCGGCCCCGACACCCTTCTGTACTGCGGCCCCTACATCCTGAGCGAGTTTGCGCCCCAGGAGAAGCGCGTCTACACCAAGAACGCCATGAACTGGGACGCCGAGCACGTCTACATCGACGTCATCGAGCAGACCTACAACAAGGAAGCCGGCACCCTCAGCCCCGAGCTGTATTCGCGCGGCGAGGTTGACGACGCCGACATCACCTCCACCATCGCCGCCGAGTGGCTGGCCGATCCCGAAAAGGCGGATCTGATCCACCCCGTGCGCCAGTACTGGCAGTACTCCTACTTCTGGACCTTCAACTTCGACGCCCAGTTCGAGGAGGACTACGAGCCCGAAAACTGGCTCAAGGCCGTAAACAACGAGGCGTTCCGTCAGTCCATCCGCTACGCGCTTGACCGCCTCAAGGCCAAGATCGTCATCGAGCCCGAAAACCCGGAGGATCTGCTCTCCGACACCATCATGCCCCGCGACATCTGCGTGCTGGACGGCGTGGACTACACCACCATGGGTGCGCTGGAAAACATCGCCTTCGACATGGACGCCGAAACCGCACTGGCCTACAAGCAGCAGGCCGTCGAGGAGCTGACCCAGGCCGGCGCCACCTTCCCCATCAAGATCCTGCTGACCTACAACGTCTCCTCCTCCAGCTGGGCGGAAGAGAGCATCGTCGTAAAGCAGCAGCTTGAAAGCGTGCTGGGCACCGACTACATCGACGTGATGGTCGAGGGCCGTCCCAACTCCGGCTTCCTGCGCGACGTGCGCCGCAGCGGCAAATACGCCTTCATGAAGTGCAACTGGGGCCTGGACTTCGACGATCCGGTCAACCTCACCGAGCCCTTCAAAGAGACCAACAACTACAACTTCTTCATCAAGGCCACCGATCCCGCCCTCATGAACGAGCAGGGCACCCTGGCGTACTACGATCTGCTGCACGCGGCCAAGGACATGTCCGCCGGCGACATGAAGGCCCGCTACGAGGCCTTTGCCGAGGCTGAGGCGTACCTGATCAACCACGCCATCGTCATCCCCTTCGGCTCCAACACCGGCGGATACACCGCCAGCCGCCTGAATCCCTTCGAGGGTCAGTTCGGCGCGACGGGCCTCGCCTCCTGCCGCTACAAGGGCCAGCATCTGCTTGAAAAGCCCATGAGCACGGACGAGTACTACGACGCCTACGACGCCTGGCTCGAGCAGCGCGACGCGCTCGCGGCGAAATAAGGCGCATTATCACTGTGAAATTTGCGGGGACGGAAAGTCAGTCTGTCCCCGCAAACTTGTAATTTTACAGACGCGGGATTATAATGCTGTACTGATATAGACTTTTTTCTATAGATTATTTTTCCTCAAGGAAAGTGTATTTATGCTGATACGAATCATGCTGCTTTTGCTGCTGGCGGGGTTTGTCTGTATCGTGATCAGACGCCGCCTGGTGAAATACACCATAAAGCGGCTTTTGGCCAGCCTTCTTACGCTGTTTATCATCGTGGCGGTCGTGTTCGTACTGCTGCGCAAAATGCCCATCGAGGGCTATTTCGACAATTTCGACAAGCTCAACGAATCGCAGGTTAACGCAAAGCTCAAACAGCTGGGCCTTACCCAGCCCCTGTACAAGCAGTTCTGGGACTTTCTCGTTTCCCTGTTCCACGGCGATCTGGGCACCTCCACCCGCTACAGCGCGGGCACGCCCATTCTGAGCATCATCGCCAAAAAGGTGCCCGTGTCCATCTACATGGGCGTCATCTCCATGGCCCTGAGCCTGGTGCTCGGCATCCCCCTGGGGGCCGCGATGGCCCGCAGCAAAAGCGGCCTGTGGGATAAGTTCGGCACCGTCTTTATCGTGTTTATCAACGCCGTTCCCGCGGCGGTCTACTATATCTTCATCCAGATGTACGGCACCAGCTGGATGGGCATCAGCATGCTGTTTGACAAAAACAACTGGCTCACCTGGATATTGCCCATCTTTTCCATGTCCCTTGGCTCCATCGCAAGCTACGCGATGTGGCTCAGGCGCTACATGCTGGACGAAATCAACAAAGATTACATCCGCCTTGCCCGCGCAAAGGGCGTGCCCTCCCGCAGGCTCATGTTTCAGCACGTTTTCCGCAACGCCTTTGTGCCCATGATCCAGTACATTCCCGCTTCGCTGCTTTACACGATTAGCGGCTCCATATACATTGAATCCCTCTACTCCATCCCCGGCATGGGCGGCCTGCTGGTGGACGTCATCGGCCGGCAGGACAACCCCATGGTGCAGGCGCTGGTGATGATCTACTCCTCCATCGGCATCGTGGGCCTGCTGCTGGGCGACCTTCTGATGGCGGTCATCGACCCGCGCATCAGCTTTGTGAAAAAGGACGGTGTGCGCTGATGAAGGGACTGTTTGAAAACAAAAAGCGCCGCGTCGAGGACAGCGTAAACGAGGCCCTGCGCAAAGAGCTTACGCCCGCCGAGGAGGACGCCCTCTTCGAGCGCGCCGCCTTCGATCCCGGCGCAGGCGAAAAGACCGGCTACTCCAACTACTCCTACTGGCGCTCCACCTTCCGCGCGTTTTTGCACAACAAAACCGCCGTGGTCATGCTGGTGCTACTGGTGGTGCTGGTGGCGTTTACCTTTATTCAGCCCCTGCTGCCCGGGCAGTACGAGGCCAACACCGTAAACAACAACCCCCTGACCGGCATCCAGCTGCAAAATCAGGCCCCCTCCACCAGCACCGTGTACATGACGGTGCCGAAGGGCACGCAGCTCATCGGCCAGAAGCTGAACGACGAGTGGTACGCCGTAAGCAACGTTTCCTCCACCATCAAAAAGCGCCAGAAGTTCACCGTGACCGGGTACGGGGAGGAATGGTGCGAAATCCAGTACGGCGATCAGACCGGCTTCGTCAAAAACAATTTCCAGACCAGCCTGAAGCTGCCCGCCGACCCCGAAAACACGCCCTACGAGAGCTACTCCAATTTCCAGCTGCGCCTCTACACCCAGCCCGTGGACATGACGAACGAGGGCGAATCGCTCTACGCGGCCGCAGACGAGATCCGCGTGGATGAAAACGGCGGCGTCGTCACGGCGGCCGAAACTGAGCTTCGCACGATGCCCAGCGAATACCCCTTCCTCTTTGGCACCAACAACATCGGGCAGGATCTCTGGGCCAGGGTATGGAGCGGCACCCGCACCTCCCTTTGGATCGGCTTTGTCGTGGCGGTATTCGAGGCGCTGATCGGCATCCTGGTCGGCGTCATCTGGGGCTACGTGCGCGCGCTCGACCGCATCATCACGGAGATCTACAACGTCATCGACAACATCCCGACCACCATCATCCTGATCCTGGTTTCCTACATCCTGCGCCCCAGCATCACCACGCTGATTTTCGCCATGTGCCTTACGCGCTGGCTGGGCATGGCGCGCTTTATCCGAAACCAGATCGTCATCATCCGCGACCGCGATTACAACCTGGCCTCCCGCTGCCTGGGCACCGAGACCAGCCGCATCATGCTGAAAAACCTTCTGCCCTACCTGATCTCGGTCATCATGCTGCGCATGGCGCTGGCCATCCCCGGCGCGATCGGCAGCGAGGTGTTCATCACCTACATCGGCCTGGGACTGGACGTAAACACCCCGTCCCTGGGCAACCTCATAAACGAGGGCAGAAAGCTGATCACAAGCGCCACGCTTCGCTATCAGCTGATCTTCCCCGCCATCGTTCTCAGCCTCATCACCATTTCGTTCTACATCATCGGCAACGCCTTCGCCGACGCCGCCGACCCCAAGAATCACGTATAGAAAGGAGCGACAAGCGTGGAAGAACCCATTTTGACGGTAAAAAACCTGAACCTCAAATTCCATCTGCGCGGACAGACGCTCCATGCGCTAAGGGACGTGTCGCTTGACATCTACAAGGGCGAAAGCCTTGCCATCGTCGGCGAAAGCGGCTCCGGCAAGAGCGTGCTCACCAAGTGCTTCATGGGTTTGAACGACCAAAACGGCTTCATCGAAAGCGGCAGCATCCAATACCGGGGCGAGGAGCTCACCGCCTTTAAAAGCGAAAAGGACTGGCTGCGGATCCGCGGGCGTGAAATCGCCATGGTCATGCAGGACCCCATGACCAGCCTGAACCCCTTGAAAACCATCGGCGCGCAGATCCTGGAGGCGATCAACCTGCATCAAAAGGAGCTTTCGCCCGCCCAGAAGCACAAGGCCATGCTCAGCATCCTGGAGGACGTGGGCATTCAGAACCCCGAGCGCCGCTGCCGCCAGTACCCCCACGAGTTTTCCGGCGGCATGCGCCAGAGGGTGGTTATCGCAATCGCCGTGGCCTGCAAGCCCAATATCCTGATCTGCGACGAGCCCACCACCGCCCTGGACGTCACCATCCAGGCGCAGATTTTAAAGCTCATCAAGGACCTCGTGCGCGACAGGGGCATTACCGCCATCTACATCACCCACGACCTGGGCGTGGTGGCCAACGTCGCCACCCGCATCGCGGTCATGTACGGCGGCGACATCGTGGAGATCGGCACCAGCGAGGAAATCTTCTACGATCCCCGCCACCCCTACACCTGGGCGCTTTTGAGCTCGCTGCCCCAGCTTGGCATAAAGGGCGAAAAGCTTTACTCCATCCAGGGCACCCAGCCCAACCTCTTCGGCCGCGTGGAGGGCGACGCCTTTGCGCCCCGCAATCCCTACGCCCTCAAAATCGATTTCGTCAAACGCCCGCCGCTGTTTGAGATCAGCCCCACCCACTTTGCAAGAACCTGGCTGCTGGATCCAAGGGCCCCGAAAATGGAGCCGCCCGAGATCATCCAAAAGCTTTCCCGCAGGGAGGTGAGCTTAAATGGCTGAGCCGCTTTTGCAGGTCAAAAACCTCTCGGTGGTGTTCGGCCGTCGCCGCAGCGCCTTCACCGCCGTAAACAAGGTGTCCTTCGACATCTACCGGGGCGAAACCTTCGGCCTGGTGGGCGAGAGCGGCAGCGGAAAAACCACCATCGGCCGCGCCATCATCCGCGTGGTGCCGACCAGCTCCGGCGAAGTGATCTTCGACGGCCAGAAGATCAACGGCTCCATCGACAAAGCGCTCGACCGCCAGGTCACCAGCCGCATCCAGATGATCTTTCAGGATCCCATGGCATCTCTGAACGAGCGCGCCAAGGTGGATTATATCGTGTCGGAGGGCATCTACCGCAAATACCCCAAAGCCGAGCGCGAGCGCCTGGTGGAAAAGGCGCTGGGCGACGTGGGGCTGCTGCCGGAATTTGCCAGCCGCTTCCCGCACGAGTTTTCCGGCGGCCAGCGCCAGCGCATCGGCATCGCCCGGGCGCTCATCATGCAGCCGGATTTCATCATCGCGGACGAACCCATCAGCGCCCTGGACGTGTCCATCCGCGCGCAGGTGCTGAACCTTCTCAGCGACCTGCAAAAGCAGCGCGGGCTCACCTACCTGTTCATCTCCCACGATTTGAGCGTCATGCGCTTTATCTGCGACCGCATCGCCGTCATTCACAAGGGCGTCATCGTGGAGCTGGCGGATACCGAAAAGCTGTTCAGACACCCCCTGCACCCCTACACCCGCGCGCTGCTGTCCGCAGTGCCGCTGCCCGATCCCATCAGTGAGAGGGAAAAGGTGCTGGAGGTCTACGACCCCGCCTGTCACCACTACGAGACGGACAAGCCCTTCTGGACGGAAATCGAGCCCGGCCATTTCGTGCACGCAAATCAGGAAGAGCTCTCGCTCTACGAAAAACGCCTGGAGATGAACCCATGACCCCATCCGAAGCCACCGCGCGCTGCTGGGTCGAAATCGACCTGGACGCGCTTACCTCAAATTACCGCGAAGCCATAAAAATCCTGAACGGCCAAAGCCAGCTCATCTGCGTTTTAAAGGCCAACGCCTACGGCATGGGCGCAGCGGTCGTGGGGCAGACGCTCTATGAAGCCGGCGCGCGCTTTTTCGCCGTCGCCTGCGTAAGCGAAGCCGAGGAGCTCAGGCGCGCCCTGCCGGACGTCCGCATCCTCGTCATGGGCCTTTGCGGCAGGGAGGAAGCCCTTCGCGCCATAGAACAGGACATCGAACTAACCTGCTATTCCCCGGAGAGCGCCCGCCAGCTCCTTGCGGCGGCCGGCGAAGCCGGGCGGAGCGTAAGGGCCCACATCAAGCTCGATACGGGCCTTCACCGCCTGGGCTTTGCGCCCTGCGACGACGAAGCCCTGCTCGCCTTTGCCAAAGACAGCCGCGTGCGCCTGGAAGGGCTGTATACGCATCTTGCGCTTCGAAGCCAGCAGGAGGATCTGCGCCAGTTCGCGCTGTTTGACCGCGCGGACGCGCTGCTGAAAGCAAACGGCTTAACGGGCTACCTGCGCCACGCCTGCGATTCCATCGGCATGGTGCGCTATCCCCAGCGCCACATGGATGCGGTGCGCGCTGGCGCGTGGCTCTACGGCGTATGCCCCAACCGCTGCCCCTATCCGGAGCGCGACAGGCTGGTCGCCCGCTTCATGGCGCGCATCAGCGACGTCCACCAGGTGCCTGCGGGCGAGTGCGTGGGCTACGACGAGGATCACCCCCTGTCCCGAAACAGCCGCGTGGCCACGGTCAGCGCCGGCTATGTGGACGGCTTTCCGCGCTTAAACAGCATTGGCCGCGCGCTGGTGCGCGGTGCGTCCGCCGCCGTTTTGGGTCTTGTGTGCATGGATCAGCTGATGCTGGACGTGACCGACATCCCCTCTGCCGCCCCAGGCGATCCGGTAACGCTGCTGGGCGACGAGATCGGCTTGAACGAATACGCCGCCACCGCCGCCATGAACCGCAACGAGTGCTTGAGCCGCATGGGCCGCCGCGTGCCCAAGATCTATCTCAGAAACGGCGCGCCCGCGCTCATCACGGTGGACATCTGAAAGAGTGAGGAGTTAGGAGTGAGGAGTTAGGAGTTGCGGAGGCTTTGCTGCGGAAAAGCCTTGATTAAAAGGGGATGCGCGCTGCTGCTTGGCAGCCCGCATCATCCGATTTAAAAACTTTTGAATTGTTTTTGATGGCGCGCATGGGTAGATGCTGTCGTCAATTCTGCGCGCGAAGGAGTATGCCATGAACCATCCGGATTATCCGCTGCTCACCCGCCAGGCCGTCGAGCTGATCAGCGATGTCCCGTACCCCGTTGCGAACCTTGCCAACCTCTCGGCCCTGCTGTACGAGGCCATGGACGACGTCAACTGGCTGGGCTTTTATCTTATGGAGGGCGACCGGCTGGTGCTCGGCCCCTTCCAGGGCAAGGTCGCCTGCGTGGAGATCCCCGTGGGGCGTGGCGTGTGCGGCACCGCCGTGCAGAAAAATGAAACCATGCTCGTGCCGGACGTCCACCTCTTTCCCGGGCACATCGCCTGCGACAGCGCCTCGCGCTCCGAGCTCGTGCTGCCGCTGAGAGACGAAAACGGCGTCTTTGGCGTACTGGACATCGACAGCCCCCATCCCGCCCGCTTTACCAGGCAGGACCAGGAGGGCCTTGAAGCCCTCGTGCACGAAATCGAGCCCCTGCTGCGCCGCACCGTGCAGATGTGAGCAAGCGCCCGCAAATGCCAGAATGCTTCGGCGCTTTTCAGGTGAATAAAATGCTTGAGCTTCGCCGCTTTACCCGGCAGGACGCCGCGTTTATCCAAAACGAGCTGTACCCTGGCATGTCGATGGATGAAGCGCTGCGTCTGATCGGGGAATGGGATCTGGGCGTTTACCAAAACCGCTGTTTTGAAATGTTCGCCGTCGTCTGCGGCGGCACCCTCGTCGGCTGTGCGTCGCTTTTTGAGCGCAGCCCAAGCGTCGCTTCGGCGGGCATAGAAATCATCCTTTCGGAGCGGAACAAGGGTTTTGGGGCACAGGCCATGACCGCGCTGATCGATCTTGCAAGGCAAAAGGGCTATCGAATCATGCTCGATCAGCTGCGCAAAGATAACCTGGCCAGCGTCAGGCTGCACGAAAAGCTGGGCTTTGAAAGCGACGGCTACTGCTACCGCAACCAGAAAAACCACGAAACGCTTCTTTATATAAAGCCCCTGTGAGAGCTTCGCTTTGTCAGATATAAACCGAGAACATAAAGCGGGAGCAGCCGTAAATCAGGCCGCTCCCGCTTTATGCGTTTATTCAACCTCACTTTTTTCCGTCCGCAATCGCCAGCACGCCTTGGCGCAGTAAACTGTCCGTCAGCGCCGCCATGTGGCTGGGGCTCTCGCTCAGCCCGCCGTCCAGCCAGCTGCGGATCAGTCCCGCGCAGCCGAACACTCCAAAGCTGTACCGAAACTCCCATTCGGCGGCGCGCCCGGGCGCTTCGACGGCGTTTTGCATCCAGGAAAAGCTCTCCCGCAAAAGCTGGTTCAGGCGGTGCAGAAAGCTCATGTCCCCGGTGGGGCTCAAAAGCACCCGCCACATCTCGCTGTTTTGCCCGATGTGCTCAAACAGCTCCTCCAGCATCGGGCTCAGTTCGCCCCGGGCGTTGTTCTCCCGGTGTCTGCGCGCGATGTCCTCAAGGGCCGCCATCAGCTCGTTTTGCGTGGTGTGCAGCATGTCGAAGATGTCGCTGTAGTACAGGTAAAAGGTGCCCCGGTTCACGTCCGCCAGCTGCGTAAGCTCCTTTACCGTGATCTCGTTTACCTGCTTTTCGCTCATCAGCTGCGTAAGCGCCTGCACCAGCAGTCTCTTCGTGCGGCGCACGCGCCGGTCGTTTCTGTGCTCGCCCCTTGGCATAATGAAATTTTCCTCCGATTCGGCATTTTCTGTGCGCTGTGTCCAATATAGCACACAACGCCTTCAAACTGTGCCTTGATTTTCAACGCTGATACTATTATAATACACACCGCTTTATAAGTCAACACGATGTTTAATAACTCGCAGCTGGAGGAAATAGAAATTGAAGAAGCTTTCAACGTGGACGATCCGGCACAGGGCGCTGGTGATCGCGCTGTGCCTTGCGCTGCTCGTGCCCTCCGTTCTGGGCATGGCCGCCACGAAGACCAAATACGACCTGCTGTACTACCTGCCCCAGGACCTGGAAACCGTGAAGGGGCAGGAAATCCTGCTGAACGATTTCGGCATGGGCGCTTACGCCCTGCTGGTCACCGAGGGCCTGGACATGGGCGCTCAGCAAAACCTTGAAACGGCGATTCAGGGCCTGCCGCACGTAAAGGCGGTCGTCGGCTACGCCTCCCTGACCCGCGGTATGATCCCCCTGGCCCTCGTTCCCCAGGAGTTGCTCAAACGCTTCGCAAATGATAGCTGCATGCTCAGCGCCGTGTTTTTCGACTCCGGCTCCTCCTCGGAGGAGACCATGGACGCCATCGAGGAGATGCGCCGCGTAGCGGGAGAAAAGTGCTTTATCTCCGGTCTGTCCGCCGTCATCACCGACACCCGCGACCTGGTGGAAAGCCAGGAGGCCGTCTACGTCGGCATCGCCGTAGCTCTGTGCGCGCTGGTGATGATGCTGGTGCTGGATTCCTTCCTCCTGCCCCTCATATTCCTGTTCTGCATCGGCGTAAGCGTGCTTTGGAATATGGGCAGCAACTATTTCCTGGGCGAAATCAGCTACATCACCAAGGCGGTCGCCGCCGTTTTGCAGCTGGGCGTAACGCTGGATTACTCCATCTTTCTGTGGCACAGCTACAAAGAGCAAAAGGCCCTGTGCGAGGACCGCGACGCGGCCATGGCGCAGGCCGTATGTCAGACCTTCACCTCCATCCTCGGCTCCGGCCTTACCACCATCGCGGGCTTCGTGTCCATCTGCTTTATGAGCTTTACCCTCGGCAGAGACCTGGGCGTCGTCATGAGCAAGGGCGTGGTGATGGGCCTGATCGGTACCCTCGTGCTTCTGCCCTGCGTTTTGCGCGCCCTGGACAAGGCGATCGAAAAGACCTCCCACAGGCCGCTGCTGATCAATATGGCGGGCATCGGCCGCTTTGTGGCAAAGCATTACCGCCTGCTGGCGGTGCTTGCGCTGCTGCTGGCCGTTCCCGCGTTTTACGGATACAGCCGCGTAAACGTGTACTACGATATGAGCACGGTCATGCCGGAGCGCCTTCCCGGCATTCAGGCCAACAAGAAACTCTCCCGGGAATTCGATATGTCCACCGCGCACCTGCTTTTGCTCAGCGCAGACCTCACTTCGGAGCAGACCGCTTCCCTCGCGGCGGAGCTTTCCGCGGTCGACGGCGTAAAGGACGTGCTGGGCGCGCACACCATCGATCAGCTGGATCTGCCCGCTCTGGTCAAGGGTATGCTGCCCAAAGAGCTCACAAGCGCCCTCAAGGGCGAGCGCTGGCAGCTGATGCTGATCGATTCCTCTTACGTGATCTCCTCAGACGAGGTCAACCGGCAGATCGACAGCCTGAACGCCATTGTCAAACGTTACGATCCCAGCGGCATGCTCATCGGCGAAGCGCCCTGCACCAAGGATCTGATCGCCTGCACGGATGTGGACTTTCAGCGGGTCAGCATCATCTCCATCGCCGCGATCTTTGTGATCATCCTGATCACGCAAAAATCCTTTAGCCTCCCGCTGATCCTGGTTGCCATGATCGAGCTGGCCATCGCGGCCAATCTTTGCATCCCCTACTATACCAATGTCCAGCTGCCCTTCGTGGGGCCGATCCTCATATCCACCATCCAACTGGGCGCCACGGTGGACTACGCCATATTGATGACCACCCGCTATAAGCAATTCCGCCTTGCGGGGCAAAACAGGACGGAGGCCGCCGCGAAGGCCGTGGAACACAGCGCGCCCAGCCTCCTGGTCAGCGGCCTTGGCTTTTTCGCGGCCACTTACGGCGTAAGCGTCTACAGCGATATCGATATCATTTCCTCCATGTGCCCCAGCCTCCTGGTCAGCGGCCTTGGCTTTTTCGCGGCCACTTACG
>JAEEGL013926497.1_pt1 | contig 11951 bp, 13 predicted proteins | sample 9134231 | NCBI WGS metagenome assembly JAEEGL01 (sample SAMN16246548, study PRJNA631951) | gut metagenome | biome: gut microbiome; feature: rumen; material: fiber-attached | host: Bos | place: Iran: Karaj | collected 2018-10 | reverse complement strand
CTTTTTAAATATTATTAAACTAATTTACAATCAGTTATAACTCCATTTTTAAATATCCCTATTACTCGAACTTTTCTATTAGTTTTATCAATAAATAAGTTATTACAATTTCTATCAATATCAAGTTTTATATTACAACAGCCCATTTGGTCCTTTATTTCAAAATAATAGTTATCATCTTCATTATATACATAACTATATATTTTAATAGACTTGCCCTCATAATCATCTTTGAAATTATTCATTTGCTTAACTTGAGAATAAGCAAGATTATTGTTTAAACTTGTTAAATCAATATCTACACTTGTATCTTTTTCACTATTATTTGTTTCAATTAAAACAGAAAATAATAATAAACCTATAAATCCAATAATAATAACAAATATAAGTCTTAGTTTTGACATATCTATCTTAATTTAAATGCTCTTAAAACTATTCCAAGTATATAACATATAATAAAAGCAATTATATCAACGAAAACAATAGTAGCACCAACTGGAGTTGAAGCAAGTATAGAAACTAATATACCAAAAACACTTGAAATAACTGAAATAATAGCAGAAACTATTGTAACAGATTTAAAATTATTACAAACTCTCATACTTGATAAAGCTGGAAATACAACTAATGCACTAATTAATAAAGAACCAACTAAATTCATTGCTAAAACAATAACAACAGCAATAATTATAGCAATAAAAAAATTATATAGTTTTGCTTTAACTCCTGTTGCTTTAGCAAAGTTTTCATCGAAAGTCATAACAAATATTCTATTATAAAATAAAACAAATAATAATAAAACAATAATAGAAACAATTATACAAATCCAAACATCAGCTTTACTTAAAGTAAGAATAGATATAGAACCAAATAATGATGTACATACATCACCTGATATATTAGAAGAAACAGGGAATATATTCATAAGTAAATAACCAATAGCTAATGCTCCAACAGAAATCATCGCAATTCGAGCATCACCATTTATTTTACTATTTTCACCTGACTTTAAAAGTAAAATTGCACTAACAATAGTAACAGGCATAATAATAACCATTTGGTTAGTTAAGCCACAAATAGCACTAACTGCCATTGCACCAAAAGCAACATGACTTAATCCATCACCAATATAAGAAAATCTCTTTAAAACGAGAATAACCCCAAGTAAAGAACTACACAATGCAATCAATACACCAACAATTAAAGCATATCTAACAAAAGGAAGACTTAAATATGTAGATAGTTTATTCAATAATTCTATCACAACATTTGCCTCCTAAATGAATAAATCTTTTACCCAGATCACTTGTTATATAATCATCTTTACTACCAAAGAAAGTATTAGATCCAATATGTAATATTTTATTAGCAAATTTTATACTAGAATTAACATCATGACTAATCATAATAATAGTTATACCTTTTTTATTTAAATTAGATATCAACTCATACATTTCACCAGTTGCTTTAGGATCAAGTCCACTAACTGGTTCATCTAATATTAATACTTTTGTAGTAGAACAAATGGCCCTTGCCAAAAGGACTTTTTGTTGTTGACCACCGGAAAGTTCTTTGTATGACGTTTTTTCAAGCCCCTCAAGGCCCATTTCTTTCATTCTTTCTAATGCTTTATTCTTTAACTCTTTATTATAAAAAGGTTTAAATCCTAATTTGGAAACAAATCCAGATAAAACTACTTCAAAACAAGAAGCAGGAAAATCCTTTTGTACAACAGTTTGTTGAGGAAGATATCCTATTTCATTTTTAACTAATCCATCACCAAATATAATTTCACCTGATAATGGTTTAATTAATCCTAATATTGTTTTAATTAAAGTCGATTTGCCAGCACCATTTTCACCAACAATTGCAAGATAATCACCAGTATTGACTTCAAATTTTAAATTAATAACAACATCTAAATTATCATATCCTATACAAAGTTTCTTGCATGAAATTTGTGCCATAATATTCTCCTTCTATTTTAAAGCTTGTTTTATAATAGATAAGTTATCTGTCATAACTTTTAAATATGTTTTTCCAGATTCATAATCTTTTTTACTTAATGTTTGTAAAGAATCTAGAGTTAAAATAACTTGATCTTTAGAATTAGTATTTTGTTTAATAGTTTCAGAAATTTCTCCATTAGATCCATCTATTTTCAAAATACAACTTAAACCTAGTTCATTTACTTTATTACTTAGATATGTGATAGTCTCAAAACTAGCATTAGTTTCAGTTGAACATCCAACAAATGCAGCAAAATAAGTGACGTTGTAATCATCAACTAAATAACGGAATGGAAATCTATCACCAAATAATAAAGTTTTACAAGTACAACTATCAATATATTCTTTATATAAATTATCAAGTGAAGAAAGTTTATTAATATAATTTAATGCATTAGTTTTATAACTCTCTTCATTATCTTTATCAAGAGTAATCAAACTATCTTTGATTTTATTAACATAAATAATAGCATTTTTCAAAGATAACCAAACATGTTCATCATATTCAGTTTCTTCTTCCTCATCTTCACTACCTTCTTCTTCACCTTGCATTCCTTCAACAAGTTCTTCTATTTTAGCATTATCACCAAGAATATCAACTAAATTTAGAGTTATCATATTTTTATTTATTGAGTTTTCAAATACATCATCAACCCATTCATCACTTTCTCCACCAACGTAGATAAATAAATCACAAGTAGATATATTATATATATCCTCAACACTTGGGTTGAAACTATGTAAATCAGTACCATTATTTAATAAAACACTAACTTCAAATTTATCTTTATTATCACCAATTACATTCATAACCCAATCATACTCTGGATATATAGTTGTAACAACTTTTAATTTCTCATTTTCTTTTTTAGTATTACAAGCTGTAATACTAACGAAAACTAAAACAAACAAAAATAAAATAAATGATTTAAAAATTTTTTTCATAAATACCCCTTACCTAAACAATTTTGAGTTTAATACAAAAGAACTACCACCACATTTTTTACATAACCCATAAATAACAGTTTCATCATTATCAATTGTAAAACTATTATACTCTTTCAAAACACTAGCTAGCTTTTCACTTGCTCTATCAGACACATGAGTTGTTATACCACATTTAATGCAAGAAAGATGAATATGACCTTTACAAGTAGATGAATCAATATATTGATAATATGTCTTTCTATCACCATTTTTAGAAATTCTTTTTAATTTTCCATCATTTTCTAAAGAACTTAAATTTCTATAAATAGCGCTATTACTAATATCATATTCTTTTAAATTTCCAATGATTTCTGATGTTGAAAAATATTCATCTAAATGACTTCTAAAAAAATCAAGTAAAATCTTTCTTTGTTGGGTATTATAGTTTCTCATATTAAACCTCCAATTTGCGAATTACTCGCATATTTATTATATTACTTTTTATATTTATTGTCTATAGTTTTTAAATAATTAAAAATAAAAACTGTTTAAGATTTACTTAAACAGTTATTTTTCTTTTTAAATGTATGTGAAAGCATTGTTGTAAAAGAAGTTATGTTATTTATATTTATATATGATTTAACTTCACTAATAGCTTTCTTTGGTAACCATGGATTAAAATGATTAAATATAATACTAACATCTTTAGTATTTAATATATCTTTATTATCAATAATAAATGTTCTAATAGGACTACACATCCTAAATACCCAAATAGGAGTTACTATAATAATCTTACTAAACTTATTTATATCAATATCTAAGTTAATATCCATCTTCCATTTATGCATTCCAAATCTTCCACACCACCAAAATCCTAAAGTTCCATTAGTTCTTTCAGGTGTAGTAATTTCATATATAGAACATTTTGCTTCATTAGCTATTTCATATGCTATCTTTTTAGTATATTTCATACGAGAAAAATATATAACTAATGTATCACTAGTATTATTAATATAAGGATAATCTAATTCATTAAATTTAAAGTTTTCTTGATTCAAAGAAACTAAAGCAATATATCCACACAATAATTGTAAAATACCAAATATAAAGTATAATGTATCCAATATATTTTTTGGAAACATATAAAACTGTATACATATCCATAACATTAAAGTAAAACCAAAAATAGGCGTTAAAATATATCCTATTTTTTTATTTAATAAAAGATATATAAAAGTTATTAAATTAGTAATACCATTAACAATAATTAAACTAATACCAGAAAATATATAGTCTTTAAATAATACATCACTAAAAGGCAATACTTTAAAATAAACAAGCATACCTTCCATATGTAATATACTTCCGTCAGGTTTAATAAGCATACATATTCCCCCAACAAAAGCACCAATACCAATAAAAATAGTAAAAAATAAACTAAAACCTCGAAATAACTTTAATCTCATTTTATTCTCCTATTTATCATATTCACCATATTCACATCCAACATTTTTACATTCCATGTCATCAATCAATATAAGTTCTTTTTTATTTTTCTTATACAATTTAATATTACCAATACCATTTCCACCATTCCATAATCTATTATGTTTCTTATTACCAAGTGGATCTTCATAATTAACTAGTAGCATATCGTTTTTAAAACATTCAATGTGGGTTATTAATACATTCTTTTTAGTCTTTAATGTAACATCCCAAATAATCTTATCATTAGTTTCATAACATTTAAAATATGTTTTACTACCAGAAAAAACCTTAGAAAAATTGAATTCATAATCACATCCTTCATATGTAAAAGAACCTAATAATTTTTTATCTAAAGCAATTTGATATATTTTAGGTCTTCCTCCACCAATATCAAAGGCACTATTGGTAAGTTTTTTATGCGTTATATTGCTCTCAAGATTAGAACTAGCAAGCCAAATCCAAGGAGATGTAAACCCTCTTCCCCAGTTCTTATCAGAATAACCAAATGATGAATCCTTACTTACAGTATATTCTTCACCATTTAAGATAATCTTTCCATCAACTAATGTTTTAATGCCTTCAGCATGCCAATACATCTCAAAAGCCTCCATTGCTCTAAATATAGTACTTGCTCCATACCCAACATTAAAAGCAATCTTCTTATCAAGATTTAAATCAAAAGAAATAGATCCATAATCACTCATATATTCTTTATGATTAATGCTATCTTCTTTACTAACTTCTATACTTCCTTTTAATTTAACATCACTGGCATAACAATCATCACATTTAATTTCATAAGGATAAGACTTACTAATATTTACTTCATCCCAACTAAAAAATCTATGTAACTGAACTTTGTTCTTTCCCCAACAACCAGCTTTTATCATTAAATATGATGGTCTCTTTTTATTCTTTTTGTTTTCATTAAGTTGACCATAAATAACATCTTTTCCACCCAAACCTGGGTTAATAGTAAAGAACTCAATAAAGAATGGAACTTCCTCGTCTTTTGAATTCTTTGCAGTAAAAGAATGCCACCACCAGTCATACCCTTTCTTTTTTAGAAATCCATTTAGCATCCATTTATTTCTTTTTAATTCATGTTTATTAGTCATATTATCCCTCATTTAATATCTAAATTCTTTTACAAATTATTTATTTTTGTATCTTATTAACATTAAAAAGTCTACTATAAATAAATTGGGTAATATTTAATTTTTCCATCATTAGATATATTTCTTTCATTACTAAAAACATATCAATTTGCCCTCTTATAGTTTTTACAATGTGTAATGTAAGTTTAAATAATACTGCCCCCTCTAACCTATTGTTTTACCCAGCATTCTTTTAAAAACTCTTTTACAGCTATTAAATCCTTACCATCATAATATAAAACCAATTTTTCTTTAAATTCATTTACTTTATCATAAGGAATAATTATTAATCCAAGTGCATTAGCAATCATATAATGATTACCAAAGATTACTGCAGTTCTCTTGTTTCCATCATTATATATTTGAGTCTTCATAACATAAAGAACAAGTTCTATTGCAATATCAATTTTATCTTTAGTAGAATGAATTATATTATCAATATCTTCTTTAACTATTACCTCAATAGGTGTTGGAGGAATATACGTTGAACCACCAATAGTTACTTTAACACCTCTAATATATCTACCATCAATTTCCCATCCCCAAAAATTTTCTTCTTGCCTTAATCTATTTTTAAAATCAATTACATCCGGAATCAAGTCCTTTGTATACTCTTTAATTTTCTATGCTAACCATTTTTATTTTTCTCCCAACAACCATCTTGCTGCATCAACTATTCTTATTCCCTCATATGTGTATTCATCATGATGAGTTCTTGCAATAATCATCTTCGGATATGCATCTTTTATTGATAACAATGGTGAATACTCTCTTTCAAAGGTACTTGGATTGTCCAAGTAATCACTAACTTGAATATAAATCTTTTCATCTCTTCTAATTGCAACAAAATCTATTTCCTTTCTATAAAGCATGCCAACATAAACTTCATAACCGCGTCTTAATAATTCAATAAATACTATATTTTCTAACGCTCGTCCATAATCCATCGACTTAGTTCCATTAATTGAATATTTAAATCCGGTATCTGCTAGATAATATTTATCATTATTAACCAAATATTTCTTTCCCTTTAAGTCGTAACGTTTTGCTTTATAAAACATAAAGGAGTTTTCAAAATAAGAAATATATTTAGATACTGTTTTTCTAGTAATACTACTATTATCTTTATTCAATGAAATACATATATTATTTGGAGAAAGCAAATTTCCAACATTATCAATCATATAATTTGATACGTGCTGTAACTCGTTTTTATTTCTAATCTTATATTTATCGACTAAATCCCTTAATAGAATTGTCTCATAGACATCTAATAAATAGGAAAATTTATCATTTTCATTTGAATATACTAGTGTACCTGGCATTCCTCCGATCTTTAAATATTTGTTAAACATAGAATCAAATTGTTCTTCTGAACCAAAGTAATCTAAATATTCACTAAATGAAAATGGGAAAACTTCAATTTTCATAACTCTACCTGTAAATAGTGTTGCTAAATCTGAGCTTAAAAGGAATGCATTGGAACCAGTTAAATATATATCAAAAATGTTTTTTTCATGCAAACTATTAATTGCTAATTCAAACTTATTACACAACTGAACCTCATCAATCAATAAAACATTATGTCTTGATTTAATATACTTATCCATAATATAACTATGTAAATTATGATAATCAAGTAAAGAATCATATTCTAAATCTTGAAGGTTAATACTAATTATGTTTACAGATTTATCATTCAATTTCAAGTATTCTATAAATTGCTTTAAAAGTACTGATTTACCGCATCTTCTAATTCCAGTTATAACTTTAATATCAGGTGTATTTTGTAATCTAATTAACTTTTCTAGATAATTGTTTCTGTTTATATAGTCCATATTATATTCCCACTTTCTAAAAAAAATCTATTTTTTGGTAATATAATTATAGCACAAAACCAATTAACTGTCTATTCCCACTTTTTGATTATTTTTAAATTTTTGGTAATTTATAGTGCCAACAAACATATCATCAATACTTCTATTCAAAAATTTTCAAAATCTTTTTTTTCGAGTGACCAACTAAACAACAAAAAATAAAAGGTATCAATTAAGATACCTTTAACTTTTTATAATGGCGGAGTAGAAGGGATTTGAACCCTTGCACCGGTATCCCGGTCTATACCCTTAGCAGGGGCACCTCTTCAGCCTCTTGAGTACTACTCCATAACGCTATATTATTTTACTAAAAAAATATAGCTTTGTCAATAATTAATTTTTTATTTTTCTAAAGATTGTAAATAATCTAAAATAGAAGATTCACCTGCTTGATATTTAGTAACAGTGCCATCATTAATTATTAATAATACAGGAATTTGTTTATCATTAATTCTAAGGATTGCACTTGTATCACTTTCTAATGAATTACCAGCATATTTTGTAGTATTATTAATATTACTATCTCCTGTAGTTAAACATACCTTATTTGAATATTCATCAATATCAGCGCCATATACTTTTAAAACGCCTTCTTTTTTACTATTATTTCTTTGATACTCTAAATATTTAAAAACAGTATTATCAAAAGTTTCAAACTCTTTTTCACCATTAAAGCCGTATACTAAAACCATATAGTTTGCTTCTTCTTGATTAAAGATTTGTTGTCCACTAACCATTTCTACTGAAGCATAACTCTTTATTGATTTTCTTCTATTACATGCTTGCACACCAAAAACAATCATAAGAACAAGAGTAATTAAAATAACTCCCCAAACAATAAATGTTTTTAATGTTAATTCTGTTTTCTTTATACTTTTTAAATTTCTTGAATTCATATTTTCACCCTTTTTCTTGAAATTATTATACCAAACTTATTATCAAAAAGCAAGTTTATACTTATTTAATATTTCTATTCTTTTTAATTTCTAAACACTTTATTTCAATATCTTTAAAACAATGACTTAAGCCACTTTTAGATATGAATCTACCTATAGTCTCTTCACTTACACTACTTAATTCATTTAATGAATAATCAGGATAAGATGTTCTTAAAATAATAGCATCAGTTAATCTATCAGATAAATTAACTAAACCAATATTATCAGTTAAAAACTTTATATTATTAAGTTGAGTTTGAGCACTAATAATAGCTTTTTGTTCATTAGCAATATCACAATTAATAATTCTATTAACATAATTATTGTAATCTTTTTTAATTCTATTATCCTCAAATTGTAGCATAGAATTAACTGCACCAATATAATTAAGAAAATCACCTATTTGTTCACTTTTTTTAAGATATAAAACAAAACCTTTTTCCCTTTCAATATACTTAGGAAAGACACCAATTTCATTTAATATTTCTTGAATATAAGCTATATCATATTCATTATTTAAAACAATTTCTAAATGATAATTATTAGTCATTGGATTATTACAAGATCCTTGTATCATAAATATACTTCTTAAAAGAGTTCTTTTACAACAATCATTTTTTAATAAATCTTTATTAATATAATCTATTTGACTAAAATTTGCATCAATCAATTTCAAATCAATTAAAATATCTTTGCAATTATCAAATAGAGTAATAACATACTTATTCTTTTTATCTAGTTTTTCTCTTTTAACAACAATTATTTCAAGATTAACATTATATATCTTTTTAAATAAAGCAATAATCTTTCTAGCTACAGCATTATGCATTGTAACAATTTCAATTCCTAATCCATTACTAGTAAGAATAATATTAGATTTATATCGAATAATTCCATAAAGAAAAGCTTTGCTACAACAATCATTAAGTTCAATATTTGCTAACTCTTTTTTTACTTCACTTGAATATGACATAAATCACCTTTTAAATTGTATTCCAAAATTATTGTCACCAAATAATCTAACAATAATTCTTTTTATTACAATATATAAAACAAAAGTAATCATAGTTGCTGGAATACTTATTATTTCAACTCCAGGAATAAATAAAAGTGGAATAATAAAAGCAAGAATTAGTGGAACTATTTTAATCATTCCAATAGTTTTTAATATTAAAACTAAGAAAAACTTTCTTAAAATAAAATTTAAAAAATAATCAATAAAAGAAATAAGAAAACAAACTAAAATATACTTATATAATGCATCAGATTTAACCCAATGGAAAATTCCAATACATCCAATAAGAGTTATAAAACCAAACAAAAACTCAATTAGCTTAATAAAAGCAAGTTGTTTTTTACTATGCTTATCAAGTTCAATAACTTTAATATCAACACTATCTTCCCCTAACTCTTGTTTAAGTTCAGATATCATTCTTTGAATTTCTTCTTCTGTTTTCTTTAATTTTTCTTCGTTCTTTTCTTTTCTTTTATCTTTCTTTTTCATAATTATCCCTATTTTCTATTTAATATTTTATTTAAATATATTCCAGTATAAGATGTAGATACCTTACTTACTTCTTCAGGTGTACCACAAGCAACAACCATACCGCCTTTATTACCACCTTCTGGACCTAAATCAATAATGTGGTCAGCACATTTAATAACATCAAGATTATGTTCAATAATAATAACTGTTGCTCCACAACTAACAGTATATTTAATTACTTTTAATAATTGGTTGATATCTTCACTATGAAGACCTGTTGTTGGTTCATCAAGTAGATATATTGTTCTTGGACTAATCTTTTTATATAACTCACTAGCAAGTTTTATTCTTTGGGCTTCACCACCAGATAGAGTCGTTGAACTTTGACCAAGTTTAATATAACTTAATCCAACATCATTTAATGTTTTAAGTTTATTATAAATACTTGGAATATTACTAAAAAATTCCATTGCTTCTTTAACTGTTAAATTTAAAACATCAGATATATTTTTATCTTTATATTTAACCTCTAAAGTTTCACGATTATATCTTGTACCACCACACTCATCACAAGGTACATATACATCAGGTAAAAAGTGCATAGCAATTCTTATAACTCCATCACCCCAACACTTTTCACATCTTCCACCTTTAACATTAAAAGAAAATCTACCTTTATTATATCCCTTAAGTTTAGCATCAACTGTTTTACTAAACAAATCTCTTATATCATCAAAAACAGATGTATAAGTTGCTGGATTACTTCTAGGACTTCTTCCAATTGGAGATTGATCAATATTAATAACCTTATTATAATAATCAGCTCCAAGTATTTCTTTAAATTTTCCGGGCGTAACTTTAGCTTTATTAATAGTTTTAGATAAATACTTAGATAAAATCTCATTAACAAGAGTTGACTTACCAGAACCACTAACTCCCGTTACAAGATTTAAACATCCACCTTTAAATGTAACACTAATATCTTTTAAGTTATTTTCACATGCTCCATTAATTATAACATCGTGTCCATTACTATTTCGTCTTTCTTTTGGTATTTCTATTTTTCTAATACCTTTCAAATAATTACCAGTAATAGAATCACTTACTTCCATAACTTCACTTGGAGTACCACAAGCAACAACCTTACCGCCCTCAACTCCAGCTTTTGGTCCTATATCAACAAGATAATCACATTGTCTCATGATTTCTTCATCATGCTCAACAACTATTAAAGTATTACCATAGTCACGCATATTCTTTAGAGTTTGAATTAATTTATCATTATCTCTTTGGTGTAAACCAATAGAAGGTTCATCTAAAACATATAATACACCAGTTAAATGAGATCCAATTTGAGTAGCTAGTCTAATTCTTTGAGCTTCACCACCAGATAAAGTTCCACTACTTCTATTTAATGTTAAATAATCTAAGCCAACATCAACTAAAAATCCTAATCTTTGATCTAATTCTTTTAAGATAAGCTTTGCTATAATCTTATCATCATTATTTAAATCAAGATTATTTAAAAACTCTTTAGCCTCAACTATTGTCATTTCAGTAAATTCATATATATTTTTACCATTAATATAAACACTTAAAGCTTCTTTATTTAATCTATGACCACAACAATCAGGACAAACATCTTCTTGTAAATAAGAATCATAATAATCTCTTAATAGTTGTGAATCAGTCTCATTATATCTACGCAATATAAGACTTGCTATACCTTCAATGTATCTAGTTTTATGACTAACATTCATACTAGAACTAGTTAAAGTATATTTAATTGGTTCTTTAGAACCATATAATAATATATCTTTTTCTTCACAAGTTAAATCCTTAAATGGTTTATCTTTATCAATATGATAATAATTACATAATACATCAAATGTTTGCCATTCAAGATTTTCACTACCAACAGTATTTTTAAAATACTTAATACAGCCTTCATTTATTGATAATGAATCATCGGGAATAATTAAATCAATGTTTGGTTGCTTTAAAAATCCTAAACCTTTACAAGTATTACAAGCTCCAAATGGAGAGTTAAAAGAAAACATTCTTGG
>JAEEGL013229204.1_pt1 | contig 11951 bp, 4 predicted proteins | sample 9134231 | NCBI WGS metagenome assembly JAEEGL01 (sample SAMN16246548, study PRJNA631951) | gut metagenome | biome: gut microbiome; feature: rumen; material: fiber-attached | host: Bos | place: Iran: Karaj | collected 2018-10 | reverse complement strand
CTGATCTTCGCCGACACCCTCAAGGTCGCGCAGCCAGAAGAGCACGCGGAACGGATCCACGTCAGCGGCCGACTTGATGTTGCCGAAATACAGGAACTGGGCTGTGGGATACTCCTCGTGCAGCCACAACCAAGCTGATGCTTCGTCGTCGTCGCCGTTCTGAATGAGTTCCTCAGGCGTAGCGTAGATGGAGAGGAAACCGATAGCGGTCTTACCGATGCGGAGTGAAGAGCGTGTGGCAAGCGAGGTGCCCTTGTCGTTGCGGGCAGTAAGTGTCACTTCCCAGGTGTCGCCAGTCTGCACGTCTTTGATGGTGTAGCTGGTCTGTGTGCCGGGCAGTGTCTCGCTGATGGTGCGCTTGCCGTTGGTAGCGGTAAAGAGAATATCCTTAGCATCGGCAGCACGGTTCCACTCAACGAGGGCGTCGTAACCGCCAGTCTTGTCGACCTGTGACATCTGCACACCGCTGATGCTTGTGGCACCTTCGCGGATGAACTGCTTCACGACACCAGTAGAAAAGTTCTGACCATCGGTGGCCTTGAATACGTATTCGAACGGAACGTTCGTGGGAACATCCTTCTGTGTGTAGGTGGTGCCACTGACAACTTCCGAGCTGGAAAGCGTACCGTTGCGATAGATGGTCACCTGCATATTGGCTTGCTGTGCAGGCCATGTGAGGACGTAGTCGTCGCCTTTGAGCTGGCCAGTGATCTGAGTGACGTCAGGAGCTGCCAACCTCATGCCTTCACGATCAATGTCCTTATCCTGGCAGGAGGTGAGAGTTGCTGTTGCACAGCAGCAAACGAGGCCTGCTACGAAAAACTTAAATATCTTGGTCATCATAATTGTCAATTTTCAATTATCAATTTTCAATTTTCATTTAGTATCCCTTGTTCTGTGTGTAGAGTCCAGGAACGTAGAAGAGCTGGTTGTAGGGCACTGGGAAGTACTCGTTCTTACCTGCGGTATAGTGAGCATCCTTGTAGTACTGAGCATAGGTTTGGCCATCGTAAACCACGTCTTTCTCGGTCTCAAAGAACTGGTTTAGCGTCTTGGAGGCAATGCCCCAGCGGCGCAGGTCGAAGTAACGGCCATTCTCCATGGCAAGCTCCAGGCGGCGCTCCCACTGCAGGCACTGGCGAGCCTGTTCCTTGCTCTGGAAGTAGCTGCTGGGATAGAGGGCGATTTCGCACTGATCCTTAGCATAGCCGATGTGCTTGTCGATAGAGTTCTTGGCACGCTGGCGGATGTCGTTGATGATGGTGCGAGCCTCTTCAAGCTTACCGGTCTCAATGAGAGCCTCGGCACGCATGAGCATCACGTCGGTAAAGCGCAGTACGTAGTCGTTCATGGCGAAAGCCTGCCAAGGATTGTCGAAGGTCTCACCCTTCGAACGCTGCGGCACTTCCTTCAGCGAAGCATAGTAGCCATAGGTGTTCGGTGTACGTGAGTTGTCCTTGGTCATCGTGTACTCAGTCTCATACTTGTAGGGGAATGTAGGCATGCCCACTGTATGGAAGAGACGCGGATCCCACTTTTGAGCAGTAGGAACACCATTGATGGGATAGTCAATCTTTTTATTGAAGTCGTTGAACATGGGCAGACCGTCCTTTGTCTTGAAGGCGTTCACAAGGTTCTGTGTGGGCTTGTGGAAGTCCCATCCGCACGACCAGATGCCCCAACAGCCATTCAGCATGTTCGACCAGTTGGCACGGCCGAAGAGGGTGTTGTCGTCCTGATAGTCAGAGTGCTGCACGGCGAAGATGCTCTCCTTAGAGTTCTTGTACTCAGGCAGGAAGATGTCACCGTAGTCCTCAAGATAGCCATAGCGGCCGGCGTTCTTCACTTCCTCGGTGTACTTCAGCACTTCCTGCATATACTGCTGGTTGATGTGGCTGACACCCGTGTTAGCTTCGTAACCGTCACCCCAAGCCATGGTCAGATAGCACTTGGCGAGGTATGCAGCAGCAGCAATCTTGTTGGCGCGGCCACCCTCCTGCTGAACAGCGGGCAGTACATCGTGAGCCTTCTTGAAGTCGGCCACGATCATATCCATGAGTTCTGCATGCGATAAGGCATCGTTGCGAGTCTGCTCCTCGGTGTGGTTGCGATAGACTTCCTCGTCCACCCAGGGTACCTGGTTCCAGAGTTGCACGAGCTTGAAGTAGAAGTGAGCGCGCAGGAAGCGTACCTCAGCCTCGCGTTGGGCCTTCAGTTCTGCACCGAGTTTTTCGTCACCATATTCTTCGAGAGACACCAGAGCACGATTGCAACGGCTGATGCTGCAATAGAGCTGATACCACAGTTCGTCCATGTGACCACCAGGTGTCGATGCGGTCAGCGTCGACCACACTTCAACGGGGTGATAATCGGTGTCGGTAGTACCCGAACCGCCTTTCATGGCATCATCGCTTGAGACGTCGCCGTAGGGCCAGAGATTGAAAGGATAGGTGTACCAGTCATCGCCCAGCTTGGCATAGGCAGCTGTCACCATTTCGTTGGGCTGGCTCATAGCCAGGTCCTCGCTGATGACACCTTGTGGCTCCACGTCGATGAAGTCGTCGCAGGAGGTGAGGGCAGCTGTAGCAGCAAATCCAAACAGTCCTGCAAATGCTAAATTCTTGATATATTTGGTAATCATAATTGTACTTTATTTCTTTGTTACGCGTTATTACCCTTATTAGAACGAAGCCTGAAGTCCAAATGAGAACGAAGTAGAATTAGGATACATCCAACGGGGATTCTCAGGATCAGAGCAAGTCAGAGAACTGCTCTTGATGGTGAGCAGGTTGTGACCGGACAGATAGAAGCGCAGTGAGCTCATGTTGAACTTCTTCGTGATGGAAGCGGGCAATGTGTAACCCACCTGCACCTGACGCAGCTTAGCGTAGGAACCATTCTCAACGAAGTAGCTCGAAGTACGGCCTTCATTACCTGTGTTGTTGGTGGTCAGAGCGGGAATGGTGGACTTGGTGTTGGCAGTTGTCCAAGCATCAAGCATGCGGTTACCTTTGTTCGAACCAGCATCGGTGATGGAGTAGAAGTCGGTCTGGAACTTCTGGTCATTGTAGATGTCCTGTCCGGCAACGCCCTGCCAGAACATCGAGAAGTCGAACTCCTTATAAGCGAGGTCGAAATTCAAACCCCATGAGAAGTCGGGCACTGGCGAGAAGATCTAGGTCTGGTCGTGTTCGTTGATGACACCGTTACCATCGAGGTCGGCATACTTCAGACCACCCACGCGAGCGTTCTCCTGACCGCTGGCCAGCACTTCCTCGCGGTTCTGGAACAGGCCGTCGACGACGTAACCCACAATCGAACCATAAGGACGCTTCGACTCAACAAGGTTCTCCTTAGATGTGTGCACGTAGGAACCAGTGGTGGTTTCGGGCAGATAGGTAACCTTCGAACGGAAGAAGTCGAGGTTTCCGTTGATGTTATAGCGCAGACCGTAGCTGGTGGTGTGGCGATAGCCAATGGCAAACTCCATACCCCAGTTCTGCAGGCTCGGACCATTCAGCCATGAAGCACCGCCTTCACCCATCGAGCCGAGGTAGGCAGGATTGATGAGCATGTCCTTTACCTTCTTAATATATGCATCGACAGTACCGTAAAGCGAGTTGCCGAAGAGCGTGTAGTCGAGACCGACGTTATACTGCTCGGTGGTCTCCCACTTTAGGTTGTTGTTCTGAGCCTGTGTGGCACGGAAACCAGAGGGGAATACACCCGAACCCTGCAGAGCGAGGTCATAGGCTGTCGACTCGTTGCGACCACCGCCGTAAGTTGCGGCATAGAGTCCGTAGCGGGCATAGTTGGAGATGGCTTGGTTACCAGTCTCACCCCAAGATGCACGGAGCTTCAAGTCGTCGATCCAGTTCTGATTGAGATTCTGCGAGAGACGATAACCCAGCGTCACAGCGGGGAACGTACCGTAGCGGTTGTTCTCACCGAAGCGGCTCGAACCGTCGCGACGAATAGTGAACGAAGCCAGCAGCAAGTCTTTCCAGTTGTAGTCGATCTTACCGAAGAGTGATACGAGGTTGTAGCCTTCCTCGATACCATTGGCGCGCTGTGTACCGGTGGCAGCATTCGGCCACATGTACTTGTAGTTTTCCAGAGCGTACATCTGAGCGTAGGCAGAGAAGTCGTCGCGTGTCTGCGAGTAGAGCTCAAGACCGGCGAGGATGTTGAACGTATGCTCGGCAGCAAGTGTGAAGTTGTAAGTAGCGGTGTTCGACCAGGTCCACTTCATATCGTTGCCCTGCGAAACGGTCGACGCAGGTGTGGAGTTGTTGACCACATCAGAGTGCCAAGTATAGGTCACGCTGTGAATGAAGCCTGCATCGTAGTCGATACCGAAGTTTGAACGCAGCAACAGACCCTTAATGGGAGTAACGTTCACGTAGGCATTACCAAAGATACGCCAGATCTTCAGGCGGTTGTCGCGGTTGTGGTAGAGTTCGCGCAGAGGGTTCTGGCGGTCGCTCATGCCACCCACAGGGCCAGAGAAGGTCACGCCGTCCTCTTCGTACACAGGTACAGTGGGAGCCATCTTCAGGGCATTCTCCAGAGGTTGGCAGTCCACCTGATTGCTGTAAGTGATGGTCACGTTCTCACCAACGGTGACGAGATTATTAACCTTATAGCTGGTGTTGATACGGCCGGAAATGCTCTCGAAGTCAGTGTACTTCAGGATACCGCTGTTCTTCTTGTAGCCGAACGAAACCAGTGCCGATGTCTTCTCGGTAGCATTCGAGATGGAAAGGTCGTAGTTCTGGGCGAAGCCGGTGCGCGAAATCTGGTCGAGCCAGTCAGTATTGCTGTAACGCATGGTGCGCTTCGAGTTGATATAGCCGTCATAGAGACCGTTCACGGTGAACTGGCGCATCTGGCCTGTTGCGGGATCGTAGGCCTGGATGGGTGTGCCAGCCGAAGCGTTGAGGTTCAGACCGTAGTTCGATGCATAGGCCACGGGATCGAGACCATCGTTCATGGCAGCTTGTGCCATGGCGGTAGCATATTCGGACGTGTTGGCCAGTTTCATCATGGTCTGCGAGTTGTAGAACTGAGCTGTCAGGTTAGCCGAGAAGTCAACCTTTACCTTGTCGCCCTTCTTACCCGAGCGGGTGGTGATGATGATCACACCATTAGCAGCACGAGAACCATAGATAGAAGCCGAAGCAGCGTCCTTCAACACCTGCATCGACTCGATATCGTTCATGTTCAAGGTGTTGAGGTTGGTTGTTGTGGGCACGCCATCGATGATGAACAGGGGGTCCTGCGATGAGTTGAACGAGCCGATACCACGGATGCGAACCGTACCTGCACCAACGGGAGAACCGTCGTGCGAGATGGTCATGCCAGGCACCTTACCTTGAAGTGCACGCATGGGGTCGGTGTCGCTAGAGGTCTTCAGTTCGTCTGTCTTCACAACTGCTACAGAACCAGTGAGGTCGGCCTTACGCTGAACGGTGTAACCAGTCACCACGACCTCTGCCAATTCCTTGGCGTTGTCGCTCATGGTGATGTTCATGCCTGCCGAAGCTGGCAACTCTTGGGTAGCAAAGCCAATGTAGGAGATGACGAGAGTGGCGCCTGAGGCAGTCTTCAGGTGGAAGTTGCCATCGAAGTCCGAAATGGTACCATTCGACGTACCTTTCTCCATGATGGTTGCACCAATGATGGGTTCGCCTTCGTTGTCGATGATGGTGCCGCTTGCTTCAGTCTGTGCAAAGCTAAATGAGCTAGCCAGAAGGAATGCGAACGACAGCATCAGCCGGCGAAAGAGGCTCTGAGCTGAAAGTGTTTTCTGCTTTTCCATTTGCAATGATTTTTTTGTTAGTACTTAGGTTTTTGAATCAATTATGGTGCAAAAGTACTTCTTTCGTCTATGCAGGCAGTTAAAAATTCGTTCATCACGTGTAAAAATTGTTGCGATGTAACATTTTTACAACGAAATGAACGATTATTCTAAGTGCTATTGGTAGTTTTTGCTGTTGGTTTTCATGGCGGATCAGTGCATTCGCAGCCATATTTCTTACCTTTTGGCTATTATTGTTGTAAGGAAGCTTTGTTCCATACCAAATAGGGCATAGCTCCAAATGTTACAAAGCATAGCTCTTGATATAACAGAGCATAGCTTTAGACGTCAAAAAGCATAGTTTTAGATGTTACAGAGCATAGCTATAGAGAAGGAAAGCCATTGGCTGCTTTACGGAAAGGCAGAAAGGGAGTGGCTATGGCTTGTTGGTAAGTTCAGAGGGGCTGATTCCGAACTCATCTCGGAAGCACTTCGTGAAGTAGCTTGGTGCAGAGAAACCCACGTCGTAGGCCACCTCGGCGATGGTCTTGTCGGTGGTGAGTAGCATCTGTCTCGCCCGTTGCAGGCGTGCCGTGCGTAGCAGTTCCACGGGCGAGTGCCCTGTGAGTGCCTTTACCTTTCGATAGAGTTGCACACGGCTGAGACCGATTTCTGTGCCCAGATCTTCGACGCTCAAATCGCTGTCGGTCATGTGCTCTTCTATGATGGCCTTGAAGCGGGCAAGGAATAATCCACCACCTACACCTTCCTGTGAGAGGGCGGCTTGGTTGTCTTCCAAAGCATTGTTGTCGTGCGAAAGGGCATTCTGGCTCCCCTCTGTGGAGGTTTTCATGGTTTCTGGATTCGATTCACGCCCAGGTTCCTGACTGGGAGCCCACAACTCTTTCAGTACACGTCTGTTCTTGAGTAGATTCTCAATGCGTGCCAGCAGCAGCTGAGCCTCGAAGGGTTTGGTGATATAAGCGTCGGCACCACTGCGGAAACCTTCAATCTGGTGGGCACTGAGGGCGCGTGCCGTCAGCAGAATGACGGGGATATGGCTGGTGGCAAGGCTCTCCTTGACTTGCTGGCAGAACTCCAGTCCGTCCATGACAGGCATCATCACGTCGCTAACGATCAGATCCGGTACGTCGCGCTGGGCAATCTCCAATCCCTGTTTGCCATCAGGTGCTTCGCTGATGGTGTAGAATGGTGCCAATATGGTGCGCAAATAGGTGCGTATGTCGGCGTTGTCATCGACTACGAGGATGGAGAGCGGGTCGGCTGTTTCCTCTAACGGCTCACTTTCTTGCCCCTCTCTCACGGGAAGGGAAGTAGCATCTCCTTGATTCTGGGTTTCCATTTGGGCCAGGTCTTCACTCTCCTCGCTTGGGAAGGTGCTGTAGGTGGGTTTCAAAATGCTGTCCACCACCTTTGCCAACTGATCGGCATTGCGACTGACGATTTCAAGCATAGCCCGTGCCTCAGTGTTGTCGTTCTTTACAGATTCAGCTTGCAGGAGTTGCTTCAGGGGTCCAGTGATGAGAGTCAGAGGTGTACGCAGTTGATGGGCTGCCTGTGTGTAGAAGTCAATTTGCTGGCGTGCCATGACAGCACGTTCTTTGTTGATGCGCATACGGGTGCGCATAAATCTCCAGAAAAAGTATGCAGCCAAGGCTAGCAGCACGATGATGCCTGCCGAGAGCAAGGTGATCATTCGTTGGTTAGCGAGGCGCTGCATATAGTCGTTGGCACGTTCATGGAGTTGCTCGATGTGCTTGCCTTGACGCATCATCTCCTCCGCCTGCATGAGCATGACGTTTGCGTTGTCGCGTGTGACAATGGCTGCCTTCAGCTGATTGTCGCGCTCGTATTTGTTGCCTTCCAGAATGTTCATGGCCAGTTGGAAGAGTTCGTCGCCACGCGTAGGATAGATGTAGGAAGCCTCGAGGTCGCCATTGATGATATGCTCAATGCCGCCATTGGCTGTCGCGAGGGCGTCAATGCCACAGAAACGAGTGTTGACAGGTCGTTTCAGCTTTTCGGCATATTGCGTGAGCACCTTGCGTGCGCCGAGTGCCATGCGGTCGTTTTGACCAAAGATGTAGTCGGGGATGGTGGCTGTTGGGTGTTGGGCGATGAAGTCCTGCATGGCTTTGCAGGCACTTTCCTCCGTCCAGTCGCCTTGAAGCGAAGCCACAATCTTTATGCCCGGATGGTCTTTCATGGCCTCGACGAATCCCTTATGGCGGTCGATGGCAGGCGACGAGCCTTGCAGTCCCTTGATTTCGAGGACGCTGCCACGGCCGTTCAGCTGGCTTGCGATGTAGGTTCCCATGGCATAGCCGACGGCATAGTTGTCGGCACCCATGAAGGCCGTGTAGTTAGGGCTGTCGGTCTTGCGATCGAAGAGGACGACGGGGATGCCTTTGCCATAGGCACGGTCGACGGCTGGTGATATGGTGGAAACCTGGTTGGGAGAGACGATGAGCAAGTCGATGCCTGCTGCGATGAGGCTGTCTATCTGTGCTATCTGTCGTTGGTCGTTATCGTTGGCAGACACAAAACATAGCTGAACGTCGTCGCGGTCGTAATTAGCGGTATGCAGTTCGTCGATGAGCTTGTTGCGCCAGATGTCGCTGCTACACTGCGATATGCCGATCGTATAACGCGGCTTTGTGCTATTGCATCCTAGAAATAATGCTATGATGGTCAGGAGAATGCCCCCGAAAAGTATCATTTTCTTTTGTTGTATCATTTGTGCTATTTTTTGAACGAAACTTTAAATATCCGGTGGCATTTTCTGGCTATCTTTGCAACCGATTATTATTGTTAGGTTAGTTATTTTTTCAGGAAGGTGTGGGCGAACGATCTGTTTCGGAACCAGGTCTGCGACAACCTCAGTACAGCAGAATGCGTCGCCCCACACCATTATTTTAGGTGCTACGGGCTCTCTGTTCTGAAACCTGAATGTCGCAGTTTGGTTCGAAAAGAGCATGTAACTCCACCTTGGAATCTGTATCCACGCGTCGGGAAGCCTTACTTAGTTTCCTAGCGGTCGTGGTAGAGGCTTGTGGCCTTTGCGATGACAAAATTAGTGAAATAACCGGAAAAAACAAAAGAAAAACGTATTTTTCTTTCATTTTTTTTGAGAAGAAGTGTGTGGCTCGGCTACAATCCTGCTATTGGATGCTGTGCTCTTCAAGAAAATCTTCGAACTGGTCGCGGTAGCCATTGAACACGTTGATGTCCACTTCGCCCTGAATACCCTTGACGCGACCATCGGGTGACAACTGCCATACGGCAAGCCGAACGTCGGGTTTGTACTCGCCATAGCGAGCTATCCATACTTGATAGTCACGCTTAATGTCGTGGGCATCGGCCAGATGGTGGGTCACGAAATATTGGTTCACGTACAGAATGGGGCGCACACCTACGGCTTGATCAACGACATGGAGCCACGTGCGTATGGCTTGCAGCAGTTTCTCCGTCCCGCCATAGGCATTGATTTGTGCATTCGTAGGTTCAACGTCGAGCACAGGTGGCAGGTCACCTTTCGGGAAACTGCTGTAGCGCAAGAATGATGTGGCCTGATCGCGAGCCGAACTCTTCAGGGAGAAGAAGTGGTAGGACCCTACGTGGATCCCTTGGCTGCGTGCTGCACGGCAGTCGGCGGCATAGTATTGGTTGCGGATGGTGGTTCCCTCGGTGCTCTTCACGAAGCAGAAAGTCACAGGGTAGTCCACAGTGCCGCTAATGCGCTTCTTGCTCTTCGTGCCCAGGCTCGAAATGCGTAGCTGACTCCAATTGATGCCATAGCGTTTCTTGCCCTTTTCGTGCTGATGGCGCGAGATGTCAATGCCATAGACGTGGTCGACGGTGTAGGTGAGGCGCTCGCCCTGATAGACGTCTTCCACCCATTCGCCCACGCGAAGGCGTCCGTCGCTGTCCATGGAGATGCCGAAGCCGTTGCGCTTGCCTGCCTTCCACATGCCATCGTACACCTTGCCGTTAGTCGAGCGCATGATGCCGTGCCCGTTGGGAGTCCAGTTGGCATCGGTCTCACCGCGATAGAAGGCCTCGTCGATATGGATTTTGGCATTGGCCGTGTCGGCGGGCGTATGCAGATGCTTGGTTTTCTCCTCGCTGAACAGCCATGCAGCTTCGCTGTAGTATTGCGGGCAGATGCTGTCGGGCATCCAGCGGTCTTTCGTCTGCACCAGATACTTTCCTCCTATGGTGTCGGCCTTCAGGATTTGGCACGGTACACGGTGCTTGGTGCCTGCCGTATCTTTATATAATAATGTGTATTCCTGGACCAGATGCACCTGCATACGGTCGAGGCTCGTGCTGTCCTCCATCACTTCTGCCACCTGGCGCACGCTCTGTAGCTCGCCAACGGCACGCTCAAGCCAATAGGCCACCACGTTGAAACCCTCGTCGGTGACCTTGTGAACGCGCAGGAAGTATTGCAGTTCGTCGATGCGCTTCTCCATCATCTGCATGCGCTGTTGCAGAATGCCGCGCTTGTCGCTGAAGGCGGCGATGGCCTGACGGGCCTTGTCTGCATTCCACGTGCTCGTATCAGCACCCGTCACCAGCAGGCGTCCATGACATAGCGGCGAGAAGGTGCGTCGTGCCCACATGCCAAAGAAGTGTTTGCGTTCGGCAACCGTCGTGTCGCTCATGTCTGTCGACATGCGGCTGACAATCCAGTTGTCGATGTTGTTCAGGCGGAACATCGGACGTCCGTCGAGACTCACCTCATAATAGTCAGCCCGTTCCATAAGTGCGGTGCTATGAGCCAGTCCTTTTTCCGATGGGGGGATGAGCGGCAGCATCAGCACCACAAGTGCCAGCAGCACCAGTAGTGCCACCACCCATGGCCAGAAGCGTCGTCCGTTCCTGCGCTTATGGCCGTAACTTCTATTTGAGAACTTGCGTTTCCTCATCTTCGACAATGCAAAGTTATGAAGAAACATCGACATGAGCAAAACTTTTTTGTTTTCTTTTTGCATTTCGCCCACTTATTCGTATCTTTGTCATTCGTCGAAGATACTTGCGCTCGGAAATGAAACAAAAAAATCTTTATTTGCTTTGCATTTCACTCTCTTATTCGTATCTTTGCAACAGAATTCCAAAAAACATCATTATTTTTTACTGAAAATGAAGAAGACATTTCTACTGGCGATGCTATTGGTTTTTGGCATTGCAACCTCATGGGCACAAGTGAGGAAACCTGCCATCCCGCGTGATGAAGCGATGGAGGCGAAGATTGAGAAGATGCTCAGCAAGATGACACTCGACGAGAAAATCGGGCAGATGCTGGAACTGAACTTCGACATCATGGGTGGCTATGGTGCCGATGGCCGTTGGCAGCTGAACGAGCAGATGCTCGACACCCTCATCAAGAACTGGAAAGTAGGCTCCATTCTCAATGCTCCCGGCACACGCGCAGCCACCGTCGAGCAGTGGCAGGAGTGGATTCAGCTGATCCAGAAGAAGTCGATGAAGTACATCGGAATCCCCGACATCTATGGTCTCGACCACAACCACGGCGTCACTTACACGCAGGCAGGAACACTCTTCCCGCAGCCCATCAACCTCGCTGCGTCGTTCAATACTGAGCTGGCACGCACCGGTGCCGAGATTACGGCCTACGAGAGCCGTGCATCCAACTGTCCGTGGGTTTACAATCCCGTGGTCGACCTTGGCCGCGATCCCCGTTGGCCTCGCATCTATGAGAGTTTTGGCGAGGATGCCATTGTGAATGCACGCATGGTGGAGGCCGAGATTAAGGGCTATCAGGGCGATGATCCCAACCATCTGGGCAGCTACAACGTGGGCACCAGCACAAAGCATTACTTTGCCTACGGTGCTCCATGGAGTGGCAAGGACCGCACGCCAGCCTATGTGTCGCCGCAGATGTTGCGCGAGAAGTATTTCGAGCCCTTCAAGGCCGCAGCCCTCGCCGGAACGCTCACGATGATGGTGAACTCCGCCTCCATCAACGGCCAGCCTGTGCACGCCAGCTACGAATACCTCACAAAATGGCTGAAGGAAGACCTCCAGTGGGACGGTATGCTCGTCACCGACTGGGCCGACATCAACAACCTGTTCCAGCGCGAGCACGTGGCCAAGGACAAGAAGG
>JAEEGL013064597.1_pt1 | contig 11951 bp, 14 predicted proteins | sample 9134231 | NCBI WGS metagenome assembly JAEEGL01 (sample SAMN16246548, study PRJNA631951) | gut metagenome | biome: gut microbiome; feature: rumen; material: fiber-attached | host: Bos | place: Iran: Karaj | collected 2018-10 | reverse complement strand
GGCTGGCTCGGAGGTTGAAGTGCGTTACTAGGAATGGAGCATTGCTGGATAGTCTGGCAGACATCTGCTTCGTTGCATGTTGTGCCTGGAAACTCATGCCGATACTCGAACTGCCGCAATGGTTATGGCTGTGGGCAGGAGTCATTGTCGCAATTAAAGTCGTGAATCAGCTTTCAGCACTTGTGATGTACGGGCGCTGCTGCTTCCCTCACACCCTCGCGAACAAGGCAACAGGACTCCTGCTATTCATTGCAGTCCCAATGACATTTGTGTCAATCATCCCCATCTCAATCGTTGCAATCGTCGCCACGTTTGCTGCCATACAAGAGGGACATTATATAAGAACGACTCATTCCCAGTTCCCGCCCTTATTGCATGGTGCTACTGGCCGGGAGTCATGAGTACTTTTCATGCCATTCGTCACTAATCGATGCAGAATATCCCAAATATTTGGTGTGAATGGTAAAACTATGTATTTTTGCAACAACTAACTAAAGTACAAATAGAAAGATAAACATAGAAATGAGGAAATGATTAAGTCAAATATCATCGGCTATTTATTGGGACTGCTCATCTTCGTAATAGGCATACCAGCTTTGATGTGGCTGGTATCAGGACGGCCGTGGCCATATTATCCTGATTCTATGTGGCAGTTCATCATTAGTGTACTATTGGCAGTTTGCGGATTAACACTCAGCATCTACAGCATTGTCTATATGCGAATAGTAGGCAAAGGCAATCCCTTTGATGCCTTTGGTCATGAGGTGGCACCACGAACAAAGCGCCTTATGACAAGTGGCCCGTATCGTCTATGCCGTAATCCGATGCTCGTAGGCATTTACATTTATGATGTCGGTATTCTCGTTTGGCTATGGTCAGTCCTTCCTGTAATCATCTTCTTAATTGAAGTGATTCTCCTAACTCTACAAGTACATAGCGAAGAAAAAAGATTAACCCAAGATTTTGGTCAAGAGTACCTTGACTACAAAAACGAGTGAAAAGATATTTATAAACGAAGCAAAATATGAAACTAAACCAAGCTGTTATTGAAGATTATGACTCCATCATCGCATTCCATGATGATGTGACAGACCATACTCCAGAGATAGCAACTTATGCACGATGGAGTAAAAGAAAGCACCCTACACTTGAGGCCATCACCTTGGCTAAAGAGAAAGGCATGCAGGCCATCCGCCTTGATGCCTTAGCTTTCTTCCCAATCCTGAAACGCTGAAAAAAGTAGATTATATGGCAATGAAAAGCAAAAGCACTGAAATTCAAGGAATATCCAATTCTCTTTATGTGGTAAAGGTTACTTTTTACCATATCATTACGTACATTGTGGCAGGCATTGTCTTTTCCACGTTGTTCAACTATAGGGAACTGTATCAGTTAGGGAACACCGCTTATTTCATGCGTCCGTTTGATTCTGCGAGCAGCCTCATCGGGCCTGTGTTCCAGCTTGTACGTGGCATATTGTTTGGTTTGATTTGCTTGCTTTTCCGGCCATACATGAAAGAAGACAAACACGCGTTTATCAAACTCTTTTTGGTTATTCTTGCAATAGGTATCATCAATACACCAGGTCCTGCTCCTGGTTCCATAGAAGGAATCATCTATACACAATTACCTTGGCAGCTTCATGTCTTTGGGCTACCAGAGGTTATTGTTCAGGTATTGGCATTCTCATACTTGGTGGCTAAGATAGACAAGAAAACCATAACCTTTCCCAAAGACATAACCCACTCACTGGTTCCTGCTGTCATCGCCGTGGTCTGCCATTCCATTGGAGGAGTAATTTTATCCATGAATGTAGGGGCGGATGTGATGTCTCAAGCAGGAAATACGGGGGCTTATGTCAAACTATTGATTATCGGATTGATCATCTTTGGTCTTACTTGGCTCTACCTGAAACATCCCAAGTGGGGTATTCTATACTACTTGCTGTGCTACCTAGTATTAGCAGTTTATCCTACAGTATCCAATTTTGTAACAGATAGCGTGTTCAAATCTCCATTGACTTTGATTATCAATGCCATTCCTGTGGCATTAATCTGGCTTTACCTGAAAAAGAAAGAAATAAGAAGATGAGACATCTGCCAAATATCCTCTCATCGCTCCGAATGGTAGAGGCTATTGCTCTGCTGCTGAGCGATGTATCAAGCAGTCTTTTGGCCTTGCATTCGTCCGTCACGACTTGGCCATCTTCGAACGAGCTTTCGGCACTTGTAAAGTACGGGCGCTGCTGCCTTACAAAAGGCTTATGAACTTGGACTAAACTTATGATTTGAATATAAATGTGAGAATTGCAGTAACTAAGTAGTATGGATAAAATGATTGGATATTGTGGCATTAACTGTGAGAAATGCGAAGCTCGCATTGCCACTATTAAGGATGATGACAAAATGCGTGAGGAGGTATCTCGTAAATGGTGCGAGTTGTTTCATACCGATATGATTACTCCTGATAAAATTAATTGTACAGGATGTAAGGGCGATGGTGTGAAATACTTCTTTTGTAATCAAATGTGCAAAATCAAGCCATGTGTTACCAAGAAGGGTTATGAATCTTGTGGTGAATGCCCAAACATTGATATATGTGAAATTCTTGCCGAGGAGATAAGTAATAACGAAGAGGCAAAAAATAATTTGAAAATAACGAAGCATAAAAATGAAACTAAATCAAGCTGTAATTGAAGATTATGAGTCCATCACTGCATTCTATGATGATGTGACGGAACGTACGCCTGACATGGCAGTATATGCCCGATGGAGCAAGAGAAAACACCCAACACTTGAAGGTATTAAAGCCTATATCGAGGAGGGTAGCATGTATCTTTACAAAGAAGATACTGTAATTGTGGGGGCAATGGCTGTCACGATGTACCAAGGCGAGGACTACCACGCCATAGAGTGGTTGCAGCAGGTAGCTGACGACAAAGCGGCAGTCATTCATATCTTGGCTGTCAATCCTGATTTTCAAAGCAAAGGCATCGGCACAGAAATGATACTTGAGGCCATCCGCTTGGCCAAGGAGAATGGTATGCAAGCCATTCGTCTGGATGCCCTTGCTTCCAATATCCCTGCACACAGAATGTACGAACGTTTAGGCTTCGAGTACAGAGGCAAACAACATCTCTATGCTGAGAATACAGGCTGGACTGACTTTTACTTTTTTGAACTAAAATAAAGATATGAAACAAGAGATTGACCCTAAAGAAACGAATCGCAAAGAGGCATTTGAACATTGGATGAAGTCACCCATGCCGATGGTGACACTTACTAAGACTTTCGATGTAACTCGCCTATATAAGTTGAGCAAGCAAAAGGGATGGAAATTCAATATGCTCCTATGCTGGTGTATTGCCAAGACGGCATCCAAAATGGAGGAGTTCTACTTATTGCCAGAGAATGGTAAATTGTATAAATATGACCACCTGGCCATCAACATGATAGTGAACAATAGTAAAGGCGGACTTAGTTTCTGCGACATCGTCAGCAACGACAACCTGGAAGAGTTTAACGCCAATTACCAGTACCTGACAAAGACTAGCAGTCAGACCTGTCAGGATATGCTTGACGGTGAAGCTGTCATCGTTGGTACGTCAGCATTGGTAGGCACAGAACTCGACTGCATCGTCAATCAATACTCAGGCATCTACAACAACCCATTCATGGCTTGGGGCAGATACCGTAAAGGTTGGTTCAAAACAACCTTGCCTATATCTTTCCAGTTTCATCATGTGCAGATGGATGGTCAGCAGGCTACACGCTTTCTAGTTGAGCTACAAAAAACAATGAATAAGCTATGATTAAACTTCAGAAAGTTTTAACATTATTCATTGGAATCGGCGCAGTAATTGGTACTATGATGATGTGGACAGATCCGAAAGGAATGATGTGCGGTATGGGACTTTAACACCATGAGCAACCTCTTTTTCATGTTAGGAGTGATAGATATTTTGTTCGTAATTTGTATCTTTGTTGTCAGAAAGTAATTATGTCTGAAAACTGGAACATATATGCTGACTGGAACCCGTGGCACGGTTGCACCAAGATTAGTCCTGGGTGCAAATACTGCTATGTGTATAGGCAGGACAAAATGTACGGCAGCGAGATATCGAGCAGCGAGTGCAGAAAGACGGCCAACTTCAACCTGCCCGTCAAGAAGAAGCGCGATAAATCATGGAAGATTGAGAGTGGCAAGATTGTTTTTACCTGCTTCACTTCTGATTTCTTGCTGAAAGATGCGGACGAATGGCGACCTGATTGTTGGAAAATGATAAAGGAACGAAGCGACCTTTGGTTCTTCTTTTTCACCAAGCGTATTGACCGTTTCATGGAGTGCGTGCCAGCCGACTGGGGTAACGGATATGACAACGTGATGGTGGGATGTACTGTCGAGAATCAGGCTATGGCTAACTATCGTTTGCCTATTTTTCTATCGCTGCCCATCAAACATAAAAGCATCATTGTGGCGCCTATGATTACTGCTATTGACCTCACTCCTTATCTGAATGAAACAATAGAGGAAGTGTCGGCAGGGGGAGAGTCAGGCGTGAATGCCAGACCTTGCTACTATGACTGGATTCTGGCAGTCAGAGAGCAGTGTATATCAAAAGATGTTCCTTTCCGCTTTCACCAGACGGGGGCTTATTTCATTAAGAACGGGAAGACATACCGAGTGCCCAGGTGCTACCAACTCAGTCAGGCGCATAAGGCAAACATCGACTACAAGATAGGCAATTACCTTGTACCTGAAAAGGTGAGATTTGAATGGCAGGACAGTGACTACCACGATTAACATGAAAGAGAGTAAAACTATGATTTCTATAAATATTGTGTAATTTTGGAGGCTTAACCGAATTCAAGATGGAAAGGAGTAAAGAGATATATAAGGTAACCCTGATTGGCGGAGCAGTGAATGTCATCTTACTGCTCTTTAAGTTTGTGGCTGGCATTGTGGGTCATAGTGCCGCCATGATTGCCGATGCCGTTCACTCCCTCAGTGACTTTGTAACCGACATCATTGTAATCCTCTTCGTCCGCATTAGTGGCAAACCCAAGGACAAGTCACACGATTATGGTCATGGCAAATACGAAACTTTGGCGATGACTATCATCGGCTTAGCGCTGTTGGCTGTGGCTACAGGCATACTCTATAGTGGCATAACGAAAGTGGTATATTGGGCAAAAGGAGGCGAGTTAGCAGCTCCTGGCACCTTGGCTTTGTGGGCAGCTTTGCTGTCAATCTTACTCAAGGAAATTGTCTATCGCTATTCTATGGTCAAAGCCCACCAACTTAACTCACAGGCAATTGAGGCCAACGCCTGGCATCATCGCAGCGATGCCCTCTCCTCTATTGGCACTGCCATAGGTATTGGCGGAGCCATTTTCTTAGGACATCGGTGGACAGTGCTCGATCCTGTGGCATCCATCATTGTCGGCATATTTATCGTACATGTTTCCATCGGACTGTTACGCAACGGCATCGGTGACCTTATGGAGCAATCATTGCCCGATGAAGTAGAAGAAGAGATACTGCAATTAGCAAGTTCAGTAGAGGGAATTTCAGAACCCCACGACCTGCGTACCCGTCGCATCGGCAACCACTACGCCATCGAGCTGCATATCTTGATGGATGGTCATATCCCCCTTTGCGAGGCACACGCCAAGGCAGATGAGGTAGAAGAACTATTAACGAGCCACTATGGCGACGATACCCACGTGGTGGTGCATGTCGAACCAAAATAACTTTTTTTTGCATTCTTTTTGCAACCTATTACCATTTACGAACGTCTAAATCACAAAAAGCTAAGACATGATAACGCTTAAAAACATCAACAAGACATACAACAACGGTACGCCCCTGCATGTTTTGAAAGGCATCGACCTGCACATCGACAAGGGGGAGTTCGTTTCTATTATGGGCGCTTCAGGCTCAGGAAAATCTACCTTATTAAATATTATGGGCATGCTCGACAACTACGATACAGGCGAGTATTACCTGAATGGTACATTGATCAAAGGACTGAGCGAAACGAAAGCTGCCGAATATCGCAACCGTATGATTGGTTTCATCTTCCAGTCGTTCAACCTGATTAACTTCAAGGATGCCGTTGAGAACGTGGCATTGCCACTGTTCTATATGGGCATATCGCGCAAAAAACGCAACGCTCTGGCACTGGAATACCTCGATAAATTAGGACTGAAGGATTGGGCGCACCATTTGCCGAACGAGATGAGTGGCGGACAAAAGCAGCGTGTGGCCATAGCTCGTGCACTGATCACCAAACCTCAGATTATTTTGGCAGATGAGCCAACAGGTGCATTAGACAGTAAGACTTCTGTAGAAGTAATGGAAATCTTGAAAGACCTGCATCGTGAGGGCATGACTATCGTGGTGGTGACACACGAAAGCGGCGTTGCCAACGAGACAGACAAGATTATCCATATCAAAGATGGTATCATCGAGAGTATTGAGGAAAATTTGCACCATGACTCATCGCCATTTGGTGTTAATGGAGTAATGAAATGAGAGACTTTTTACAGGAAATAGGAATTTCTTTGAGCAAGAACAAATTGCGTACTTCGCTTACTGGTTTTGCTGTGGCGTGGGGCATCTTCATGCTACTAGTATTGCTGGGTGCAGGCAATGGCATCATCCACACCTTCCAAGCCAATATGAACACAAACGCACTGAATACGCTAACCATATATGGCAATACGACCACCACTGCCTACAAAGGCTATAAAGAAGGACGCTCTATCCGACTGGATAATCGTGATCTGAAGGCCACTGAAGAGGATTTCCCTGTGAATATCACAGATGCTGGCGCTTTGGTAAGTCAGAATAACGTGACGGTAAGCAACGGATCCAATTATTTAAATATCCGTCTGAATGGAGTGCATCCCAACTATGATCACATCGAAGCGCTTAAGATAGTAGAAGGCAGGTTCATCAACCCACTCGACATCCGTGAGCAGAGAAAGGTCATTGTGTTGCACAAGAAGACGGCTGATTTTTTGTTCAAGCATAGCGAATCGATTGGGCAATATATCAAGGCTGGCAATGCATACTACCAGGTGGCAGGTATCTATAATAACCAAGGCAACGACCAAAACGCTCCGGCTTATATTCCATTCACTACCTTACAGCAGATTTTTAATAAGGGCAACAGGTTGGATTTGATTGTAGCTACCACTGAAGGACTGGATACTCAGGAGAAATCTGATGCCTTTGAAACAGAATATCGAAAGACATTGGCAGGCATCCACGACTTCGACCCTGACGACAAAGGCGCTCTTTACATTAGCAATCGCCTCACCCAATACCAGCAGGGCATGACGGCCATGGGCTTGCTGCAACTTAGTTTGTGGATCATAGGTATCTTCACTTTAGTGAGTGGTATCGTGGGTGTGAGCAACATCATGTTCATCACCGTCAAGGAACGCACACACGAGTTTGGCATCCGCAAGGCATTAGGTGCCAAGCCCCGTGCCATCTACAAACTCATTGTGGCAGAGAGTATCGCCATCACTACCCTATTTGGCTATATCGGTATGGTTTGTGGCGTGGCTGCAACAGAATGGATGAATAATTCGTATGGCAGTACCAGTGTCGATTTAGGTAGCGAGAGTGTCACCATGTTCATCGATCCCACCGTTGATATCAGCATAGCCATCGGAGCCACCTTGTTATTGATTATTGCTGGTACGCTGGCAGGACTTTTCCCAGCCAGGAAAGCGGCAAATGTAAGACCTATTGAAGCTTTGAACGCAAGATGAGAATAGACAGAGATAATATTGAAGAGATACTGATTACCATCGGTAGAAACAAGACCAGGAGTATCCTCACCGCCTTTGGTGTGTTCTGGGGCATCTTCATGCTGGTGTTCATGCTGGGTGGCGGTCATGGTATGAAGACGATACTGGCAAGGGAACTATCAGGCGTTGCCAATAATTCCGGCTTTGTCTTTTCCAATCGTACCACAGTGCCCTACAAAGGCTTTCGCAAAGGGCGCGGATGGGATATAGATATGAAAGACCTTGAGGCCTTACAGCAAATTCAGGAACTGGAGGTAGTTGCCGCCAACAACTCAAGATGGGGCAGGACCTTCATCTATGAGGAAAAGAAATATACCGACGGCAGTCTGCGTGGCCTCACCCCTTCGTTCGAGATGATAGAAGACCAGCACATCAAATACGGTCGCTTTCTCAACGATGTGGATATCCGTGAGGAACGTAAGGTGTGCGTGATTGGCAAGGAAGTTTACAACAAGCTATTCGAGGACGGGGAGGATCCATGCGGAAAATATGTGCAGGTGGATGGCGTGTATTACAAGGTGATTGGTTTGTCAATGACCGACGGCAACTTCAACATCAACGGATACCCCCCAGAGAGCATTGTCATTCCTATCACCACCTTTCAACGCTTGTATAATCAAGGCAACAGGCTTGACCTGATTGCCTTCACGATGAAGCCAGGTGCACATGTGAAAGACGTTGAGCCAAAGATTGAGCAAATTATAAAGGAGAGGCATCTGATATCCCCTGAAGACACGCAGGCAGTACAATCCATCGATGCAGAGTCATTGTTCAAGATGATAGACGACCTAATGGGAGGCATCGAAGTGCTGATATGGATGGTAGGCTTGGGTACTCTTCTTGCCGGAGCCATTGGCGTGAGCAACATCATGATGGTGACTGTAAAGGAGCGCACTACAGAGATAGGCATCCGCAGAGCCATCGGTGCAAAGCCTCTCGACATCCTGCAACAGATCATGTCGGAGAGTATAACGATCACCTGCGTGGCAGGCATGGCAGGCATCTGCTTTGGGGTAGGCTTGCTCGACTTGCTGGAGAAAGCCACAGGAGAAACCGACTTACAAGTATCTTTCTGGCTGGCCATCGGCACCTGCTTCATCCTGTTGACACTGAGCATTCTGGCAGGCTTGGCACCAGCTTTCCGAGCTATGGCCATCAAGCCGATAGATGCTATTAGAGACGAATAATAAAAATAACTAGATATGAAAAAGATTTTGAAGTATGTAATAATGGCTCTCATCGCCATTGTGTTTATCGGAACCTTCGTGTTCCTGTATCAGAAGTCGTTGCCCAAGGTAACAGAGTATGAGATACTCACCCCTGAGCGTACCTCCCTGGAGAAGACCACCATCGCAACAGGTAAGATAGAACCACGCGACGAGATCCTCATCAAGCCGCAGATATCTGGCATCATTGCTGAGGTATATAAGGAAGCAGGTGAAATGGTAAAGTCAGGAGAGGTGATAGCCAAGGTAAAGGTGATACCTGAGTTAGGACAGCTCAATGCTGCAGAGAGCCGTTTGCGTCTTGCCGAGATGAATGCCAAGCAAGCTGAAAACGAGTTTGGCCGCAACGACCAACTGTATAAAGACAAGCTCATCAGTCGTGAGGAATACGAGCGTGCTGAGGTAAGTGTAAAGCAGTCGCGCGAGGAATTGCAAGCTGCTACTGACAACCTCCAGATTGTGAAGGAAGGCATCACCAAGAACAGTGCCTCTATCAGCTCCACCTTGATTCGCTCCACCATCGATGGCCTTATCCTCGATGTACCTATAAAAGTAGGTAACTCTGTGATTATGAGCAACACTTTCAACGATGGTACCACCATTGCCAGTGTTGCCAACATGAACGACCTTATATTCCGAGGCAAGATTGACGAAACAGAAGTAGGCAAGGTATATGAGGGTATGCCTGTGAAACTCACCATCGGAGCCTTGCAGGACCTCACCTTCGACGCTACCTTGGAATATGTTGCTCCAAAAGCTACCGAAGAGAATGGCGCCAACCAGTTTGAAATCAAGGCAGCTGTGCAGGCTCCTAATGGAATTACAATCCGTTCAGGTTACTCCGCTAACGCTGAGATTGTGCTTGAGCGTGCCGAAAATATATTGGCAGTACCTGAGAGTGCCATCGAGTTCAGTGGCGACAGTACCTTTGTCTATCTGCTTACCAACTCAGGTTCTCCTCAGCAATTCAAGCGCCAACCCGTAGAAATAGGCATGAGCGACGGCATCAAGATTGTCGTAAAGAGTGGCATCACTGAAAACGACAAGGTAAGAGGTTTGGAAATTAACGAAGACTAATAATACAATGAAAAAGACTATACTACTATCAGCCATCATAGCACTGGGCATTTCTGCCAACGCCCAGGAGAGCTGGACATTGCGTCAATGCATCGACTATGCTACAGCACACAATGTAACCATCCTCCAGGCAGAGAATAAGGTAATGCAGAGTGAGGTGGAGGCAAACACCGCAAAGTGGGCTCGTCTGCCTAACCTTAATGCCAGCGGTAGTCAGAGTTTTAACTGGGGACGTACACAAACCGCTATCAAGGATGAGGATACGGGCGACTACACTACCAAATATGTCGATACCAGCAGTAGAGGTACCAATATGAGCCTCAGCACCAGTATTCCAGTGTTCACTGGTTTTGAAATTCCCAGTCAGTACAATCTCTCGAAGCTGAACCTCAAGGCATCAATGGCAGATTTGCAAAAGGCAAAGGAAGATTTGGCTATCAATATTGCCTCCGCCTACCTGCAGGCTTTGTTCAACAAAGAACTGCATCAGGTAGCACAAGGACAGGTGGCATTGAGCCAGGAGCAGTATAGCCGCATCGAGGCATTAGAGCATATTGGCAAGGCATCAGTGGCCGAACTGGCAGAAGCAAAAGCTCGTGTGGCGCAAGACGAGTTGAATGTGGTGCAATCGCTCAACAATTATCGTCTGTCTATCCTTGACCTAACCCAATTAATAGAGTTAGAGACCCCAGAGGGCTTTGAGGTGGAAGATCCCGACCAGGCATTCCAGCTGAATCCCCTCACCCCACCTGATGAGGTGTTTGCCACTGCTATGTTGAGCAAGCCAGCTATCCAAGCAGCACAGGCTCGTTTGGAGGGAAGTAAGGAAAGTATCAAGATAGCACAAAGTGCCCTCTATCCTTCTATCAATCTGAATGGTAGTCTGGGCACTAACTACTACTCTACCTTGAACCGCACGTTCAGTCAGCAGTTAAGCGACAACTTCAGCCGCTATGTAGGCATTAGCCTCAGCATTCCCATCTTCAACCGCTTTGCCACTCGTAATCGTATACGTACAGCAAAGTTGCAGCGTGAAAACTATGCCTTGCAATTGGAGAACACCAAGAAGACACTTTATAAAGAGATTCAGCAAGCTTGGTACAATGCCACTGCTGCCGAGAGCAAGTATGCCAGCAGTGAAGCAGCAGCTGCAGCCAGTGAAGCATCTTTTGAGCTGACCAGCAAGAAATACGAGAATGGTACTGCCACCGCCGTTGCCTACAATGAGGCAAAGCAAAACCTGTTGAAAGCTCAAAGCGACGAGTTGCAAGCGAAGTACGAATATATCTTCCGCTCTAAAATTCTTGATTTCTATAAGGGAATCGAAATACAGTAAAAAAACAAGCTTTTCATCTACTACGGGAGGACGGCCACTCTACTACGGGAGGACCGTCCTTCTTCCCGTAGTAGAGTTTTTATCCAGTTTTGCCCCAATATTCCCGTTTCCTTATTGCAGTATTTGCTATGGGGTCACTGCGACGCCTCCTATAGGTTGTCACGATGCTTGCTATGGGGTGACGTAACGCCTCCCATCCCCAGTCGCAGTATCTCCTTTACCCCCATAACAGATACTGCGACAACCTGTAGCATATATTGGAACCAGTGATGGCAAGCATTACCCTATGAGATAGCAAGCATTAGTCATAGGGTTAGCAGGCGTTAGTCATAGGGTTAGCAGGCGTTAGTCATAGGGTTAGCAGGCGTTAGTCATAGGGTTAGTAAGCATTAACCTATGAGATAGTAAGCATAACCCCGAAAGCAATTTGTCTTGCTTTCGGGGTTCACTTTAATTCAGAGAGAGGGAATAATTAGGATTATTCTC
>JAEEGL012660593.1_pt1 | contig 11951 bp, 9 predicted proteins | sample 9134231 | NCBI WGS metagenome assembly JAEEGL01 (sample SAMN16246548, study PRJNA631951) | gut metagenome | biome: gut microbiome; feature: rumen; material: fiber-attached | host: Bos | place: Iran: Karaj | collected 2018-10 | reverse complement strand
TTCTTTTCGTCCTCGCGGGCAATCCCATCAGGATGATCCCTACCATAGCCGGCGTGGGAACCATAATTACGGCATTTTTCATGGGACCGCTGATCGATCTTTTCAACGAAAAAATAGCAAAACCGCTGCGAAAAGACGAATGATTCAGAAAAGACGAATTAAACGTCGGACGCGGAGATGTCCTCGATCAAAAAGCTCTCGAGAACATGCTGCGTGAAGGAAAACTCGGCGGTGCAGCTCTGGATGTATTCAGGGAAGAACCCATACCGGCAGACGATTCCCTTTGGGATTGTCCGGGACTGGTCATCACCATGCATTCAGCCGGAACATGGACCCTGCCGTATACGGTCGGACGTATCGTTGACATGTTCCTTACGGATCTGGATCTATACTGCGCCGGAAGAAAACCCGAGCGTTTCGTGGATCTGTCCGTCGGATATTAATGGGGCTTTAATAACGGGATAATATATACAACTGCAAAAAGGAGGACTGACAAATGGAATATGTATATGAAATGCCGAAAGAAATGCTTGAAGAATGCGCTCGGAAAGGCCGCGTCGAAAGATTTAAGTATGACACTTTCACTTATGACGAAGGTGACAGCAAACCCATGAAGAAAGGTGCCTGGGTATATCTCCCCTATGGATATGATCCCTCCAAAAAATACGATATACTCTATCTTCTTCACGGCGGCGGAGTGACCGAAGACTGGTGGTTCAAGACATTTCCGGATACAGTGACCATCCTCGACAATATTTTTGCAAAAGGGATGGCCACCCCCTGCATCATCGTGACTCCGACTTATTATCGCGGCGATCTTAAGGAACAGGGAGAATATGTGTCCGAGCATTTCCATATCGAGCTCCGCAAGGACCTGATCCCCGCCGTCGAGAGCAAGTACTCCGCTTATTCCGATAAGGATGTTTCGGAAGAAAACCTGATAAAGACCAGAGACCACAGAGCTATTGCGGGACTGTCCCTCGGCTCCATGACTACATACCGCGCGGCATTCTACAATAACTATGATCTCTTCGCATGGTACGGTCCGTTCTCCGGATGCAGCGGCCCTCAGGGAGATCATGACGAAGATGTAAGGCGCATCTGCGAAACCTTGAAGAAAGGCTATGAAAAAGGCCTGGAATTAAAGTACATGTTCTGCGCAAACGGAGACAAAGACATCGCATACGAAGATCAGACGACGGTCATGGAAAAGACTCTTCCGCTCTGTCCGCAGCTTAAGCCGGGTGAGAATTATGAATTCTACATGATCCCCGGAGGCGTACACGATATGAAAGCATGGCAGTTGGATCTTTACCATGCTTTGCAGATTTTCTTCAGATAAGATCCTTACGAACTATTACCCGGCCGTATAAACGGCAATAGCCTCAAAAGGTGCTTTCAGTTCTACTGTCAGCAGGCCGTCGTCAAGTGTCACGGAGTTTTCTTCGCTGCACATGATCCGTCGGATCCGGCTGCCTCTGACAGGCAGAGTGACTTTCTCCGGATGTTCTCCTCCGAATGTATGGATGACGCTCAGCGTTTCATCCCCGCAGTGGCGGCAAATGGCCTGCCAGCCTTCCGGATGACGCCAGCTCTCAGACAGTTCTCCGTGAAACTCGGATATACCGTCACGGATCACATGACTTACCATACGATAGAACTCTATCCCTTCATCAACCTTCTCCCACTGCTCATCGTTCAGGTCATATATATCGCCCGAGAGGCACATCACGCCCAGGTAAGTATTGATGATGGAGTAATTGATCCTGCGGATATCATCCTTCGCCCGAAGTACCGCCCAGATCTGCGACTGAGAAGGCAGGACCAGACGATGCAGCGACGCCGCAATGATCGGGATCTCGGGACATTCATGCGCATCGGAAAAAGAAGCCATATCGGAAACCGCCATTAACGACGGCTCGAGTCTGTGACCGCCCGAAGCACAGTTTTCGATCATAAGATCCGGGATAACTTCCCGCATTCGCCTGAAGAATGCGATCGTTCCCTGCATATTCTGCCTGAGCCCCTCTCCGAGGCTGTCCGGATCATCACAACCGACGCCTATGCAATCGTTGTAATCTATCTTCACATATCCGAAGCCGCATTTTTTGAGCAGCCCGATAACACGTTCATCCAGGTAAGCACGGACCTCTTCTTTTCTGAGATCCAGAAAACGTCTGTTGTCGGTATCTATGACATAACCGTTCCGCTTAAGGAGCATGTCCTCGTTCCGGAAGACATCCGAATCCGCGGCACAGGTTTCCGGTTCAAACCACAATCCGGGGATCATGCCCTTTGCTCTGATCATATCGGCCGTTGCCTTAAGGCCTTTCGGGAAAAGCGTTTTCTCATCAGGTATCCAGTCTCCGCCGCTGTTATACCATTCTCTGCCTTCTCCTCCTCCGTACCATCCCGCATCGATCACCAGATAGTCTATTCCGTGCCCCTGAAGCCGGTCGGCTATTCTCTCAAGATTCTCATGAGACGGTTCTCCCCAGGTTGTGCAGTATTCATTGAAAAGCACCGGAAGTTCGGCATCGGGATGAGGCATGTTCTTTCGATGTACGGACAGCAGACGCTGACTGACTTTGTCGACTCCGCCGCGTCCCACCGTCACATAACTTTCGGGGGTTGTGAAGCTCTCTCCGGGGCCTATGGTCTTAGCCCAATGTCCGAAATCCTCATCGGCAAGTGATGCCATCATATTCAGTTTGTCATCCTTACGACGGATCTCGATCTGCCAGGATGACGGACATGCAAGTTGAACGGCCCATGTCACATCATTTGCCTTATCCTCGACAGCCGCAAAAGGAAAATACCCTCTGACCGGCATGGAGCCGACCTGACCGAACTTGACGATACGAAGCGCATGACCGGTCCACGAACGTTCGAGCATCGCCTCCTCGACAGTTTCGGACTTAAGCCTTCCTTCTCCGCTCCAGAAACTTAAGGCGCGATGAAGCATCAGTTCATTGCAGGCATCTCCTTCGGTAAAAGGAGTTATGCCTCCGAGGTTGAGACTCGAAAGCAGATCAAGCGTGACCGGCTCATCTCCCCGGTTCTCAAAGACCACACTGACTCTGAGTGCTTCGCAGCCTTCATCAGCATAGAGTCTGTGCTCAACATGTCTTCCTGTATCATCCTCAAGTATCGTGATAACGCCATGCTCATCGGATGTCTGACTGACCAGATGCATCCTGTCCGTAGCGGAAGTGGTAGCAAGTGTCGAACCGTTCCCGTAACCGTTGGGCAGATGATCGCCTCTGGCATGGAGCTGGACCAGACTCTCTATGTTATCGGCAACGAAAACACCCTTATCCTTCATGGATAAAGGTGTCATAGTCATACCGACATGATCGTTTTCATCTGTCCACCATGTCACATTGATATCGCCAAAAGCTACCTCATTATATCTTTTGATCATTTCTTTTTCTCTTTTTGTTCTGTCCCGGGCACCTTGGGGATGCGGCTGTATATCTCAGCGAGCCCCCGGATGCTCTTTTTCAGATCTTCCGAAAGGAAGTTGGGACGAAGCCTCCACTCCCAGTTTCCATCGGATGTACCCGGCGTGTTGAGTCTTGCTTCTCTGCCCATACACAGATAATCCTGGAGAGGTATGATGCACAGATCGGCCACGGATCTGTATGCCTCTCTGATGATATCCCATACGAGCTGACCGTAATCGGAGTTTTGGGAGTTGATATAATTCCTGCAAAAAGCCCTCTCTCCGTCATTGATCTCCTCGACCCAGGCACGAGTGGGAGTATTGTCATGTGTTCCGGTATAGACCACGCAGTTATTGATGTGTCTGTGATTCACATAGTAGCTGTCCCAGCTGGTAAATCCGTACTGCAATACCTTCATTCCGGGGAATCCGGATTCCTTAAGCAGCGCCTCGTTCTCGGGCGTGTTGTTACCGAGATCCTCAGCTATTATCTTCAGTTCCCCGATCTGTGCCTTAAGTGCATTAAACAGATCCATTCCGGGGCCCTTGTTGAGCTTACCATTCTCGGCGGTCTCATCGCCGTAGGGCACGGCATAGTATTCACAGAATCCGTGGAAATGATCGATCCTGATCACATCATAGAACTCATAGTTTCTCCTGATCCTGCGTACCCACCAGTCATACCCGTTTTCTGCCATTCCCTTCCAGTCATAGATGGGATTGCCCCAGAGCTGTCCGGTGCGGGAAAAAGCGTCGGGAGCACAGCCTGCCACGACTTTGGGATTTAACTTCTTATCCATCTGGAAGACTTCGGGATGTGCCCAGCAGTCAGCGCTGTCAAGCGATACGTAGAAAGGCAGGTCGCCTATGATCTTGACGTTTTTTTCATTGGCATACTCGCGCAGCGCTCTCCATTGTTTATCAAACATATACTGCTTGAAATACACGAAGTCGATCTCTTCGCCGAGTTCCTTTTTGATCTTTGCTATCGCATCGGGTTTTCTGAACTTAAGATCATCCTCCCAGTCAAGCCAGGAAGCCCCGCCTTTTGCTTTCTTGATCGCGGTAAAGAGCGCGTAATCTTCCAGCCAGTCTTTCTCTTTCTTCACAAAAGACTTATATTCGCTGTCCGACGATGCTTTATCCTTATATCTGTCAAAAGCGAGTTTCAGCAGCTTGTCACGGTTCTCATACATCGCACCGTAGTCAACCTTCGTCTCGTCGCTTCCGAAGTTTACGGCATTACACTCGTCCCATGTAAGAAGCCCGTCCTCGATAAGTTTCTCCGGAGATATAAAGTACGGATTTCCCGCAAAAGCGGAAAACGGCTGATAAGGCGAATTGCCGTATCCGGTAGGTCCTACGGGAAGTATCTGCCAGAATCCCTGCCCTGCTCCTTCCAGAAAATCTACGAAGTCATATGCTTCTTTTGAAAAACAACCTATCCCGAAACGGGACGGAATGGAAAATATCGGAAATAAAATCCCGCTCTCTCTCATTACGGATACGCTCCTACTTCTTCATGCTTTCTTCAGTCACTTTAAGCCTGTGGGCAGCAAGTTCCGCGCGCTGTGCGGCCTCTTTTGCCTTCTCCATCGCTATCCGTGCCTTCTCAAGCTCTGCCTGAGCTTTTTCATATTCTTTTTCAGCCTTGATGCGTGCCGCTTCGGCTGCTTCGGCTGCTTCTCTTGCTTTCTTTTCCTCGGTTTCGGCCTTCTTCTGGGCTGCCTTTGCCTTTGCTTTCTCCTTCTCGGCATCGGCCTTGGCCTCATCGGCTTTCTTCTTGGCCTCTACCTGAAGTCCCAGCATATATTCCCTGTCGTTCTCGTCAAAAGGCTCATATCCGAATACGGACAGGCTTGCGGCGGGGATCGTTACAGGGAAGTAATAAGGTCTGGAATCCACATCATCATCTATGGTGTAGATCGCCTGTTCCTTTCCCTTGGTCGAACCGCCGTATGCAGCCGCATCGGTATTGAATATGCGTGTATATTTGCCGGGAACGGACACGCCGACCTTCATCTCCTGTTCTATCCCGGAGAAATTGGCTACCACTACGAGCAGGTCGCTCTTACGCGAGCTCTTACGGATATAAGACAGGGTACAACGCTCCTGATCCATGCAGTTGATCCATTCAAATCCGTTCTCGTCATCATCGAGTTCATACAGTGCCGGATGCTTGGTATAGAACTGGTTAAGTGCTTTGACCAGCTTGTCGGTACCGTCTTTTTTGCCTCTGCTCTTATCCAGGCCGCAGCTCATCAGCTTGATGCCGGGATGAGTCATCATATATGCGATAGACAGTTTACGGTCATTGACATCGTCCACGCTGAGGGGCAGAACGAATCTGTCGGAATAGCAATATACCATGCTCAGAGTCAGATCGTTGTGGCTTCCTCCTCTGAACAGGGGATCCTTGGCAATATATCTGAGATAATCGTCTCTCCATCCGATATTCCACTTATATGTGAAGCCCAGACCGCCGTCAGATACGTTTGCGGTCACCTGAGTCCATGCGGAATTATCCTCGGCTATGGTGATGACACCGGGAAAGTCTCGCGATATCGTGTTATTCAGATTCTTAATGAACTCAAGTGCATCGAGGTTCTCATGTCCTCCGTACATGTTCGGGATCCAGTCACCGGAATTCCTGCCGTAATCAAGACATATGACAGCTGCAAGAGAGTCTATCCTGAGACCGTCCACATGGAACTCTTTTATCCAATACAGAGCGTTGGATTTAAGGAAACTGGCCACCTCTCCTCTGCCGTAGTTGAACAAAAGTGTTCCCCACTGAGGCTGGATGCCCTGTCTGGGATCCTCGTGCTCGTAGCATCCCGTTCCGTCGACTTTTCTGAGAGCATAATTGGATGATGAAGGATGAGCCAGTGTCCAGTCGAGGATCACGCGAATTCCGCGTGAATGGATGATGTCGATCATCTGCGCAAAATCCTCGGGAGTTCCGAACCTGGATGTCGGCGCATAGTATGCGACCGTCTCGTATCCGAGGCTTGCTTCGTTCTCATACTCGGCTACGGGTTTAAGTTCGACATGCGTATAATTCATGCTCGCTGCATGCTCTGCTATGGCCTCACCGAGTTTCTGATATGTGGGAGCATCCGTTTCGGACACAAAATCGGAAAGGCTGCATTCGAATATGCTCACGGGCATGGATCTTGATCTGTCATCGGTACTCCTGTCAGCTATAAATCTGTCATCCGTCCATTTGATATCGGACAGATCGGTCACGACCGACATGAACCAGCCGTCATCATTGATCACGGACGCGGAAAACGGATCGAGCACCGTCTTGGACAGGCCGCCCTTCATATTGACTTCATAATAGAATCTGTCACCTGTTTTGACCCCGGGAACGAACAGACCGAATATGCCTGTTCCCTCGATGCGGTCCATCTGGTGAACACGCCCGTCCCATTCGTTGAAATCTCCGACCACGCTGACGCGTCTGGCATTGGGCGCCCACATATAGAATACGGTCCCGCTCTTTTTGCCTATGGTCGTGGGATGAGCTCCCATATACTCATATGCATTTCCAGCTTTTCCCTGCATATAATCCTTGATGAATTTGGCAGGAAGCTTGTGATCATATCTGTATGCTTCTTCGATCCTGGTGATCTTGCCGTCGGGAAACTCAGCTATATAGCTGTAATCAGCAGGAGCCTTCCCGCTTTTTAACAGAGCAAAGAATCCGGCCTCGTCAACGCTCTCCATCTTGATGGCCTTATCTTCATCGGGCACCTGAAGCCGGACCTCGGATGCACCCGGAACATATACCTGATACAGAGTGGAATTACCGCTCGCATGAGGACCGAGAACGGAAGAAGGATTATCCGATTCTGCATACACCACAGCCTCTATTGCAGGCCAGTTCATGAGTTTATACATTCTGTTGTTCATTGTTTCGCCTTTCCGCAAGATGGTCGGCTTGCACTTTTTGCAGGATCACTTAAGATCGTGAATAAACAATCCGCTTAACAGTTTCGGTTCAAACCATGTGGATTTGGGAGGCATGAGAAGTCCCGCATCCGCAACGGCAAAAAGTTCATGTATATCGGTGGGGAACATGGCAAAAGCACATACACAGTCTTCGCTGCATCTCTTCTCGAGTTCTCCTATACCCCTGATGCCCCCGACAAAATCGATCCTCTTGTCGGTCTTTGGATCCTCTATTCCGAGGATGGGACCGAGGATATTATTCTGAAGGATGGCAACATCAAGATCGGCCACGGGATCGCCGGTCAGTTTAGACATGTCATAATCCAGCCTGTACCATTTACCGTCCAGATACAGACCGCACTCTCCCTTGTGGGCAGGATGCACTCTTTCCTCCGAGCCGGTTACTTCGTAAGTTTCTCTCACTCTGTCCAGGAACTGCTCAGAGCTTAACCCGTTAAGATCACGGATCACGCGGTTATAGTCCATGATCATCAGTTCATTGTCGGGGAAAAGAACCGACAGAAAATGCTCTGCCTCCGTATTCTCCGGTATACCGGGATCCTTACGGCGGTTGAGTGCTACTCTGCATGCAGAGGCGCATCTGTGATGGCCGTCTGCTATGTATATGCTGTCCATCCCCGCGAAAGCATTCCTGATGGTATCTATATCAGCGTTGTCCGTGATGGCCCACACGCGCTGCAATGTGTCGTATTTTTCAAAATCATACAAAGGAGGATCCTGCATGATGCGTCCGATCACGTCTTCGATGGCATCGGAACGTCTGTATGCAAGAAATATGGGACCGGTCTGTGCATTACATGTATCGACATGCCTGATGCGGTCGGCTTCCTTATCCGCACGGGTATTCTCATGCTTCTTGATGACACCGTCCACATAGTCCTGAACGGAGCTTGCCGCCACGATGCCGGTCTGTGTACGTCCCTTAAATGTCTGGGAATAGATGTAGTATGCCGGTGCTTCTTCGCAGACAAACTCGCCCGAATCCATCTGGGCACGGAGCATGTCACGAGCGCATGCATATACTTCATCCGCGTACATGTCATGACCGGGTTCAAACTGAGTTTCCGGTCTGTCTATTCGCAGAAAGCTTATGTGATCATCTCTGGTCAGTTCATAAGCTTCCTGTCTGCTGTAAACATCATAGGGAAGCGAAGCTATTCCGGATACGAGATCCGGTCTCGGGCGATATGCCCTGAAAGGTCTGATATCTGCCATTTTACTCCTTACTGCCGGTTGGACATTATCCGGCCGGCGCAGCCACTGTCCGTGTATGCTTCATCTTTTATCCTATCAGAAAGAGACCTGTTTCTCAAGAATCTGAACATCGTAAGGAGCATCTGATGACTCCACGGAATCTTCGATCGCCAGTTTGATGTATTGGAGAATATCCGGCAGAATACTATCATTACCTGTCCAACAAATGTCCAACGCTAATAAAGGCAAAAATAACCGAACAAAAAGTTCGGCTATTTAAGCAAATTTTTGTATTTATTTAGGTACTTTTCAGCTCAGCAGATTCGCCATATCGGCAAACGACTGCGGTGATTCACCCAGGTCGTCCTGAAGTTTCTTCTCAGCCACAACACCTGCCTCACTGGCCAGATCCATGTACAGTATGAACATATCTTCGAGAGACATTCCCTCTTCATCGGCTATCGTCTGCATGATGGGCTTAAGCGTCTCAAGCTGGACACTTACCGGGGTCTTCTGAGGATCTATGTCCGCCAGTTTTTCCTCAGCGTATGTATTTATTCTCTGCAAAATCTTAGCATTCTTCTCTGTCATGATATTACCCGGAATCATTTAACCTTACGAACTCTGAACACACCGTCGATCGATGCGATCTTGTCAAGGATATCATCCCCCACGGGATCGGATACATCTATCAAAGTGTATGCCACATCGCCCTTTGACTTGTTGGTCATATCCTGGATGTTGACCTTGGAAGATCCGAATACAGATGTGAACTGTCCGATCATGTTGGATATGTTCTTATGCAGGATCGCGATACGTCCGGCATGCTCACATACGCCCATGTCACATCTGGGATAGTTCACACTGTTGGTGATATTTCCGTTCTCGAGATAATCCTTCATCTCCTTGACAGCCATGAGTGCACAGTTGTCTTCAGCTTCATCGGTTGAAGCGCCGAGGTGAGGAAGAACTATACATCCGGGCTTGCCTGCTGTTATGGGATTCGCAAAATCGGATACATACTTGCGAAGCTTACCTGCTGCGAGAGCATCAACCACTGCCTGCTCATCTACGAGGAGATCGCGGGCGAAGTTAAGGATGACTGCCGTAGGCTTCATCTTGGCTATTGCTTCGGCGCTGATCATGCCCTTGGTAGCATCCATGAGCGGTACATGTATGGTGATGTAATCACACTCGGTGTAGATGTCCATCACGTTTACAACATGCTTGACATCACGGCTTAAGTTCCATGCCGCATCTACGGAGATGTAAGGATCATATCCGTATACTTCCATTCCAAAGTGACGTGCGGTATTGGCTACCTTGATACCGATGGCACCCAGACCTATGATTCCGAGTTTCTTACCCATGAGTTCGGTACCTGCGTAAGCCTTCTTGGCTTTCTCTGCATTCTTGCCGACTTCGGCATCGGATGAATTCTCAAGTACCCAGTCGATACCGCCCTTGATATCACGGGCTGCGAGGAGCATGCCTGCGATCACAAGTTCCTTAACCGCATTGGCATTGGCACCGGGAGTGTTGAATACTACAACACCCTCTTCCGCACACTTATCAAGCGGGATATTGTTAACTCCGGCGCCTGCTCTGGCTACGCACAGAAGTGACTTCGGCAGTTCCATCTCGTGCATGGAAGCACTTCTTACCAGGATGCCTGCTGCCTCGTTCACATCATCGGTCTTTACATAATTGCTCCCGAACTCACTTGTTCCTACGGGAGATATGGGATTTAAGCAATGATATTTAAACATAACCGTTCTCCTCTTATTTAAGCGTTTGCTTCTTCAAACTTCTTCATGAACTCTACAAGTTTCTCGACGCCTTCGATAGGCATTGCGTTGTAGATGGATGCTCTCATGCCGCCGACGCTGCGATGGCCTTTAAGATTAACAAAGCCAGCCTCGGTAGCTTCCTTTACGAACTTCGCATCCAGTTCTTCATTGCCTGTAACGAAAGGTACGTTCATGAGAGATCTGTCTTCTTTTCTGACTGTACCCTTGAAGAGCTTGGAAGAATCAAGGAAATCATACAGGATCTTTGCCTTCTTCTCGTTATGAGCCTTCATGGCCTCAAGTCCGCCCATCTCAAGGATCCACTTGAATACCTTGCCGCAGATATAGATGCCGTAGCAGGGAGGTGTATTGTAAAGTGAATCGTTATCGGCATGAGTCTTAAGTTTCATCATGGTAGGTGTTCCCGGAAGAACATCATCGGATATCAGGTCTTCTCTTACGATGACAACCTGCACACCTGCGGGACCCACATTCTTCTGTACGCCGGCATAGATGAGGCCGTACTTGGTCACATCAACGGGCTCCGAAAGGAAACATGATGACTGATCCGCAACAAGGATCTTGCCCTTGGTGTTCGGAAGGGTCCAGAACTTGGTTCCGTAGATGGTATTGTTCTCACAGATATAGACATAATCCATATCATCGGTGATAGGCAGATCGGAGCAGTCCGGGATGTATGAGAAAGTTTCATCGGCACTGCTTGCAAGCTCTACTGCTTCACCGTAGATCTTTGCTTCCTGATATGCTTTCTTGGCCCACTGACCGGTCAGGATATAACCTGCCTTCCTGTTCTTCATCAGGTTCATCGGAACCGTTGCAAACAGAAGACTTGCACCGCCCTGAACAAAAAGCACCTTATAGTTATCGGGAATGTTCATGAGTTTGCGAAGATCTGCCTCTGCTTCTTTGATGATGCCGTCGTAAACCTTGGATCGATGGCTCATCTCCATAACGGACATTCCGCTTCCCTTGTAGTCAAGCATCTCCTCTGCAGCTTCCTTGAGCACGCTCTCAGGAAGTACCGCAGGACCGGCAGAAAAATTGTACACTCTTCCCATATCTGTTCTCCTCATAAATTAGAAAAAGTCAATCCGGCGCAGCCGTGATTGCTATACAAAACGCGGTGCTTACATTTAAGCACCGCTAATTATTGTACCTTTATGGCAATGAAACGTCAATTACAGTTTAAACCAAAATACGCTTCCTTACATGGATACTATGCGTTCCACCGCCCTGACGGTGTTTTCCCTGCTTCCAAAATCCGTCAGTCTGAAATAATGCTCTCCGTGAGGTCCGAATCCCGACGAACTCACAGGATTGTCAATCTAAGCTTATCACCTTTATACACCTGATATAAGGACCTGAAACGGAATTAAAGTATAACTCCGTCTTTGAAGATAGAAATCTCACGGAAGCCTGCTTCTTCCTGTCTGGTTTTTTTGCCGCTTGCGACATCAAGTACCAGATCAAGAAGCCTGTCTCCGGCTTCGTCAAGTGTTTCTTTTCCTTCAGCAACCGTTCCT
>JAEEGL010876847.1_pt1 | contig 11951 bp, 9 predicted proteins | sample 9134231 | NCBI WGS metagenome assembly JAEEGL01 (sample SAMN16246548, study PRJNA631951) | gut metagenome | biome: gut microbiome; feature: rumen; material: fiber-attached | host: Bos | place: Iran: Karaj | collected 2018-10 | reverse complement strand
TTCTCTTTTTCATCGTTTGTTTCCTCCTTTTTTTTTTCCTCCTGTATAGATTCTATCATAGATTTGTATCATAACGGCATCAAAATTGTAAATAAATTGTTAACTTTTGCGATCGCATCCGTTTTTCCTCTCGCCGCGCCTCGAATCGCTCTCTTTTTGGCCGGTCATTGCGCCCGGAAAAGGTTTTCTCACGGAGAACGCCCGGAAAGGGTCCTCTTTTCAGGGCGTTTTTTCCGCGCCGGTTCCGTCCCGGCCCGTATCGTAGGACTCGACGCGCCGCCGGAACCGGCGGGGACTCTCTCCCGCAAGCTTGGTGAAGAGGCGGGAGAAGTAGTGAGGATTCTCGAATCCCAGCTCGTAGCCGATCTCCTTCATGGACAGCGAAGGGCTGAACTGGATCAGATGCTTGGCGTACTGGATTTTCAGACGGTTGACGTACTGCAGAGGGGTCGTGCCGAGCCCGGTGCGGAAAAGGCGGATCACGTGCTGAGGAGACACGCCGGCGGCCCGGCCCAGATCGGCGAGAGTGATCGTCCTTTTCAGGTTCTGATGAATATACAGGACCGCCTCCCGGAGCCGGGGAGGCACCGGCGTACGGGGCGCGGCGTCGAAACCGGAAAGGAGCTCGGCCGCCGCGGTGCGCATCAGAAGACCGAGGAGCTCCGCCAGGAAAAGCGACGCGAAGTACCCGCTTTCGACGTGCCGCTTCACGCTTTCCTCCGCGATCCGTCCGGCCAGAGCTTCCGCATCTCCGCCGAAACGCGTATGCGTTCCGATGCAGAGCGTATCCAGCGGTTCAAATACGGCGCCCGGCTCTGCGATCGCATCCGACGTCAACAGGGTTTTCCGCTCTTCCAGCCAGGAACGGACCCGGGAAGCTTCGGTCTCGATCAGGGGAGAGGCCGTGCGGAAATGCAGGTAGGTGAAGACTGCGGAGGTGCCCGGCGCGGGACGCCGGACGTATTCCTGACCGGCGGGGATCAGAAAAGCTTCTCCCTTGTTTACGGTCGTTTCGTTGCTTTCGATCCGGAAAACGCAGGCGCCTTCGTGGACCAGAACCAGGATATTGTCCGGATCCACGGCGCTCCAGACGGTCCTTCTTTCAATGCGATAACAGTTGGTGACCAGGGGCAGTTTCCGGACGTCGACGGTATACAGCATGGCGATCCCTCCGGACAGGCTTATTTTGTGCACTTTTTCGGCACCATTGTGCGTTTACTATTATACCACGGTTTGCTAAAATGTAAAGGAAAGAAAAAGGAGGGAGACCTGTGGCGAAAAAAACCTGGAAGGTGGCCGTCGTCGGCTGCGGTTCCTTTGCGAACGGACAGTATTTTCCCAATATTGACAAAGAAGCGGACGCGGTCTGCGTTGCGGCCGCGGACGTCGTTTTCGAACGGGCGGAGGCCGCCTGCCGTCGATACGGCATCCCCGCGGCTTACCATGACGTTCACGAGCTCCTTGCGTCCTGCGATTTCGATATCGCGATCGACGCCGCGTCGATCCAGGCGCATCACGAGATCAATATGGCCGTCCTCTCGGCGGGAAAGCATCTGATCTCCCAGAAGCCCGCGGCGCCGGACGTGGAACGGCTCACGCTCCAGATCGAAACGGCGAAGGCGAACGGAGCCCGCTTCGTGTGCGCCCCGATCCACCCCATGCGCTACGATCTGAACCTGGCGCGGAGGTGGATGGCGGACGGGGCGATCGGGAACGTCTATTACGCCAAATGCAACATGTCCCACGGCGGGCCCGAATACTTCCAGTACCGGGACGCCGATCCCAGCTGGTTTTTTGAACCGGGCGCGGGCGCGCTGGTGGATATGGGCGTGCACGGACTGCAGATCGTGACGGCGCTTTTCGGCCCCGCGAGGCGCGTGGGCTGCATGGCGAAGATCACCACGCCCCGCCGCACGGTGCGTTCCGGCGCGTTTGACGGGAAGGAGATCCGGGCGGACCGGATCCCCGATCAGTACCTGATCACGCTCGATTTCGGGGACGGCAGAATGGCGCTGGTGGACAGCGGCTTTTCCCAGAAGGCGTCGAAGGCGCCTCAGCTTGAGATTTTCGGCGACCGCGGAACGATCGCCTTTACCAGGCCGTATATGCAGAACCCGGTGCCGGAGGTCTATCTCGACAGTCCGGAGCTGGGGATCCGGGGGTGGATGGAACCCATGCCCGGCGCGGATCCGCCGGAAAAGCTTCGGAGCCAGTGCTGCTGCCTCCGGGATCTGATCGAATCGATCGAGGGCGACCGCCCGCCGCGCCTCTCGCCGGAGCATGCACGGCACGTGCTGGAGATCATGTGCGCGATCCCCGCCGCTGCGGAAGGGGGACGCGTTGTCGACCTCAAAACGACTTTTGAGAACCGTCTGTAAGGAAAGGGGAGACCGGGAAATGAGAAAACTGCGTGTCGCCATGCTGGGCTTCGAACACGTGCATGCGGTCAGCATGTACGACGTCTTCTCCCGTTACCCCGACCGGTATGAGCTTCTGGGGTGCGCGGAGTTCCCGCCGCGGGAAGGAGAGATCCCGGAGGATCCGGCCGAGCGAAAAAAGCGGGTGCTGGGGCAGCGCCCTCTCGCGCTGGTTCGCGACTGGCGGGAGCTTCTGGACCGGAAGCCGGATCTCGCCGTGGTCTGCTCCAACATCGCACGTTACGCCGATATCGCGGAGGAAACGCTGGGAAGAAAGATCCCCACCGTGGTGGAAAAACCGATGGCCATCCGTTACGGAGACGGTCTGCGCATGGCGCGGGCCGCGCGGCGCGCGGGCGTCACCCTTGCGGTCAACTGGCCGGTCGCGTGGTTCGACTCCTTCCGGAAGGTCAGGGAGCTGACGGCCGAAGGGAAGATCGGCAGGGTCCTGCGGGTACATTACCGGAGTCCGGCCACCGTCGGCCCCTACGATCCCGGCACGCTTTCCGAAGAGGAAATGCAGAAGCTCTTCTGGTATCACAGGGAGCTCGGCGGAGGCTCGGCCTGCGATTATGCCTGCTATGGCTGCACGCTGGCCACGTGGCTCTTCGGCAGGAGGGCGGAGCGGGTGGCGGGCATCCGGAAAAACTTCTTCCTGCCCTTTTCGGACGTGGAGGACTATACCGCGTATACGCTGGATTTCGGGGACGGGGTCGCGCTGATCGAAGGCTCCTGGTCGACCCTGAACAACGGAGAGGTGCCGACCGGGCCCGTGGTTTACGGCTCCGAAGGCGTGATCGTCGCCGACCGGTACCGTTCCGAGGTCAAAGTATACCGGCGTTTCAGCCATCAGAACACCGAACCGGACGAAGTCTATACCGCCGCTCCCTGGAACGCCACCACCGACGATCTGGCAAAGCATCTGTACCGGCATCTGACGTCCGGTGAACCGCTTTACGAGCTTCTTGCTCCGGACTTCAACCTCGACGCGCTCGCGGCGCTGGACGCCGGGATCCGCGCGAGCTTCACGGGCGCTTTTGAATCGACAGAAAAGGAAAACTGAACGGAGGAATAGTATATGGAAAAACTGAGAGTCGCCGTGATCGGCGCCGGCATGATCGCCAATCAGGCGCATTTTCCCGCCTTGAAGCCGCTGCGGGACGCAGGACTTGCGGAGGTCGTCGGCGTCGCCGACATCCGCCCCGAGGCGGCGGCGGAGACGGCTGCGCGCCATCACGTCCCCAACTGGTACGCCGATCCGCAGAAGATGCTGGACGAACTGCATCCCGATTTCGTGGCGGTCTGTACGCCCAACGTCTATCACAAGGAATGGACGATCAAGGCGCTGCGCGCGGGAGCGCACGTGGCCTGCGAAAAGCCCATCGCCGTCACCGTCGCCGATGCGAAGGAGATGTGGGATACGGCGAAGGCGTGCGGGAAAATGCTTTTCCCCTGCCAGTGCATGCGCTGGCGCAACTATATGCAGCACAGCCGCCGGATGGTGGAGAACGGCGAGCTCGGCGAGATCTATTATTCGGACATCGCCTTTATCCGCCGGTACGGCATCCCCACCTGGGGCATGTTCCACATGAAAGAGCACAATTACGGCGGCCCCTTCTGCGATCTCGGCGTTCATCTGATCGATTCGCTTCTCTGGATCGTCGGCGGACCGAAGGTGGTTTCGGTTTCCGGAAGCGCCTACCGGAAGATCGGGAACAAAGGCGAGGAGGTCCTTCTGAGCCTGGCGGAAAGCGGCGCCTACGCCGGCACCTTTACGCCCCGGCCCTATGATTACCGGGAATTCAACGTGGAGGAATTCGCCGCCGGCTTCATGCGCCTCGATACCGGCATGTCGGTGAATTTCAAGTTCTCCTGGGCGATCAATCTGCCGACCACCAATCTCGACATGGTTATCTGCGGCGACCGGGGCGGGCTTTCCCTGAACAACGAGACCCTGTACCGCAACGTGGGCACCTATCAGGCGGAGACAAAGCTCAAGTGGTTCGACAACGGCGCCTACAAGGGCGTCCCCTTCGAACAGCACCGGTATATGTATGAAAACATCATGGATACCCTGCAGGGCAAAAGACCCTATCTGATCACCGAGGAGGAAAACCTCGAGGTCACGCGGGCGATCGAATGCTTTTACCGTTCGGCGGAGCTCGGAAGAGAGGTTGCGGCCGCGGAGCTTTGAACGCCATGAAAACGATCGTCCGATCGTAAGGAGGAGATCCGCATGAAAGACAGAACCAGAGCCTGTATCATCGGCTTTGCGCACATGCACGTAAACGAGATCGCGTCGTATATCACGTCCGCGCCGGGCTTTGTCCTGGCGGGATTCGCCGATCTTCCGCCGGCGGTCCCGGAAAAGACCCGGGCGCGCTATACCCGCGCCTGGAACCTGGAAAACGTCAGACGTCTCACCGGGATCGCGCCGGACGCCGATTACCGGGCGATGCTGGACCGGCTGAAGCCCGATCTGGCCTTTATCCTGACCGAAAACGACCGGAAGGCGGAAGTCGTGAAGGAGTGCGCGGAGCGCGGCGTCGGCGTGGTGATCGAAAAACCCATGGCGCTGAATCTGGAGGAAGCCGAATCCATCCGCGCCGTCACGGCGAAAAACGGCGTGGAGGCCATGGTCAACTGGCCGGTGATCTGGCGGCCTTACGTCCACCGGGAGCTGGCGGCGCTGGAGAGCGGCGTGATGGGCAGGCTTCAGAAGGTCTATTACATCAACGGGCACACCGGTCCGCTCGGGAAAGGCGCGAGACACCGCGGCGTGGAGGCCGCGGCGGAGGAGATGACCGACGAAGAACGCGCTTCCACCTGGTGGTACCGGGAGGGGACCGGAGGCGGCGCGTTCCTGGATATCGGCTGCTACGGCTTCTTTTACAATACCTGGGCGCGGCCGGCGGAAGACAGGCCGCTGGAGGTGCGCGCCTTCGCCGGCAACTACGGGACGCCCTTCATGCCGGGGGCGGTCCCGGACAACATGGCGGCGGTGATCGCCTACCGGGATTCCTACGGCGTGATCGAAGGCACCTGGACCATGCCGCAGAGATTCCTGCCCACGGGACCGGTTTTCTGCTGCGCCGACGGGGTGATCTATACGACCCCGGAAAAGGACGTGAAGGCCATGTCCCTGACCGGGGAGGAGGTGGAGCTCCCGCTCCTTCCCGAGCCCGCTCACATCGCGAATCTTCCCGATCACTACGCCTATGCCGGAAGGAACGGCCTGCCGCTTTTGCGCCCGGTCACGCTGGAATTCAATCTGCGGGTCGCGGCCCTTCTGGACGCTGCGGAGCGCTCGGCCGCGTCAGGCGCCGCCGCGGAGGTGCCATGGGAAGCGTAAAGGCCAGGATCGCCGACATCCAGAGGGCGTCGATCCACGACGGCCCCGGGATCCGGACCACCGTTTTTTTCAAGGGCTGTCCCCTGAGATGCGCCTGGTGTCACAACCCGGAATGCATCTCCTTTGAAAAAGAGACGCTTTATTATCCCGAAAAATGCATCGGATGCGGAAAATGCAGCGAAGGATGTTTTTCCGGCGCGCGCGTGGTCTGCGGCCGGGATATGACGGCTGAAGAGATCCTGGAAACCGTGCTGCTTGACCGCGACTACTATGCGGAAGAAGGCGGCGTCACTTTTTCCGGCGGCGAACCGCTGGCGCAGAGAGAGGCGCTCGGTGAACTGATCCGCCTCGCGAAACGGGAAGGGATCGGCACGGCGATCGAAACGTCGCTGATCCTTTTCGACGAGGAGATCCTGGGAGAGGCGGATCTGGTGATGGCCGACCTGAAAATATGGGATGAGGAGCGGCACAGAGCGTATACCGGCGTTTCCAACCGGGAGATCCTTTCCCATTTCAAACTCCTGGACCGGCTCGGCACGCCGGTGATTGCCCGGACGCCGGTGATCCCGGGCGTGAACGACGACCGGGAAAACGTGGAGAAGACCCGGGATTTTCTGAGATCTCTCCGGAACGTCATACGATACGAGCTTTTGCCTTATCACCCGCTCGGGGAGGATAAACGGAGAGCGCTCGGGCTGCCCCCGGCCGGCTTTCCGGTCCCGGACCGCGGAAAAATGGAGGAACTTAGGCGTTATGCTGACTTACGAGGATAGACTGAAGGCGCTGCGGGAGACCAAGATCCGCCATACGCTGGAAAAACGGAGTCAGAACGGTTACACCGATCTGGACGATTTCGGCACCGTGCCGCTGCCGCCCGGCTACCGTGTGACGCCGCTCTATACCAGCGAAAACCGCAGCTTTTACGGGCTTGCGGGCATGAGCGAGAACTTTGCCAGGGTGATGGACGCGCATCCGCCTTACGTGGATCCTCTGGAGATGCTGGCCGGCCGCTGGCGGGATATGCTGGTGAACTACCGGGGAGATCTGCACTATTTCCCCGCATGGCGCAAAAAGCAGGTCACAGAGGAGGACCTCGCCGGCGTGACCGTCGAATGGAGCAAAAGATGGGATGAAAAACGGTTCCCATACGACGATCTGAAGCCGATCCAGAAGCTTTACAACATCCAGAGCGGGATCGACAGCGACGCGCATCTGGCCTGCGATTATACCATCGGTCTGGCGCTCGGATTCGGAGGGTTTCTGGAAAAGATCGCGCATTACCGCGCCCTGAATCCCGGCAGAGAGGCGTTTTACGACGCGGAGGAAGTCTGCGTCCGTGCGATCATCCGCTTTATCGACCGCCATATCGAGGAGATCCAGAGGCTTCTGGAAATCGAGACCCGCCCCGAGATCCGGGAAAATCTGGAAGAAATGCTGAAGACCAATCTCGCGGTCCGCACGGGAAAGCCGGAAACCTTCCGGGAGGCCTGCCAGTGGGTGGCGTATTTCAACTGCGCCGCCAGGGTCTACACCCGCGACGGCGCGGGGTTCCAGCTGGACACGGTCCTGCTGCCGTATTATGAGCGAGACCGCGAAAAAGGGATCCTGGACGACGAAACGGCCAGGTTCCTGATCGCCGATCTGCTTCTGATCGATCCGCACTATTATCAGATCTCGGGCGTGGACGAAAACGACCGGGATCTGACCAACCGGCTTTCCTGGCTGATCCTGGAAGCGGCGGCCGCCATCGATATCTCGGCCAATCTCACGGTCAGGGTCCACGAAAACTGTGATCCCGCGTTTCTCCGGGAAGCGGTGGCCTGTCTGTTCCGGTATAAAAACGGATGGCCGCGCTTCTGCTCGGACAAAAACCTTCTGGAAGGCTATATGAAAAACGGCGTTCCGAAAGAGATCGCGCGGAAGCGCATCGCGGTCGGATGTCACTGGATGTGCGTGCCGGGGGTGGAATTCCCCATGAACGACACGGTAAAGATCAACGTCGCCCGGGTCATGGAGGTGGCGATCGGGGATCTGGAAAAGGAAAAGGAGCCTTCGACGGAGAAGCTTTTCGCCCTTTTGGGAGAGCATCTCCGGAAGGCCGTGGAGGCGACGGCGGCGGGGATCAATCTTCACATCGACCACGTGGCCGAGGTTACGCCGGAGCTGGTCATGAACCTGATGATGCGGAACACCCTGGAAAAAGGGCTGGATATCTCGCAGTGCGCCGGGCTCTACACCGTCGGCGTGGACGGCGCGGGGCTTGCTGTGGTCGCGGATTCCTTCGGCGCGCTGGAGACGAGAGTGGAGAAGGAGGGCGTTCTGACCTGGGACCGGGTCTTCCGGGCCCTGCGGGAAAACTTCGAGGGAGAGGGAGGCGCGCGGACGCGCGCGATCCTGGCCTCGGCCCCGAAATACTGCGGCGGGAACACGGCTTCCGACCGCTGGGCGAAAAGGATCACCGATCTGTGGGTGGAAACCGTACGCCGGCAGGAAATGCCGGCGGGACGCAGGCTGATCCCCGGCTGGTTCAGCTGGGCGCGCACCATCGAATACGGCGCGGCGGTCGGCGCCACCCCCAACGGCCGCAAGGCCGGGGAACCGATTTCCCACGGCGCCAACCCCAATCCCGGCTTCCGGCGGGACGGCGCGCCTACCGCGCAGTCCAACGGCATCGCCTCGGTGCAGTGCGGCTGGGGCAACACCGCGCCGCTTCAGCTGGAGTTCGACCCCGGCGTCGGCCTGGAGGAGGGCGGCGTCGAGCTGGTGGAGCGGCTGATCAAAACGCATTTCGACCGGGGCGGGACCCTGATCAATATCAACGTTCTGGACAAGGAAAAGCTCTTCGCGGCTCATCAAAATCCCGACCTCTACCCGGATCTGGTGGTGCGCGTCACCGGCTTCACGGCCTACTTTGCGTCGCTGTCGCCGCGCTTCCGTCAGCTCGTGGTGGATCGCTTTCTGGAAGGAGTGTAAAGATGGAATTCAAGGATACCCGGCAGGTGTCGGTCAGAGAAAGCTATGACGTCGTCGTTGTCGGCGGCGGGATCGCGGGGGTGGCCGCCGCGGTCTCCGCCGCCCGGAACGGCGCGAAGACCCTGCTCCTGGAAAAGCAGGTCAACCTCGGCGGGCTCGCCACCGTGGGGCTGATCAGCTGGTACGAGCCGCTCTGCGACGGCGAGGGAACGCAGATGGTCTGCGGGATCGGGGAGGAGCTGATCCGCCTTTCGGTCCGATACTGCTATGAGGATCTCCCGGCGAAATGGGGCGGCAGGGGAGACAACGCCCGCCGCGACGGACGCTTTTCGTCGCATTATTCCCCCGGCGTCTTTTCCCTGGCGCTGGACGGATTCGTCCGGGAAAGCGGCGCCGCGCTTCGCTTCGATACGCTGGCGGTATGGCCGGTGATGGACGGAAACAGATGCCTCGGCGTCATGACCGAGACCGTATCCGGCCGGGAATTCTATCCCGCGGGGTGCGTGGTGGACGCCACCGGCGACGCGTCGTGCGCGCATCGCGCCGGGATCCCCACCGAGGAGGGCGAAAGCTTCCTGACCTACGTCGCCCACGGCTTCGACCGGAAGACCCTGAAGGATCACGACGAGACGCACGATATGAAGGACCTGCGTCAGTGGATCTCGGTGGGGAGCGATCTCTGGGGTCACGGTCATCCCGCGGAGGTCGAAAAGTTTCACGGGATCACCTCCGACGAGGAGAACCGCTATCTCGCCGAGGCGAAGGGCCGCCTGTTCGAAAAAATCCGCGGATGGGACAAATCCTCCTTCGATCTCACCATGATCCCCACGATGCCGCAGTACCGCAAGATCCGCCGCATCGTGGGAAAGGTCACGCTCACCGGGGAGGAGGAAGGGAAACGGGTTCCCGAAAGCGTCGGGCGCTTCGGCGATTTCCGCCGGGCGGGCAGACGGTTCGAGCTGCCCTACGGCACGCTTTTCCATCCGGCGTATCCCAATATCGCCGCCGCGGGGCGGGTGATCTCGGCCGGGGGCGACGGATGGGAACTGGTGCGCGTGATCCCGGTCTGCGCTCTTTCGGGCGAGGCGGCGGGAGCCGCCGCGGCGCTGGCCGCGCTCCGGGGGGAAAGCCTTGCTTCCCTTCCGGTCGGACTGGTGCAGGAAAAGCTTCGAAACGCGGGCGTCCGGCTCCATATCGGCGATTGAAAAAACGCATAAAAAAGCGCGTTCCCGTCCGGAGGGAACGCGCTTTTTCCGTATAATGACGAAACGCTTATTTCCACACTTCCTTCGGCGCGTCGAGGCCGAGGATGCGGATGGCGTTTTCACGGCAGATGCCGCGGTAATTCTTTTCGGAGATATATCCCTTTTCGTAGGATTCGTCCAGCCACCTGACCATATTGCGGATCTGGCGGTTTTCGGGATGGCACACGTCGATGGCGTACATCATCCGGTCGCCGAACTCCTCGATGAACCGGTAAGCGTACTCCGGATCGCGGGTCATGGCGTTGTAGCAGCTGCCCGCCGACATATCGCAGTAGAGATTGGGATATTCCCGCATCAGCTTGCCGAGCCTTCCCTCGGTGACCTTGCCGGTGGGGTAATCGTTGCGGTTCGCCCGGGTGAGGCCCGCGTCGATCTCGGCCCAGAAGGGCTGGGAATGGCCGAAGATCTTCAGATCGGGATGCTTTCGGAGCATCTTCTCAAGCCTGGGAAGCCCCAGATCGTCCACGACGCCGTAGTATCCGTCGGGCTCCGGCGCGATATGGATCGTCACCGGAAGGCCGGCCGCCGCCATATAGGAGAACATGTTGTCCATTTTCGGATCGTCGACGTAGAGGTTGGCGGTCAATTCGCCCATACCCTTGGCGCCGAGCCTTTTGAAGTGGTCGAGAAGGGCCGTGAAATCGGTGTGATCGGTGTTGTCCAGCGACCGGGGATCCACGTTGCAGAACCAGTAGAACCGGTCGGGATATTTCTCCACCACGGCGCGGGTGGCACCGTTGGGAAGCACCAGCCCGGCGTGCGCTTCGGGCGACGTGATGGGAAGAAGGACGCCCTTGTCCACGCCGATCTCGTCGTAGATCCCCAGAAGCATCTCGGGAGTCACCACGAAGGTTTTGGAGAATTCGTATTCCTGGAACAGGATCACGTGAGCGTGCACGTCGATTTTTTTCAGAAGCTTTTTCATTCCGTCGTCTCCTTTGCCGTTTTTCAGTTGACCGCGGCGTACCAGTGGCCGCCGGTCCCGTCGTTTTCCGCGCCGTCCAGAAGATCCTTGTAGTGCGCGGAGACCTTCTTGAAGCCCGCCGCATACTTTTCGATCTCTCCGGGCAGGTATTTGACGAACCACGGGATCGAAATGCAGGGGATGTCCTCGGAGGCCTTCAGCGCTTCGTCCAGCTTCCGCACGTCCCTTTCGGCAAAGAGGATCCGCGTGGGCTTCCCGGCGTGGTAAAGATCGATGTCGCGGAAATAGGGATGGGTATGAAGCGGGAAATTGGCCCCGGTGGAAAGACGGATGCCGATCTCGGCGGAGACCGCCTCGGCGTACCGGCCGATGGGCAGACCGCCCAGCTCTTCGGCGACGTACAGCGCCTGCGGGCTGTACCAGCCCGCCATGGTGGAGCCGGTGGCCTCGTCCACGCGGATGGGGCGGAAGCCCGGCGTTCCCTCCATCAGATCCAGGAAGTAATTCATGGCCCTGCGGATCTCGGCGATCCTCTCGTCGTAATCCCGGAGCCGGATCAGGCCGATGGCGGTGGCGATCTGGTTGACGCGGCCCTTCATGCCGCCCAGGGGCAGGTTGTGATAGGGGAGAAGCTCCCTGGTTTCATAGACGTATTTTTCGTTGTTGCGTTCGTAATGGGAGTAGGCCATCGCGCGCTCGTAGTATTCTCTTTTGTCGGTGACCAGCATGCCGAGCTCTCCGCAGGAGAAGGACTTCAGGGACATCAGGGACATGGCCGCCACGTCGCCGAAGGTGCCGAGCATCCGGCCTTTGTACCGGCCGCCCTGGGCGTGGGATACGTCCTCGATCACCCTGAGGCCGTGCTTCCGGGCGATTTCCATGATGGGATCCATATCGGCGGGGTGTCCGCAGTAATGGACCACCATCACGGCCTTTGTCCGCGGGCCGATGCACCGCTCCAGGTCCTCCGGATCCAGGCACAGATCGTCCCGCCGGACGTTGGCGAACACCACGCTCGC